>Ga0307375_10004031_pt1 | contig 14211 bp, 14 predicted proteins | sample TR1MG_FD_202531 | JGI IMG/M metagenome (GOLD analysis project Ga0307375, IMG submission 202531) | Soil microbial communities from Risofladan, Vaasa, Finland - TR-1 | ecosystem: Environmental > Terrestrial > Soil > Coastal area > Acid sulfate soil | place: Finland: Risofladan, Vaasa | collected...
CTCCAGATTTCAAGTTAACTCATATATTACCGAAGAAAAATATGGGTTTATTTGGGTATGGTATGGTGATAGACAAGAGAATTATCCCCCAATACCCTTCTTTGAGGAACTCAACGGGCTATCTTATAAAACCTTTCAGGATCATTGGACGGTACATTATTCTCGGGCAATTGAGAATCAATTAGACGTTGTTCATTTACCTTTTGTTCATCCCAATACTATCGGGCGCGGGAATAAAACGGTAGTCGATGGACCAAAGGCAAGATTGGTGAATGATGAGATACATGCGTGGGTTTATAACAGAAAGGATGATGGATCGCCCCCCTTGAAACCTCAGGATATCCCAGAACCTACCACCGATCCTATTGTCAAATTCCGATTTCCTCATATTTGGCGACTTGCACCTACCCCTAAAATGAATATCTTTATAGCTTTTACGCCAATTGATGAGGAAAACACCCTCATTTATATGAGATTTTATCAAAAAATCTTGAAGATTCCCCTGTTAAAACAACTCGTGAATTTTTTTGGGTTATATTTCAGTAAAATCATACTACGACAAGATAAGCGGGTAGTTCTCACACAGCAGCCTAAAAAGACATCATTGAAAATGGGTGAAAATTTAATCACAGGGGATTTGCCAATTGTCCTCTATCGTCGCCGAAGACAAGAATTGATTGACTTAAATTCAAAAGGTTAACTTTTATAAGATATGCAATTATTTCATGGTAAGATATCTCGCTTCAAGAATTTTTCTGGTGAATTCATGAAATTCAAGACGAAGAGTATTGACATTTCTTCAATGGCATTTAAGAATGTAGTTTTGGTACATAGTGATGATCTAGAAAAGTTAGGAGTGCAGGCGCATGATAGGCTTCTGATCGAGTATAATAACCGCCAAGTGCCTGCAATTGTAGATGTCACGCGCTCATTTATAGAGCCAGGGTTCATTGGGTTATATAAAAGTGTCCATGACACATTGCAGGTGCCCAATTCAATGGAAGTTGAAGTATCTTTAACATCGAACCCCGATTCTATTAAATTCATTCAAAAGAGGATGCGAGATAAATTACCTTATAGTAAGGAGGAAATTAGAGCAATTATAAAGGATATAAAAAACCGAGATTTAAGTGCGATTGAAATTAGTGCATTCTTGATGACGCAAGAATATATACCGATGTCAATAGAAGAGGTCGAATATTTAACGAATGAGATGGCTGATATAGGGGAAAAGATTGAATGGGGAAAAGAAGTCGTCTATACGAAGCATTCAATTGGGGGAGTTCCGGGGAATAAAGTGAGCCTTCTCATTGTGCCAATTATTGCATCTACGGGACTTCTAATCCCGAAAATCAGCACTCGGGCAATCACATCGCCTTCAGGTACAGCTGACACGATGGAAGTTTTAGCGCCAATTGAATTCAATGCCGAGGAAATAAAGGAAATGGTTTTAAAAACGCATGGAGTCATTTGCTGGGGAGGGAAATTGGACTTATCACCAGCTGATTCGATCATCTCATCTGTCGAAAGTATGTTAAATATCGATCCAGAATCGCAAATAATTGCATCCATTTTAAGCAAGCAGCTGGCACTTGGAGTAAATAAAATGGTGCTGGATTTACCGCAAGGGTATCATACAAAATGCGAAACGCTCGAAAGCGCGCGAAAGTTCTCACATAAATTCATTCAGATCGCGGATCGGCTGGGGATACAATTGGAATGTGGCATTACCTATGGGTCGCAGCCAGTAGGATATACAATAGGTCCTGCATTAGAGGCGCAAGAAGCACTGGAAACGTTGATGGGAAATGGCCCAAATAGCCTAATAAAGAAGTCCGTAGAATTAGCGGGAATATTATTAGAATTAAGTGGTGCAAAGAGAGGGCAAGGAGCAGAAATAGCGGAAAATGTTTTGAAAAGCGGGAAAGCTCTAAAGAAGTTTAGAGAGATAATTGAGATACAGGGGGGAAATCCTAAGATTAAACCAACAGATATTGAAGTGGGGGAATTCACCTTTGAGTGTAAAGCCAAAATGGATGGATATGTGAAAGGAATATCGAATAATCTTATTAAAAAGATTGCAAGAGCTGCAGGATCGCCCAAGTATAAGGGATCTGGAATTAAATTATATGTGAAAGAAGGACATAAAGTTTCTGAGAACTCAGCATTAATGAAAATATATGCAGAGAGTGAAGAGAATCTTAGTAATGCGATTAAAGTGCTTGAGAAAGAAACGCCCTTTTACATAGAATCGATGTTATTAGATAGAATTCGAAATAATTAAATCTTCAGATAAATAAACTTTAAATAAAAAAAAAGAAATATCATTTTAAATAAAATCAATAAAATCAATTCAAGCTTCAACTCACCATACCGACAAAATAATAGTAACGATTTTGTGAGTTGAGTGAGATCTGAGCCCCTTTTGTAAATTGGATTGAAGAGAGAAGAAAAGGAAGTAAAATGACAACAATAAGCGATGTTAGAAAATTAGTTAAGCAAACACGGCATAAGGATGCGAATTTGCGTGCATTAGCAGCTTTGGAACTGGGAGAGATCGGAAGTAAAGCGCCTTCACGTGCCATTAAGAATATAGTGCCTGCATTGAAGAAAATTGAGAATGATCCCGATAAAGATGTTCAAACTAGCACAAAAGAAGCACTAAATGATATCCGAACCGCCTACCTGGAAGTGCAGCAAAAGGGAAAACGAACGCCAGTCGGAAAATATAAAGGAAAATAAAAAAAAAGTTAAGATAGGTGAGATATATGGCAACTAAAGAAAAGACAATTGCATATCTTATGGTTTTGGCTGATACTGGAAAAGAATATGAAATAGTTCAAAAAATGAGACAGAATCCTGAAGTTAGTGAATCCTATATAGTATATGGTGCATGGGATGTTATCTGTAAAATTGAAACCGAAAGTATGGCAAAATTAAATTCAATAGTTTTAGAACTTCGACGAGTCCCATTTGTTAAACGGTCGATGACTTTAATTGCACTAACGGGAGATGCGACCGCGCGATAAAGTTCATAATTTATCCCTCCTTTGTTTGCAGGTGTTTCTATGCCAAAGAAAAAAGACATACTGGATAAACCGTCCAAAGCTCAACGTAAGAAGTGGGGCGGGGACGATAAAGAAAAAGAAGAGCATTTTGAACGAGATATACTTGTCACTGAAGAAACAATGAAAAATATAAAAGAAGAAATATCAAAAATGAAAATGATTACACCTTCTACACTAGCACAAAAATATAATGTGCGTATTTCCGTAATTAAACAAATTTTAAAGGATTTAAGTAATCAAGACAAAATTAAACCCGTAATTTCCACGAATAAATTAAAGGTTTTTGCACAAGACTAATTTTTCATTATTTATTTTTTAAATAGTCATCAGTATCAAGAAAAGACCACGAATTCAGACACATATCGATAAGGATTTTCTTCGCATCTTTAGGATAAATTTCTTGAAAAATTCGTCCAAAATGTTTGCAGAGGAGATTGTCTCTCATGCAACGTCGGACCCAATCTTCGCAATTATGTACCAAAACCTTGTTTCTCAAGTCGATTTTTAAAAAATAAGTCTGTTTGGTACCTTTTATCTCATACATGTACTCCTCCTCAGATTGAAAAATAATTCGGATATCCGAATAGATGATCATTTTAGCCTTTTGAAGGCGTTTGGTATCAATAAAGAGATTTAATAAGGCGGGAATATCTTTTTTTTCTAGTTCTTCTTTTGAAATTGATTCTTTGCTCATTATTTACTATATTTATTTATATATCATTTAAAAGTTAAATTGTCCTTCAGATAAATTATCATTGGAAAAAATCATAAATCATTCAGAGATCGTTGAAAATAAGTATTCGTTGAGAGGTCGTAGATTTATTTGACAGAAGATCTTCAATTCATTTACGAAAAAGAATTTTGGTATATCAGTGTGATTGTAAATACCAGGTTTATCGATTGTAATCAGAAAGTATCCGAGATTGAGAAGAAATTAAAAGGAAAGTTAAATAATTTATCCGAAAATGATTTTCCAAGGTTAGCGTGGAATAAAGAACTTGTTTATACATTAATAGAACTCGGAAAAAATATCGCCCTTAAGTGTGTCTGGGTTCCCTATATTGATTCCTTTCCGTTTACAGATGAGAATACAGGGCTGGTTTATAATACAGTTGGGTATCTCCAATTTGAAGTCGAATATTATAAAGATACCCCTAATAAAAAAGAATTGATACGATCGGAACTATTACAAGAAATTCCAAATGTTATTTTGAAAATTTTATTGGAATTTTGCGGTTTAGTGGCAAATCAATATTTTTACATAGATCCAGTTAGTCCTGTGTTTCTGTTTGCAATATCGAACCATACAAAGCCAGTTGAAGTCCCATGGTCAAAAGAGAATGTCCAGAAGTACAAGAAAGAAATCGGGCAATGGACTGAGATTTATTCGGGGCAATGGCCAGATTATTCGGATGAACTATATGAAATGCGTATCCAGAATAATCTGTCAAATCGGCTTTCAGAGCTCCATTTCATTCGAAGGAATTCTGGATTCATCTACATGGTTGAAGAGAATTACGGGCATTTTTTTGATACCTATATGAAAACATATGTGCTTGAGCCCACCGGACAAATCCGCGCTTTATTATTTGCATTAACCTCAATAAACGAATCATTGGATATTCTTTTTACGAGACAGCATTATCATGGGTTTAAGGATATAGAAGTAATTGAAGAGAAAATCCAAAATTTAGGATTTTTACGGGGAATGATTCAAACCAAGATGAGTCTTATTTATAATGAGTTAGATTCCAATAAAAGGCAACATTATACCAGAGTATTAACCCACCTTATTGAAGAATTTAATCTAGATCGAATTATCAAGCGAATTCGAGATAAATTTGACGTAATTTATGACTCAATGGAAGTACTTTACCAGAATAAAAATGAAGAAATTCAGGGGCGAGTTGAACGAGGTTTCGCTCTCTTAAACGTCCTTTTTGGGCTTGGTGTACTAGCAGATCTCGCAGAATTAATAGTTGTATTTGTTGCGGGAATTGGGGAGGGAAATCTCTTTAAGTTAGCTTTTCACGGAAGCATTTCGATCTTCATTACTACCATCTTGATCATCACGATCGTGTATTTCATGAGATTAAGACTCAAATTCAGGAAAGAAAAAAAGGTAGTCGGAGAGACAGTAGATGCAGTCATTCTTGACGGAAAAGGAAATGTGCTTCTGATTAAACGGAAATATCCGCCTTTTCGAGGGCAGTATGCATTACCTGGAGGTTTTACTGAACCAAAGGAGACGCCAAAAGAAGCATTGGTTCGTGAAATAAAAGAAGAAGTAGGTTTCGATATAAATGTTGAGAGAAAGATAGGCGTTTATGATAAAAAAGGACGAGATCCCCGTGGAGATGTTATTTCAACAGCTTTCTTATGTTCCATCATTGGCGATCCTTTGAAAATGGTATATGGAGATGAATTAACCGCAATGGAATGGGTACCTCTTAAAACCCTCAAAGGAGTCGATTTAGCGTTTGATCATGAAGACATCCTACGCGATGCCGTAGATTTCGATAAATACCCATAGAGATAATTTTAAGAAGAAATGTTTTTATTCATTACCAGATTTAAAAAATTACGATGAAAATAAATAGGTGAAGCAGTTGTCAAAGAAAGCGAAACAAAAGGCATCTGAAGTCCCTGAAGATGGTTTATCGGATTACGATAGACTAGTGTTAGCTGCGATCAATTCCGAGGCGCACCGCGCGAGAGCTATAGTGCATATTATCAAGAGAACTTTAGATAGGAACCAGGTCGTTCAAATTCTTAATAGGTTAGAGAAAAATGGGCTTGTAGAGCGAACGAGCACTAAGGCTTGGAAAGCAGTAGCATAGTTGATTTGATTCATTTGATACCGCTTAAGAAACACATTTTTATTCTTGCACCTTTCGTTCTATTAATCATTCTTTTTATTACAAGTAGTATTTTCTTTTCGCCCGTGGCAAAAACAGAGGGAGTTTGGATTGATACGCCCTTACAGGAGAAAGCCTATGCAAATCTATACTATCCGAAAAATCCGCACATGAGTCATCCGGTCGTCATCTATTTTCATGGACTCAGCCTACAGAACGATATTGATTTACGATGGCCGTTAGAACTCACGAAACGTGGATTTTATGTCCTTTGTGTTGATCAATCGGGCCATGGAAGAACTTATGGGATCTATCCGGGGCTTCAAGATGACGTGCTAAAGCCATTCTTTTTCGAAAACGTGAAGGGGGTTGTAGATTACATTTATTCGAGGCAAGATCTGTTTAATACTTCCGCAATTGGTTGCATGGGGCATTCACTCGGCGGCTGGACAACTTTGATGGGAACTGTTATAGAACCCAGGATCAATGCCTCCGTTTCCTTAGCAGGTCCAACGAATATTACAGCCTTAGGGGCAGACTTTTCAGGTTTCTTTAAAAATATTGGCGTAACGCTCGAAAATGATTTTATAACAAATCCTGATTTGCAAAAGAATCATAGCGTGGTTGAATATTACAATGGAACCTATGGTGTGAATCCGCCAAAGAATCTTCTGCTTATCCAAGGGCGATATGATACCCTCGTAAATGTGAATCAAGCGATTAGCGCGTATAATCTTGTCAATGATCCATCTAAATGTGATTTATTGATCGTCGAGGGAGCAGGGGCAGATCATGCGTTAATAAATGATACCGTTGTTTATGCAACGATTGCTTGGTTCGAAACAAAACTTTTAGGAGGGATTCAAGCACCTCTAAATTACGCCCAATTTACTTATGTTCCATTTTATGTAGTTTATATTTTGATTTTACTTGGGATTTATAGCTCAGTGTTTGGTTTTAGTTTTATTATATTCAAAGTAAAGAAAAGTCATTTTAAATCCGAGGACCAAAACCAACAGTTCAGTACCGACTTGGGTGATAAATCCTATGGATCTGCGATAATTGATCTTCTACTCTATTCGCTACCAATATTATTAATTTGGTTGTTACTCTTTTACGTTCAGAATATCGTTTTTAACTATCTTATTACGCTTTTAATCGGTGCAATTCTTATTATTACCTTTGAATTTATCTATTTCTTTATGAAATCAGGAAGGTCCTTTAAGTTAGAAAAGGTAAAGAATGTTCTAAAAACTAATTTACATCTATCGGGAATTATTATTGCTATAATTTGTGCTGCATATTTTCTAGGATTCTATTATGCTGTTGCATATCATTTCAAATTTCTTCTCTTTGGTCCGCATTCCATTTTGCTCTATATCATCTCGATACTAGCAATCTTTCCCTTTATTTTAAGTTATGAAATATTCCATAGAAAAATTATTCAAGACCGATTTCCCCTACGCAAGGAACGAGATAAATGGATTAATAGAATATTATTGTTTGGTTTCGGGATAATATCTTTTATACCTTTCTATTATATAATTTCGGGAGCATTTATATCTATGCTGGTTGTATTCATCTTTTCGATAGCCTCGACCACGATAAACATTTATTTATATGAGAAAACAAAAAGTGTTCTTGCAACCTCTATTTTTGGTACGCTTGTTGTTGGATTTTTCCTTGCCCAATGTTACTTTCTGTTTATTTAATAGGATCTTGTAAGAAGTAGAGATGAAATGGTTGTTGGACTTTAAAATTAAAATAGCGGATGAAACGACAAACGCCCGAATAGGGGAACTAATCACACCGCATGGTAAGGTAAATACTCCCATGTTCGTGCCGGTTGCCACAAAGGCGACAGTTAAGACCCTTACGACTCAAGAATTATTGGATATGGGGGCGGAAATTCTCATAGTCAACGCCTTTCACCTCCATTTACATCCTGGAACTGAGATTATAAAGGAATTAGGGGGGCTTCACAAATTTATGAACTGGAATCGACCACTTATCACCGATAATGGGGGATTCCAGGCAACTAATAGTTATTTGTTCCATAAAATTGATGAGACCGGTATTTATTTTCGGTCACCTCATGATGGCCAAATCCATCAAATAAATCCGGAGGAAGCAATTCGATATCAGAATAATTTAGGCGCAGATATTATTATGGCGCTGGATGAATGTCCTGCCTATACGGAGAACTATGAATATGTGAAGCAATCGCTCGATCGGACGCTTTCTTGGGCAGTCGAATCCAAAAAGATCCATCAAAACACAAATCAAGTCATGTTTGGTATTATTCAAGGTGGAATCTTTAAAGATTTACGTCAGCGAAGCGTGGAGGCAATGAGAGAATTAGATTTTGCAGGCTATGGTCTGGGGGGAATTAGTGTGGGGGAGCCAGATAATTTAATTTATGAGATCACGCGATATACAGCGAATTTACTTCCCAAAGATAAAATGCGATATTTAATGGGCGTTGGATCACCTCAAATTATTTTTGAGGCAGTCGAAGCTGGGATTGATCTATTCGATTCTGTTTTTCCGACCCGCTCAGGAAGACATGGGACCGTCTTTTCAGAATTAGGACCTATCAATATTAAGAATGCCAAATATCGCCAAGATTCTGATCCAATCGATTCCAATTGTACCTGTTTTACGTGCAAAAATTATAGTCGTGCTTATCTGACCCATCTCATTAAACATCAAGAAATGCTTGGGATGCGATTAGCAGCTCTCCATAATGTCCATTTCATCTTAAATTTGGTAAGAAATATACGAGAAGCAATTGAAGAGGGCAGGTTTTTAGAATATAAACGGGAAGTTCTCAGTAAATATGGTAAAATTTTATAAGGTTTGGTAATTGTTAAAATAGAGAGATGATTTAATTGAAATGGAAAACAAGAATAACAGAAATGCTTGGTTGTGAATATCCGATTATCTTGGGTGCTTTTGCAGGCTATGATGATAGCGAATTAACCGGAGCAATAAGTAAAGCTGGAGGATTTGGAATACTCACAGCTTCCTATTTTCAGGGAGAAGAGCAATTCCGCAAGGCTTTATTAAAAATTAAAAGCATTACGAAAAATCCCTTTGGTATCAATTTCTCCATTGATAAAGAAATCACACCCGATCATCCTTTCTATCGCTATTTAGAAATTGCACATGAAGAAGGAATTAAATCCATAATAACGGCAGCATATAAAGTAGATCAATTTGGAAAAAAAGCAAAAGAAATCGGAATGAACTGGATCCATAAGGTTACGGTGATGAAGCATGCATTAAAAGGGGTTGAAATGGGGGCAGATGCAATTATCATCACAGGACTTGAAGGAGGAGGACTGAAAAATCCGCAACAAAATACGTTTCTTATCAATATGGTGAATGCTAATAGATTAGTGAACCTGCCTTTTATAGCCTCAGGGGGGATAAGTGATGGAAGAGGCATGTTAGCTGCTTTAATGTTGGGTGCACAGGCAGTTCATATTTGTACCGCCTTTCTGGCAACCAAGGAAAGTCCCATTCCATCTGATTGGAAGCAACAGATAATCGATGCCGATTGTTTTGATCCAAAATTAATAAAGAAAATTTGTCATTTTGAATCAGATCGTCCAAAATACGTTCCGCTATCCTTAGCCGTAGGTACAATAGATCAGATTATTTCTGCGGAGGATTTGGTACGAAATATTATTCGTGAAGCGGAAGATATATTAAAAAGTTTAGGTTTCCAAGAGAATGTTTTCAATCTTGGATAGAACTGGAACCTTTAAGCTTTTAAGGCTTTATTAAATCCGATCATAGAAGCATTTTTAACAAATCAGTATCGCCTATTTTGAAATTTTTGGGAGGAATGATATCACGTATTTTTTCCAGAAGAATCGCGTTTTTAGGACAATTAGAAGCACAAACTCCGCAGCCGATGCAGAAGTCTGCCCTTATCATCATACACTCATCAGACGAGTCTTCTTCATTGGGCCATTGGTGGTAAATTGCGCCCATCGGGCATTTTTTTAAACAGGTTTCACAGTTGACGCAAAGATCATTGTTAATTCTAGGTATGAAGTTACTGGGAGTAACACTTGTGACTCGATAGTTTTTGAAAGGAACGAGTGTCCCGCAATGACAACTACAACAATTACATATAATCATGGAAGACCCGAGACCAGAGCTATTTATGGCATTGTGGACTAGTCCCGCTTTCTCGGTTTCTTTAAGGAAAGCGATAGCCTCTTCTTTTGTTAATTGTTTTCCGATCCCTCGATCTAATAAAAATTGCCCAGCGATTCCACAAAATAAGCACCCCATTTCGGAGCTGGCAAGAGAACAAGGGTTCCCCGATAATTCGCCAATTTTACGGCAATCACATGGTTTTACAACAAACACATCATTAGTATTGATAAGGATTTCCGCTAATTCAGTAGGAAGAACCTGGGAACGAGATTCGATTGATTCGTCGATCTTTATGAACTTTTCCTTAGATTCATATGGAAGTAAGGGGCGGAATAACGTAAAATCTGAATTAAGTAATTGTTGTGGTAAGAAGTTATCGAAAAAGTGCCGATATAATTCCGCTACTTTAATTAAATTCTCTTTTGTGTCGTTATATACGCTAAAATACAATTCAAATATGCCGGGAAGCAGAGGCAGCAATCCATATTGATTTCCAATCTTAAGAATGGTTCCTCGACGTGCTAACTGATCTAAAGTTTCTTTAATTTCATCTTGGGGAATATTGGAAATTTTCGCCAATTTTCGAGGAGATAGCATTTTTCCAATCCCTTCGAAGTAGGAGAGTACCTTAATAGCGTCTTCATTCCAAAAGATTTGCATCAATTCAAAGATTTTTTTATGCTTTGGTGCATAAATCGGTCCCAGTTTTAATTTTTGTCTTACAATTTCATAATAATTTGATTCAGTCATGTAATTGAACTCCTTAGATAATTAATAGGAAGTAGATCTTATTTTTAAACTGATTTTCGATTATTTGGGACGGGGCGATCCACAAAGTTGACAGGTTTTCTCATCCTTGGATTTAAAGATGAACCCACAATTCTCACAAACGATCTCTCGTTTCTTGTCATCTTTCTTTTCTCGTGATTGGGGAGCAGATGGTTGCTGTGCCTCAGGAGGTGGTTGGGCTTGGAAGGGAATGAATTTTGGTTTAGGGGGAGAGCTAGGGGGTGTTTGAGTTTTTTCAGGTGATATAATTGGGGTACCTTTCGCCTCTTTAGGTGGTGGGACAGGGGTTTCCGAAGGATGAGCGATCGCTTTTGTTTCTTTGGGTTTATCTTGGGGATAAGGTATGCCTTTAGGTTCTTTTCTGCTTGGTAAGCTTAATTGCTTAGCGAATCCCTTCTTCTTATCTGGAACTTCAGCTTCTTCTTCGATTATCGGTTCTATAAGATGGGTCTCCGAGCGGTAGACCTTCTGTTCGAGTTCTTGGATGACATTGACCCATTCGGGAGGATTCACGGGATCCCACCCTTGGATCGTTTCCAGGGCTTCACCTGCATCACCAAGAATATCATGAAGTTTAGGGGGTAATGTGAAAAGAGGTGGATGAGGATAGGTCGAAAAATCAACAATAACCTCGTAATGAATTGCGTCTTTTAAAGTGACGCCTGCAGTTAAAAATAATCTATATTTTGTAACGGTATTATCGAGCATTTCAACAGCGAATTGGTCCAGGACTTTTGCAGCTTGTTCCGACTGAATTGCAGTTCGGCGATTGACTTCCTCACTAGCTTGGGTTACCCCATAGCGCTCCTGAACGGTCCAATCCATTTTTTCGAGGTCTTCCTTTGTTGCAGAAACGCGAATCATCAACTCTAATTCGCGGGCAAATTCTCCAATATTCTGCGGGATATTTTCAGGCGCGGTCAAATCGCCAAAAATACTAAGTAGCAATTGGTACGCCTCAATCAAATAGCTTTCAAAAAGTTTATCACTTGTATCCGAAGTCCCTGCTAAAATCATAATTACTTCATTAAAATTACCAAAAGCAATGTGTAATTTATCCCAGTGAATCATTTTATAAGTATTTTCTTTTTCCCGAACGACATAAGGAATATAAGCAGCAAAAAATTTGAAAAATGGGTCTTGATTAGCATATTTATCCCAATATTCTTTATAAAAAAGATATTTACTCGTCACTTTACTAATCACGGCAGCGATATGAAACATTTCGCATCACAATTCTATAAAGTTTTTACTAAAATATAATCGTTTATTCTTGTAGAAAAATATAATGTAATTCTATTTTAAAAAAAATAACGAAGATAATTAACTTTTCAAAAAAGAGGGAAAGAGAATTAAGATATAATAGCAATATTAGTAGTTTTTAATTTTTACGCGACCGTGGATTTTCCATCATTTGCAGTTCCATTCGATCAGGCTTAAAGGGAATTTCCTTCTTCATATATTTTTTATATTGATCTTCTAAGTTATCCCTAACTTTGTCGATGTGCTTAAGCAACGCCCCGAACAAGATTAATGTATTGACAAAGATTCGATTTTTAACCAAATCAGGGTCATATATGTCGATATCCACTTTGCCACCAATATTGAACTTTTTGGAATCGAAGGCGGCGAGAGTCTTTTTTTCATCAGTGGGGCGATAGACTTTCCAATCACTACCTAATGTCATTCTTTTCTCCGATATTATAAAATAATCGACAATATTACCATCCGTTTCAAGGATAAGCGGAACAATGAACCTATCTGAGGAGCCTATTCGCCTCACTTTTTCTAGAGTGAAGACTTGCTCAACGCCACTATGAAATACATCAAATACGGGAATGGGATGGTCATAAGCGGTAGAAAGGGCAAGACTTTTTATATTATCTTGTTCAATACTACCAAGCCAGCGGTCTGATTCGCTAAAGTAGCGAATAACTAAGCGGGGGAAGTTTCCTTCTTCAATGTTATGGGTTTCCCATTCATTAACTCGAAGTCCGATAAATCCAACTTCCTCCTTACTAATTTTTACTGACCCATAGATGTCCATATCTTTCGAAAACTGCCGACTCTTTGCCCGTTGTTGGTCTTTTTGCCGAATCCCAATTTCCTTTCCATGGAGATCGGTACTCCAAAAATCAACTTCAATCCGTTTTCGAATAATTTCTTCCCATTTCTCTTCTTTTTTTTCTTTATCCTTTTTATCCTTATCTTTTGCATCTTTTTCTTTTGCATTTTTGGAATCTTTACTTTTGTCGGAATCTTTTGTATCTTTGGTATCTTTACTTTTTTTGGTTTTAGATTTCTTCTCTTTTTTTGCATCTTTTTTGCTCTTAGATTCTATCTCAGTATCTTTGTCCTCATCCTCGTTGTATTCGAAAAATTCTTCTTCTTCTTCAAAATTTTCATTTTTTTCTGGCATAATGCCTCACTCGTCTCTGGTAAAATTTATTAAATTAATAAATATTTTAAAAATTCATATATTTAATCTTTTAAGAGATTATTGAAAAGAAAATTCACGCTAATTTTAACAAAAATTTTGCGATATTTTGGGCAAGGGTTTCGCTATACATGGAAATCAGACCAATATTGGATTTAGGCGAAGTAACTAATAAGAGGATGGTGTCATCATTAATTTGCGTAAGCATCAGGACACTTTGTTCAGCAGAAACGGTGATCATGCGCATTCGCCCCCCAGCTATGGCACGAATAGAATCTTGAGCAATTCCAAAAAGGGTGCTGCAAATCGTTGCCATCATTTCAGGTTTAGCTCTGGTTGAATGGGCGGAGGCAAGAATTGTGCCGTCACGTTTAACAACGGCAGATGCTTCAAGACTGCGATCAAGCTTATTCAAGCCTCTCAGGAATTCGATTAATTGTTCTCTCGTTTCATTACCGAGTTGTGCGCGCTTTACAGTGGAGGGGGGAGTTTCAGGTTTTATAACGCCCAGGGGTTTCTGTTTAAAAGTCTTTGGCCGCTCCTTCCCTTTACTAACTTCTACAATGGGCGTTTGCATTGGAATAGGAGTGGGTGAAGGCTGATTTTTATCCGGAACCACTTGTTTCTTCGTTGTCAGTGTATTAAAAAGCGTTGAGGCTGCTTGACTTGTTTGAGAAGGTGTATTCCCGGGTGAATTTGTGGTCGGGGGGCTAATTGGGGCACCACATTGCGGACAAAAGCGCTTTTGCGCTTCTACTTGGGTCCCACATAGGGCGCATATCACTATACGAGACATAATTAACTAATTCCAACGCTTTTTATTCTAATTTTGGAAAATTCTTGATTTATATAATATGATAAGAAAATTTGCTATAAATAAATAACG
>Ga0307375_10004032_pt1 | contig 14205 bp, 16 predicted proteins | sample TR1MG_FD_202531 | JGI IMG/M metagenome (GOLD analysis project Ga0307375, IMG submission 202531) | Soil microbial communities from Risofladan, Vaasa, Finland - TR-1 | ecosystem: Environmental > Terrestrial > Soil > Coastal area > Acid sulfate soil | place: Finland: Risofladan, Vaasa | collected...
AAAAAACCAGGTAGAATAGAAGTCAAGAAGTTCTTTGACACGGTTCCACGTTCGGTCTACGATGCTTCTTATGGACTTTGCGTCGATACGGTATTATTGCCGTCCCCTGAAGAATTGATGCAATTAGAGGAGACAGAACCGGGTTACGTGTTGATTCTTTCCGCGCAAATCCAGGATTTTTTCTTAAGCCTGTCACAAGTCACCTCGCAAAAAATATAGAGCAAAATAAATCGGCACTCGAAAAGAACATCTTCAGACAGGCAGAGGTGCTTATACGGTTCTTTTTCAAGAAGGTCCCGGACAATGATGAAGAATTCATACAGAGATTTTCGGAAGCATTATGGCTTGAGGAAAGATATCTTAATTTTTTTGGAGTATCGATCAACAACACTGTTATGTCAATCTTTGGAGGTAAGAAATAGTGGGTAATGAAAAGTTAGGTGTAGAATTTTTTGCCAAAGTTTTAGGTTTAAGCAAACTCACGGGTGCAGCCAGAAAAATTCAAAACCTCAAGAAAACATCTAATAATGCATTGGGTGCCTTTGAAAAACTCAATATGTCACTTCAGAAGGTTGGAAATATGGGTACAGGGATGAAAAACTGGGGTGGCAGGATGATGATGCAGACAGGGCTTGTATACCAGGCAGCTCAGAACCTCTCGAGGAAATTCAATACCGTTGTCGGTGCTTTTACAGCTGTAGAAACGAAGGGAAAAGAACTCGGCATGGTACTTGCCCCAATGGGTGGTAACATAAAGAAATCCATCGATCATGCCACTCAGTCTGCGCTCAATTTCTCGAAAAAATATGGAATTGCTGCAACAGATGTAATGGAAGCGCAATATCTGATTGCGTCGGCGGGTATAACAAAACCGCTCATAACAACGAAGGCAGCGGAATGGACCATGAAGCTTGCCAAGGCAACGAGAGAAGATGTAGCATCTGCAGCAAATATCTGGGCAAATGCAGCAAATACCTTTTTTGATGCGGCACACATGACCGAAGGTGAGATGCAACGTCTTTCCGATACGCTTACCAAGACTCAGCAAAAATTCCAATTCGAAAATTTGTACCAACTTGGTGAAGGGTTGGCATACGCCGGGTCTGTGTCGCGGCAGTTGAAAATTCCGCTTGAAACCACTGCCACGTTACTTGGCACGCTCAATACTGCTGGAATCCAGGGATCTATGGCAGGCACGGGTCTTCAGCAAACCTTTTTAAGATTAACTAAGGCTGCCAAAAAGTTGAATATAAATTTCAAATACACAGAAGACGGATCTCTCGATATTATAAATGTTTTCGGGCAGCTTAAGGCAAAGATGGTGGGAATGAATTCCGAGGCGAAAACGCTCTACCTCCAGCAGCTTTTTGGTGATCGGGCATTTAAAGCTGTCGCAACAATCCTTGATAAGCTTGACCAGGTTGAAGTAGATCTCATTGATGTATCTTCGGCAACGGGCGTTGCAACAAAATCTTTTGAAAGTATGCAAAAAACTACAGCGGCGGCATTTGCAAGGATTCGTGAGAACGCATCTGCATTATTCTATACCATTGGGGAATCGATGGGACACCCCTTAATAAAGCTTTCTGATTTTACGGTGAAAGTTATCGATAAAGTGACGCAACTAATAAAGAAATATCCAGCATTGGGAAAATTAGCAGGTGGGTTCCTTGGTATCGGCGCTGCAATTGTCGGGATAGGGATCCCTTTAATGACATTCATCGGAATATTTGTTTGGGGAGCGGGAAGCATAATATCTTTAGTAGGGGGAATAGCAGGTGGGCTTGCCGCTGTGGGTCCTATCTTGGCGGGTATTGGGATCGCTCTCGTAGTTATTACACAGCTCGCAGCTACTGCTTTTATTGCATGGAAAATAGGAAAATGGTTAAGTAAGTTAGAACTTGGTGGAAAGACATTACGTGAATGGATACGTCACTTTTTGAAAATTACAATATTCAGTGAAGCATTTCGGGAAGTAATCGATAAGATTGTCAAGAGAGTTAAAAAAATTGCACCCCCAGCTGCTTTTGCTGCTGCTCTTGTTCTCGCTACCCCAATTCTGATATCTATAGCAGCCATACTTGGCTATATTGCCTCACTGGTAGCTGTTGCTTTTTCTGTATATAAAATAGGAAAGTGGTTAGGTGCATTGAAACTTGGCTCAAGAACTCTGGGTGAGTGGGTCCCAAAATTATTAGGGATATTAATATTTATAGAAAGAATTAAACTAGCAATTATCAGACTTGTTGGCAAATTTGTATTTACCATAATGGACAATCTTATACTTACAGCAAGAGTAGTAGCGATATTGCTTGATTGCATATTTACAGACTTAAGACTGCAAATAATTGGTGCTTTTACATTCTGGAAAGCATGGATAGATATTGTAATAGGGGCATTACAAACAGGTTTTAATAATCTTGCGAAGTGGTTCCGACCACTACTTGTAATAATTATGTTTGGGCATAAAATTAAAGACATTTTTACTACAATCCTCGATATAGTTTTGAAACTTACCGCGCCATTAAGACGATTAGCTCAACTGCGGATAATAAAACCCATCCAAGAAGAAATAAAGAAAACTAAGATTATAGAAATAATAAAATCGGCACACGGGTCTCCCATAACAGGTGGTAGCGTTCTAGGGAAAATAATTGAAGATATTAAAAAAGCACTTGCTGGTGTTGACGTTCCTTCCGCAACTGATGTTGGTGTTTCCTCTCCAGCGAACATCACCGCCACACGGCCAGAAATCAACAATTACTATTACACCCAACATTTTGAGAAAGGAAGTGTTGAAATTATCAGCGCAAAACTGACGCCAGAAAAATTCCTAACACTTCTTGAGGAAGTAATAAGGAGGAAATCATTAGTCAATGAACCCGCTTGAATTATTGTTTCGTGATGGCAATCAGGTCATTTTTCTCCCACAAATCCTTCTCAAACTTGGTGACCTTGAATTTATAGTCCCTGTAGACATTTCAATCGGGCTTGAAAAAAAACTCGTTATCACGGAAGTATATGGTGCGAATTTCTCGGTGAAGGAAGATTTTGGAATTCAGGATTATCGCATATCGTTCAATGGAAAAATTGGGAATACAGATGTTCCGCCGGCAGCGAAATTAATGGGTCTCAATAAGAAGGTCGATGCACTCGATTTTCTTTCGAAACTTGCAAAACTCACAAAGAAAAAAGGAGCACTTGAAGTCACGGATGTCTCAAGTGAATTCGCAGGTAATTTCATAAGGCGGGGTGTTAAGGCAATAGACCAGCTTTTCGAGTTACCGTTTGGTGGACCAAAAGAGCCGGAAGGAATCCTGAACAAATTAGGAATCAAGAAAGTAGTTATCAAATCCTATAATGCATATCCGGCAGGCGGCGGGCACTTCAGATTCCAGCTTGAGCTAATAAGTGATATGGAAGAAGAAGACTTATCTGATACGAGCAAACTCAATCTTTTCCTGAAGGAAAGTGAAGAATGATACATATCCTCAAACTTGACGAAGACCTCTGGTATCTCGCAGAATACTATTATGGCGATGCCGCATTATGGGATATCATATATTATGCCAACAGAGAAAACATCGGGGACGACCCTGAAAATCTCACACCAGGAATGAGCATAACAATCCCTGAGCTTGAAACAGGCGAGAGAACAATCACAATACCGGTGGAGGCACAGACACAATGATACCCCCAATATTCATACAAACCGTTCTCTCAAGATATGGAACCTCGACATCAGATTACAATCAACTCCCAATGATATTCCGTATCAAGCAGAAAAACAATCTTGACTTATCGATAGACCTTGCAGGAGCGGAAGTCCTATTTCCGGCACGTGCAAACGCAAAAAATCTAAAACTTGCAGAAAGGATGAGGCAGTATGCCAGTTCTCGTACCACACGCTGAGATTTATATCGCGGGAAAATACGAAGTTAAAAAATTCAGGAGCCTAAAAATAACAACATCCAGAAAACTCCCTTGTGATATATGCGAACTCACTTTCCCGACACTTGATTCACTCAAACTTTTCAAAACCGGTGATGAAATAGAAATAATACTTGGCAATGACAAAATCGGTTCCTGTCCTGTCTTCTCAGGTTACATCTCATTTCTTTCACCAACAGACGAACCGATTCTTAAAGCGGAAGATTACTTTAAGGATTTTAAAGAAAAAAGAAACACCAAGCAATACTTCGATTCGCCTGATAACATTGCAAAGGACATAATACAATTTTGTGGTTTCACACCTATAATACCAGATACATGGGACCATCAAACGCATTTCTACTGGAGGATGCAGACTGCAGCGGAAGCCCTTGACGACCTATCAAGAATAGGCTGGGATTACTTCTTCAAACCAGCCACGAAAAAAGTATATTTTGGAAAGCCCTATAATCTATACACAGATGCGCCGGTCTATGTTTTTCGTTTTGGACTCAATGTCATAGAATCGAATCTTGAATATAGAACAGCCAGCACTGTGCAGAAAGCAACCGTGTATGTCACAGACACACAATTCAGGGGTTCAAGTATCAAGGTTGTTATGGGCAGCGGTGAGCCTGAAAAAATATATAATATGCAGATGGATTTCGACCCTAACAATCAATCTTCGGTCAATGGAGCAATAGACCAGGCAACGAAGTTTGGAAAGGAAAAAATCGACCTATCCGCAGTTTCAGGATACAGGGGAACTTTCAAGACCTTTGGGAATCCCTTCCTTACCCATTCGATGAAAATGAAAATTGAGGATCCTGAAAAACAGGAAAGAAGTGGCCATTATTTCGTTGACCAAATTGTCCATGAATTTTCCCCTGATTCAGGTTACCACATGGAAGTTTCTATAGGAGGCATCCAGAAATGAAATGTGTCATTGTCAGGGGTCTGACCCCAAGCAAGGAAGATAAAGGAAACTACGATGATTAATTGGAACGAACAAAAACAAATGACATTCATAACGGGCGTAATCAAGCAAGTCGATAAGACGAACTATTCCTGCACAGTTACACCTCACAAAGATTACATCCCGGAGCTTCAGAACGTTCCACTCAGGGTATTTAATCTCAATGACGATTTTGGGGTAATCATAATACCAGAAGAGAATACCGATTGCATTGTCGGTTTCATAGAAGGACTTTCTGAACTTCCGACCATAATTCAGGTTCAGAGATGGAAAGAAATCATTGTCAAAAGAGAAAACGTATTTGAGACAATAATCGACCAGGATGGCAATACAAGTCTGGATACGAAGGGAAATGTAGCTCTAAAAGTCCAGGGAAACGTAGAAGGTGAAATCCAGGGGAATATGTTGCTCAAGGTTCAGGGGTCAATCCAGCTTGGCCCGCAGGGACAGCATAAGGGAGCCTGGGGTGATGCTTGGTTACAGGCATTCAATGCACACATACATCCAACTCCAAACGGTCCATCAGGTCCACCCAATCCACCGCTTCAGGACCCGCAAGTCAATTCACAGAAGGTAACCCTTGATTAAATCCATTAAATCCCCTCTAAAAAGAGGGGTGTCAACGAAGTTGACGGGGTGTGTAATATAAAGGAGTAACAATGGGCGCAATAAAAAATAATCTAAAGCAGCAATTCAATCAGATATATTCAAATGTTGACCCTAATGTAACAGCTGCTCAGAAAGCAGACCAGATGGCAACTGCAATAGAGAATGCTATCTTGCAGGGATTAAAAGTTAAAATTCCAACTGGTAAAGTTGTTGTCCAGGCTCAGAATGCTGTAAAAAATCCCTCTGAGATAAATTGCACGTTAGACTCATGACCTATCGAATAGAAATCCCCTCTAAAAAGAGGGGTGTCCCGAAGGGACGGGGTGTGTAACATGACCGATTGTGATCTAAAATACCAGAACGACGACCTTGTTATCGAGAACGGCGATTTCGCACTTGCTGCAGGCATAGACGTCCTGCTCCAGGACATCTATAATCAGATTCGGATAGCCCATTATTCCTGGGCACTCAATTTCCTGTTTGGTTCCAGAGTTACCGAATATATCAATATGCCAGATGACCCAATGAAAATGGTGGAACTCAAAAAAGATATCATAAGCATATTACAATCCGATGCTCGAATAGTTCCCGATTCATGGGAAGTAAAACTCAATTCAGATAGTGTAGAAATTAAATTCCTCCCGGTTGGTAGGGAAGACCCAATCACATTAACCCTGGAGACACAATGAGATTTATTGTTTTTGTCATTCTGAGTAATCTTTTTCATATTGACTATGGAAGAATCTCATATTTAGGAGGCAATCTATGACATTTAAAACCGAAGGCGAAATATTCACAGACTTAAAAACCAAACTCCAGACCTACATCCCTGCCATAACAAACTGGCTTGCAGGAGGCATAGCAAGAGGAATTTTGCGTGTCACAGCAGGGGCAATAAGATTACTCTATGTAACCCTTGAATATTTATACTGGAATATATTTGTAACTTATGGAGACAGGGAGTCCTTGAGAAGACATTATGAAGACTGGGGTCTCACCTGGGATTATCCAATAACCGCAGCTGCAAGAAAAACGCTGCTGAATATGTATCGTCAGAAGGGAGTAGGAAGCAAGAAATGGTTTGAGGATACAGTCATTCTCAATTTTGAAGAAGTAACGGAAGCAAAAGGCGAAATCGGAACGAGAGGCATCAACACAATAGATATAGAAGTAACCTATCATAACGGAGCAGTCCCTGACGATACAATCCAGAGTATCGAGGATTTCTTTGATGCAGACGACAAAAATATCTGTGGTATCGATGTCCTCATCAGAACCATTGAGGAAGCATCGATATTATGAAAATCCCTGTCATCCTGAGTAATCTTTCTCATATTGACAATGGAAGGATCTCATGAGATATAATTTCAATTTCAAGGTACTAACGAACCGCTTCCCCTTCAAGTGGGCTGGTGAGAATCTCAACAACCTTATGAAGGCAATCAAGGACAGCCTCGATGATTTCACATCGAAGCTCAACGATGTATACGATGCACGCTTCATAACTTATGCGGTGGGCGATACTCTCGACAATTGGGGTAATATCCTTGGGTTAACAAGAAACACAGGAGAAAGCGACAGCACATATAGGGCAAGGCTCCTCGTGGCGTTCAGGGATATACAGGAAACCCTTACCATCGCAGTGCTCAAAAATGCCATCGAAGCCACGACAAATTCCGAGCCGACATGCCGAGAGCACTATGCGGATATTCCATCGTTCCCCTTTCTCTGGGATCCAAAACTATTTAGTTATGCTCATCTCCTTCGAGCGTCCTTTATCCTGGGTAATCTCAATCACATCACGAATCCGGGATTTGAGGATGGCACATGGGCAGGCAGTGAAACACAATCGACAGAACAAAAATACAAAGGAGACTATTCTGGCAAGCTCGTATCCGATGGTTCAGCAGAAGTCTTTTCGGGCTATTCGAATCGCATAGACATAAATCCATCACTGTATGAATATACAGTATCAGCCTGGACAAACATCACAACATTTACCCAGGGTAAATTTGTTCTTCGTGCAAATTTTTACGATACAGGCGATTCCCTTCTTGGTTCAATGGACTGGAAGGAATTTACCGCAGCAACCACAGGCTGGGAAAAGGCAGAATATACCTTCCTTCCGGGAGACTTCCCTGTCAACACGGCAAAAATAGATTTTCAATTTGCCTGGATTCTGGATGGGGCAATACTCCCAAGTGGGACTGCTTATGTAGACAATTACAAATTCGAAATAGGAAGTCCAGCAACAGAAGACTGGACACAAACAGAACTCGACACTATTGCAAGCGACCTTCAGGATGTCAAACTCGCAATATTAACAATATATTTAGTGGAGGATTCAGGACTTGGATACTATGTCCTTAAGAAAACCGCATAATGATTATCATTGTAAAATCCCCTCTAACAAGAGGGGTGTCAACGAAGTTGACGGGGTGTGTAATCCCTAAAAATTGGAGGAAATAAATGAGCACAAAATTCAATCGTAATAATACAAATGTACCAGACGACAAATTCTATCTCAACGACTACAGGGTAGACCTCAATGGAGTAGAGCGGGACCAACTCGAAGGAATCAAAGATTTTGAAATCCTACCTTGCATCATTTCCGGTCTCACAGTCATAATCCCGGTATATCCTGCGACAAACGCCACGGTAACACCGGGCTCCACACGAGACAAGGATGGCAAAAGAATACAAATTGCATCAACTCAGAGTGCAACACTCACGGACACGGCAGGTGGCAATAACTATATCATACTCGCCCACAAAGATTCGGAAGACACGCCAAGGAAAGCATACAACACAGGGGTAGAATACAATACAAGAAAATACGATGATTTCGAACTCACCGTTGCATCCACATACAATGCTGATGATATCGTTTTAGGCAACATCAAAAAAGAAGGTGCTGTATGGGTTTTACATTCGGAAGAAAGAACCCCGGATGTTGCAAAACCGTTTGCAATCGTTCCACCACCAGTCCCGACACGGCTCGACCTCTCGACAGGATGGGATGACATATTTCGAAAGAACGGGCAGAGTGCAGGTTTAGTCAGTTTCCGTAATTCCTATATCAAGGCAGAATTCGGGGATAAGGGAAATGGCACAGCCTCAGCCGAGACATTCGAATACCTGTCAAACAGAGTAGGGGTCTGGACGGCAAACGAATGGGTTGGGCAATACCTCACCTGTGCAGATGGAAACTCCTGGCGGGTTATATCCAACACAACCGTTACACTAACTCTCGAATCAGGAGCAGTTCCCGTATCAGGTATATTTTTTCTTGGTCCGAATGCCGCTGGCTATAAATTTCTCATTCAGCTCATCGACCAGGCTACCGAGGAGGTAGAAGCCGCACAGGAAGCAGAAAATCAGGTAGCAGAATCACCGGTTAGAATGGAATACATCTGGCATGGACTCACTCCCGATATCAAATACAAAATCAAGGTAGCATCAAAGGGCAGCTGGTTTCAGAAAGATTGGTCGGATTTCTGCGCAGCAGAAGAAATCATAGCAGGTGGCCCCAAAGAAATACCTGATGCTTGTGGTGATACCATTGACGGAGCCATAATAATATCCGCAGCAGATGACGGAATCCGCTTAAGTTGGAGTGTCAAGCCTGCTTATGAGGACAAAGTATCGGGTTTTGAAATATGCTTTACGGATGATGGTGTAACAACACCGGATTTTGACAATCTCAATCACAGAAAAATCTTCACAGACCGCAATTATGTTGTTTTACCAGCAAGGCTCTCGAGCGACGACACAACAGTAACAGTCAAGGCGAAAATAAGAGCAGTCGACAAGGCAGGGAGACATTGCGTTACGCCCTTATCACTTACCGATACGGACGCCAAAAAATATCCAGCCGACCTATCGAGTGTAGTAACCGATTACAAGAACATCATCAGTCCTGGCGGTTTTGGCACGCTCAAAGAGTTCTTACAGCAGTCGACAGTCCTCGAAACCGGAAAAGGGAAAACGGTAAGTGAAATCGAAAGTGAAATTGCAGATGCAAGAGGCACTTATGCGACAGTAGGTTCACGAATCGCAGCAATCCTGCAGGGCACTCTTGATTATGGCTTTGTGCGAATAGTCGCAAAAACCGGTGGACAGTACACATCGATTCAAGCAGCAGTTAATTCAGTAGCAACAAATAGCCCACATTTAATATTGATTTATCCCGATGGTGGTAATTCGTATGTAGAAGATGTGATAATTCCAGATAACAGAGTTATTTGTTTCTTAGGATTAGGTGATGTAACTATCAATGGAAGAATATACGCTGAATCGTTAGAAGACAATGGGGGTTTCTGCCCCTATATTGGTAATATAAGAATCATAAATTCGACTGATGGGGTAACTCCGCTTAGTGTCAGAATAGATAGATATACACGAACTTCATTATTTGAAAATCTTCAAATACTACAATTTAATGCTACATCTGGTGATGCAGCTCAAGTTGCTTTCAATGTGCATAGTGCAGACTTTATAAAACTTATTGTGCGAAATAGTTATTTTAAATCATCACAGGGAAAGGGTTTGGTATTAGGGTATTCTTTAGAGAGCGCTGCATATCAAAAAATAGAAATTGTTAATTGTGGATTTGATTCTGCTCAAGCGTGTATAGACATAGAAAAATGTGCTACTAATTCTGAATTAAGACTTTGGGAAAGTTTATTAAAAACAAAGGCTACATACAGTATTACTAATACTGCCGCTCAATCATTTAAATTGTTTATGGCGCATTGCCGTTATAGCAAACTTCCCGATGAAGCGAACATTACCGAAGATTATGGAACTATAGAGGCAGGCAAAGTTAGTAATGTAAAATTTGACGACGCCGACCTGGAGGTCTTAATCTAATGCATATGACAGAGGTAGCCGCAGGCTTCAGCCTGCGAGGTTAAAATGCCAATCTCAAAAAGCCGAAAACGATATCATGGCATAGCAGATTCGGAAGAGCGGGCAATCCGCCTTTTCCATCTCTTTCAGGATGACTTTCCGGGCATCAGCTTTGAGCACCGCATATGTTTACCAGGTGAATGTGGTGTGGGAGTATGCTACCCAACAAAAACCATTATAGACAACAGAGGCAAACTTCGACTTGACGAGAACGATGGAACACCGGTTCCTGATGCACAATATCCCAATGCACTGCTCAAGGATGGTACCCGTTCCCTTGAAGCAGACCTCCCCGTAGCGGCAGGCAAAAAAATCGATGGAGTAGACATCTCTGAGATTGTAGACAACATTATCAACGAGCCGCATGACAAGCAAAGAACAACACAGGAGACTTCATATACGGAACTCACATACTGGCGATTCAGAAAATCGCAGCACAAGACAGTATATCTACAATACAGGGCATACGATGATGGTGTCAATGGAACGCCAGGCGTAAAAATCACCATCCAGGATGCTTATACGGAGGTAATATACGAAAATACCGGTATATCGGGGGTAGAAGGAACGTATGAAGGTGAATTAAATATATCGACATTAGTGGATGGATGGTGCACAATCACATTAGAGGCAAAAGCCAGAACTGGTATGGTTGGTGCTGCAGATATATATATTAACAATTTTACCATCACCGTAAGGAGAACATAATGTTGAAACTCTTGCGAAAATCAGCAATCGATTTCACCCCGAATGCGGGTTCGAATATCAGTTTTGATACCGACCATCTGAAGTGTGATGATTATTTGATTTCAGATAAAGCTGATGATGTTGCTGGTAGGGGTATGGCAAGAAGAACAGACGGGGCGTTTAGAATGGTCAATAATGGTTGGAACCTTTCAAAATACAATTCTTTATTAGAATATGATGGGAATTTAGTTTTGTTGAATTCCGCAGGTGGTTGGGTAATGGGAATAACTATCGATGATGACAATAATATTTGGATAGGGCATTGGGCGTCCCCTTCGGTATTGCAAAAGTATGATGATGCAGGAAACAACACAGACTATGCTTTGGGAGGAATTTTAGGCAGGTGTAAGGGTCTTTATTTTAATCCCACAGATTCTTATATTTATTTTTCTGATGTAACAAATCATCAAATTCATGTAATAGATAAGAATGGAAATTTGATTCAAACGAAAGTTCCAAACCAAACTTATTCGATGGCCACATTTATTGATGACACAGGTATCTATACGCATGAATATTATAGATTACAAAAATATGACCTGAGTTTCAATTTTGTGGAAACTATACTTAACACATCTGCGGGAACTCCTACAATACCAGGTTGGTGTTGTTATTATATGGCAGGTTTAGTGCGAATGTCTAACGGGCATTTTGTTGCCAGAACTGGTGACTCTAATAATTTTGATGTTTTAGTAGAGCTTGATAGTTCGGGGCAGTATGTAAGGACATTAAGTGTTTGGGGAAGAACATATCCAGAAAAAGGCGAGATAGCATTTGATTATAATGTGTGGCCAAATGCCTTGATAATGAGTTCTGACCAGAAAACCTTATGGGTGATGAGTCAGTATGCAAATCCAACGAGTAGTTATTCGAGAATTATACAAATGGACATAAGAACTTCTTCAGAACGCTATGCAACAATGCAACACGACTTCGGCTCTTCGGTAAATATTACACGATTGAATATCAATGCCCTATATGACAACCGAGATGAGTCTTGGAAGTCAATGCGACTGTGGTATCAACTTGATAGTGGGGGTTATGTTGAAGTTGATATAAAGAATCCTGTGCTTGATATCAACGGTCAAGTTCTCGACTTAAAAGTGGGAATGACAAGTTATGGATTCTTGAGAAACTGGCCGGAGTTTTATAGTGTTGATGTTGTATATGAAGATAATGTTCCGCCTCCAATTTATGTCCAGAAACTCCATTCAAGGGCGATATGATATACTACACAGGGGCTTCAGCGGAATTTCAAGGAGCAATAACGCTGTCTAATGATTTACCAGGAGTCTTGGTTTTAATGGAAATTAGATTTGCCTCTGATAATTCTCTTATAGCAACACTTCTCGATACTACTTATGATTTTACATCCGATGTTGAAGTTAGCTATGCAACTCTAAATGGTGGCTCAAATCCTACTTGGACGACGGAAAACATTGGAGAATATTATTTCAAAATACTATTATCACAGGGTGATTTAGTGGGGGATGTAGAGGACAGAGAATATTTTGATGTTGTAAATGTAGGGGAAAGAACCTTTGAAGCAATAGACACAACGAAAGAAATCGAAATCATTGACCTCACAACCGAACTGGAGGTAATACAATTATGATCAATAAATCTTTGGTAATTCCATATTTTGATACCGTTCAAGAGCAATTTCAGATTAAGGAGAATGGCACTCCCAAAGACATCACAGGGCAGACGCTCATTCTCTATATCAAAAAAAAGAACGATGAAACCTTTACACCCATTGAAAAAGACATCGATGATGAAGGATGGTTTGATGATGCAGCAAATGGAATCTTTCATATAGTCATAGACACTGAAACCTATTTAATGCAGCCAGGAAATTACCAGGCGGAAATAGAATGGGTGGACCAGAAAACCAGCCTTGTATTCTTTGAAATCCGAATAATCCAGGACATCCGCCACTAATGATTCGTTCAAAAACCTTCTGGATTTTCCTTTTCTTCCTCTCCGTTTTTGCCATCGGGTTCTTGGTAGGTCGTCTCACCTGCCCCAGATTCATATCACAAGAACCATTCGTTCTCACTCCACAAGAACCAGCAGCACAGGGCGGCTCAGGCATCCTAATCCCCATAGAATCCCCTGAACTTGAGCAAGGGCCCTCACAGTCTCATCCACCGCAGGGCAGTCATTCCGAATCCGTTAATCCCCTCTTGACATCACGACCTCAATGGTTCAAATTCACCGACAACCACCTTAGTGCCAAGGTTCGAACAGTCCAGGCAGACTCATTCCAATACATCTTCAAAAAAGCCTGGTATCCATTTGTCCCGAAGAAAAAATATATTTCGAGCCTTTCTGTATACGGCGTCGCACCTGAAAGCGTCAAGGTAGAAACCAAAATCCCTCCTGAAGAGACCAAAAACTTTTTCACAATCATCACACTCACGGCACCGAATCCTGCATCCTGGAATCTCATTTTTGGCTATAAGAAAGTAGCCTTCCACATCCAGACGCCCATCTCTGTTAGCACAAAAAAGCTCTCTTATGGCATCGGGTATTGCTTCCGATTTTAACTATGAAAAGGCTCCTGACCTTTGCAATTATTATCTTTAGTTTCGACTGGTTAATGTTCTTATTATGGTGTCTAAAACGCTAAAAATTCCAGTTTTCCAATCAATTACCTGGTAAAATGTGAAATTATCGGAAACCCGCATAAAACCTACAAAAAAAATGTAAAATCTCTTCTAAAATCCATCACTTTTTGCCCATTTTACACCCCAAAACCCTCGAGTTCGTATCATTTTCAATCACTTGTCGAAATTTAGTTATCACCATGCCATGCAAATTTAGAGAAATCGACTTAACCCCTTTATTTTCGCAACATATCCAAGTATCGAAAATGTAAAAAATCAAAGAGTTTCACCGTATTATGTAAACTAACTGCACAGTAACAGTGCAAAATGGTGAAGAAACAGTGAAGAAACGGTGAAATTTTTGCCCGTTTTACACCCACACTCCCCCTCCTTTCTCACCCCCCTTCACATTATTGTGTGAAA
>Ga0307375_10004035_pt1 | contig 14198 bp, 14 predicted proteins | sample TR1MG_FD_202531 | JGI IMG/M metagenome (GOLD analysis project Ga0307375, IMG submission 202531) | Soil microbial communities from Risofladan, Vaasa, Finland - TR-1 | ecosystem: Environmental > Terrestrial > Soil > Coastal area > Acid sulfate soil | place: Finland: Risofladan, Vaasa | collected...
CGTTGATAAAATGAGACGAAGGTTAGGAAAAATACTAGCAAGGAAATATCCGGTTGAAGATAAAGACGGTGAAAAGGTTATTGTAATTAGCGTTCCGGATAGCTCTAACACAACAGCAATCGGTTACGAAACTCAACTAGAAAAAATGGGAATAAACGCTAAGCTTGAAATCGGGTTAATACGAAGCCATTATATCGGCAGGACATTTATTCAACCAGAACAGGAGAAAAGGAAAAACAGTGTTAGGATAAAATTCAATACTGTAAAAGGAGTTTTGGAAGGCAGAACCGTAGTACTTGTCGATGACTCCATTGTTAGGGGGACAACATCTAAACAGCTTATTAGCTTAATAAGAGAAGCAAATCCAAAATCAATTCACTTAAGAATTTCTTCTGCTCCTATAATGCATCCGTGTTATTATGGTATGGACTTCCCAAGCCGTGAAGAATTAGTAGCAAATCAAATGAACGGTAATATTAAAGCAATTGAAAAATATTTTAATGTAGATAGTCTGGAATATTTGACAATAGATGAAATGCTTGAGGCAGTTTCGGAAGCAAATCCAAATAATTTTTGTACAGCTTGTTTCTCGGGAAATTATCCTACAGATGTTGATGTAAGCTTTAAGAAAGAGATCTATGAAGTTTAGGTCCTGCTTTCTTTATACTTCTTCCAATTTATTTTTCGATCCTAGTTTTTTTCCTCAGATTACCCATTTACAAAAATACGAAAGCAATATTGATAGTCATCTACTTAATCAAAAGGTTCAAACAAATAAACTCACTTAGGATGCAAGTTTGGAAATGGCAATAGAGGGATATTCGGTAAAATTTTTAAGAGGGAAGGGAAGATTTCTTTTACAAATGTTCCTTCCAGAATTCAAATATCTATTTTTAATTTAATCGGAATATAAATTACTGATATTTTAACTAAGAGTAATGCAAGTGAAATTATATATAATCTTGAAAATTCCATTGGAAACTTGCTAATCTCTGAAATTTATTTGTATAGAATTGTTATATTCAATGAATCAAATAATGAAGTTCAAGAAAAAATCGGTAAATTTGCGGTGATAAGATGAAAATAAACTCAAAAGATATTTTTACTTTTTCAAACTTGCTTAGTCTCATCAGACTGTTTTTATTTATACCACTTTGGATTTTAATTAACAAAAGTCCGGATACCCAAGTTCGAATAATTGTTGTTTCACTTTGCATGTTCGGTGCATTGACGGACATTCTTGACGGATATTTTGCAAGAAGGCGTAATGAAGTAACCGAATTTGGTAAAATTATTGATCCCTTGGCTGATAAAATAGTAATTGGCGCTTTAGTTATAAAATTATTTACTATTGGTGAGATACCCGGATACTATTTATTAATGATAATTATTAGAGATCTCTTAATCCTTGTAGGAGGAATAATTGTCACTAGGAAAATTGGGAAAGTTTTACCATCCAATATACTTGGGAAAATTACTGTTATAAACCTTGCAATTGTAATATTATTTATACTTTTTGATGTAAATAAATCTACATTATTATTTGAAATAATATATTTTATGAGCATTATTTTAATAATTACTTCTCTAATTGGTTACATAGTTAGAGCTAAAGAATTTCTAAACCGAAAAGAAAATGAATCTATTTAAAAATTTTAATCTTGATAAGTTAAAAGATGGTTTATCAAAGACCAGGGCAAAATTATTAAACTCGCTAAATGAAACAATTAGCGGTAAGGCCTTTATAGAGGAGGATTTCCTTGAGAAATTGGAAGAAATTCTAATTTCTTCAGACATAGGTTTTGATGTTGCTGATAAAATAATAAATCAAACTCGGATCAAACTTAAGAATGAAAAAGATCGTTCAGATACAAATATTATAAGAATCGTTAAAGAAAAATTGATAACTATATTCGACTATGCAAATTATTCTCCAAATGAAATAATTGATCTAAAAATAAAGCCCTATGTCATACTAATAATTGGAGTCAATGGTGTTGGCAAGACGACGACAATAGGTAAACTGGCTAATAATATTCGTAATAGTGGACTAGAAGTAATAGTTGGAGCTGCTGATACTTTCCGAGCAGCTGCAAGCGAACAGCTGAATGTTTGGGCCGAACGTGCAAAAGTCAAAATTGTTCAAAAACCTGGTGGTGATCCATCTTCTGTCGCATTTGAGGCTATTACAATAGCATTGGAAGAACATAAGGATGTAGTAATTATTGATACAGCAGGAAGATTGCATAATAAATCAAATTTAATGGAAGAATTAAACAAAATAAAACGAGTTATTTCAAAAAAGATTCCTAATGCACCACATGAAACCCTATTAGTTTTAGATGGAAATACCGGACAAAACGCAATTATGCAAACAGAGGAATTTTCAAAAGTAACCAACATCACCGGATTGGTAGTTACAAAACTTGACGGTACTGCAAAAGGCGGAGTAATTTTCCAAATCTGCGATAAACTAAAAATCCCAGTAAAATATATTGGGGTTGGCGAAGGAATAGACGATTTACAAAATTTTGATCCGAAAGCATTCGTATCTGCAATATTTGAAAACTGAGGATAGCAGAGAGCTTCAAGCCGTAAGGGAAAAATCAGGAATAATATTTCGAAACACAAGATAAAAATTTCAAGGCCAATATAAGAAGCAGGGGAAATGAGGATAATTTGTAATAAAGAAAGTCGCAAAAGCATGTTTACATAATATACATTATCGGACGGTTAATTAAATGCAAGCTTACTGATTTCCCAGACTTCACTGTATCCCATTTTTCCTCATATCGACTCTGTGCTTATCTTCTTTCTCAATTACAATTTCCCACCCGGTAACTCGTTTCATAAACTAAAATACTTAATTCTGTAAAAGCAATTCAGGGATTTAACTGCGTTATCCGTGTTTCAAGTTATATAAAAGAAAGACTCGGAAATATTTCGCACGTTTAAAAATAAATAATACCATTAAGAATTTAGGAAAAAATATCATTCAAATATCCTGAGTTAACCTACTAGACTACCTGTTTTTGAAAAAATATTTTCTCCACCTCTCATGAATAAAATATCCTTAATGCAAGTTGGTATTTGATCGTTAAACAGAAAATATGTCAGCAGTATTACTCAGTTACACCAAATTCAGATTGAGTAAATCTAATTTTACAAATAAAAAGGCTCAGATATCTCTTTTCTACAAAACATTCCAACATGTATTAGAATATACTAACAATAATTAACATAAATCACTAAATTTATACCAGATTAGATGAGTTCTTATAAAGTAAATACTATATGATTATTAATATTTATAAAAACCTTCACCGGTTTTTCTACCGAGTTTATTTGCGTTTACCATTTTCTTTAGAAGTGGACATGGACGATACTTAGAATCATTAAAACCATTGAATAATACTTCCATTATTGATAGACAAACGTCAAGTCCGATAAAATCAGCTAGAGCCAAAGGCCCCATAGGATGGTTCATACCCAATTTCATCACCGTATCGATTGCTTCGGCAGAAGCAACTCCTTCCATTAAAGTAAATATTGCTTCGTTTATCATTGGCATAAGTATTCTGTTGGATACAAACCCTGGGAAATCAAATACTTCAACGGGTGTTTTTTCAATTTTTAATGCTAATTGTTTTATTACGTCAAAGGTTTCATCTGATGTAGAATATCCCCGTATAATTTCTATTAACTTCATAACCGGGACAGGATTCATAAAGTGCATTCCAATAAATCTCTCCGGACGAATATCCTTTGACAATTCAGTAATAGAAATAGATGAGGTATTGCTTGCAAATATAGAATCATCTTTAACTATTTTATTTATCTCATTAAATATATTTTTCTTAGCAGCTTTATTTTCATAAATTGCCTCAATAACAAGATCGGTTAGGCTAGAAATTTGGCTAACGCCAATAATTAAGTCAATATTACCTAATGTTTCTATTTTAAGTTCTTCTGATATCGTTCCCTTTTTGACTTGCCTATCTAAATTCGATGAAATGATTTTAATCGCTTTATTTGCCAGTTCCTGACTTGTTTCTATTAAACTGACTTTATAACCTTTCAAAGCGAATATGTGAGCAATTCCATTGCCCATAGTTCCACCACCAATTACAGAAATATTTGTAATTTTCATATTAATTTCTCCTTATTTGAGGATATTAACTATAATCATTTATATTATTTTCTTAAAACCCGTTTTAACTGTTTGGTAATTTTTAATTTTAACCTATTCTATTAACTGAAGTCAGATTGGCAATATCAAAGATCATGTTTAAAGCAAGGACATTAAGGTTTACATTATTGGAAATTATAGATGAAAGATAATTTAGCTTTTTAACAAGGCTATTTATTTCAACTGAAGGAAATCTTTTATTAAATTTAGAAAATGTTTCTTCATACGTAAAGAAATATAAATTCCCATATCCAATTCGAAATTTTTGCAAGTCATTCAACCAGATGATTACCATTTGGATTAGCAATTTTATAGAATCAGAATCGTTTTCAGAAAGATATGGCGATATTTCCTCATAAGCTGAATTGAATTTTCTACCTAATGCATAACGCAAAAAGGAAATCGTTTTTTCCAGTAAGTTTTTAAAATCATTTTCTATAAGGTTGGCTGCATTTAGGACAGAGCCTCCCGCGAATGGAGCGATTTCTCTTGAAAGAGTTTCTTCGACTTGGAAGTTATTAACAAGAATATTTGTCAAATCTACATTACTTAAAGGATGAAAATTTATAGCCCAACATCTAGAAATGATTGTTTCTCTTAGGGAATCAGGATAAGGGGTTATTAAAACAAAAATAATTCCTGGCGGTGGTTCTTCCAAATTCTTTAGTAAAGCATTTTGGGCTTCCTCATTCATCAAATGAGCATCTGAAATAATAATGAATCGATATTTAATATCAGCATATGAAAAAGAAATGAATTTTCTAATGTCGCGAATACTTGTGACTTTAATATTATTGGCTTTAGGAATTGATATTTTATAGTAAGGATTTTGAATTTTCTTTTCTATTTGGTCTCGTAAAATCTGGATCTCATCATTGCTTAGTTTTTCAATGCCGGTACTGCTTTCATTTTCATTTTTACCGCGAGGAAGTGGTATAATAAATTTTATGTATGGTTCGGATAAATTCAAGATTTGATTTTTTACTTTTTGAAATGATTCTGCTCCTATAAAGTGAGAATTGATAAGCTCTGCAAATTTGAAGGCTGTATAATCTTTTCCGCATCCTGCAATTCCTTTAAAAAGAAAGGCATGCGGAATATTTGATGATGATATTAATTTACTTAATAATTCTTTAGCATGCTCTTGACCGTATATTCCGTTCCAAGCTAATTCCATAAGATAGAGGTCTTAAAATGATGTTCGGAAAGACTTGTAATTTTTTCAATAGTCATCTTCATTATAGAAAAAATCTTCATCTGAAGGGTAATCAGGCCAGATATCCTCAATTGATTCATAAGGTTCATCCGAGTCTTCTAGTTCAATCAAGTTCTCAACTACCTCATAAGGTGCACCAATTCTTTCTGCGTAATCAATCAGTTCTTCTTTTGTTGCAGGCCACGGTGCATCGTCCAAATATGAAGCTAATTCTATCGTCCAAATCATAAATGCTATAACTCCCTGTTCAATTTTTATGGGTTAATTCAAAAAATCCTAAATTTCCGAAGAAAAAATCTGCCGGGTTTAATATCACGCCATCATGGTGAACTTCATAATGAAGATGTGACCCTGTGGACAATCCTGTATCGCCTATTTTTGCAATCATTTCCCCCCTTACCACTTTTTGTCCTTCCTTTACGTCGGATTCGGATAAATGAGCATAAATAGTTTCATAGCCAAATCCGTGGTCAATTTCTACGGCTAAACCAAATCCTCCTCTATATCCAACAAATTCGATTGTGCCATCACCAGTAGCATATACAGGAGTTCCTTCGCTGGCAACAAAGTCAATACCATCGTGCATTCTTTCAATATGTAGAATTGGATGAAATCTCATACCGAAACCATCGCCAATTTCGCCATCACAAGGTTTTATAGCCGGTATTGCTAAAAATAATTTTTGATTTAATTTCAGCTGGTTTGATATTTCACTGTACTGTTCTTTTTCAAAAGCAACTTTTCTCGATACTAAATCAACAAAATTAAGAAGTGAGTTAAGTTTTTCTTCTGAGGGGCTTTTGAAAAAATCCATTACATTATTAAAAGATCCACCGCCGATTCCTAACTTCAGCTCATCTTGGGAAACCGGTTGCAAATTTGCAGCTGCTCTTAAATTATTATTTGCTTTATATAAGCTATCTAACTGATTGTCTAGCAATTGATAATTAGAGGCTATTTTATCTAAATTCTCTTTCAAAATCCTATTCTCGCTTCTTAAAGATCTAAGATTCTTTTGTGAATTGATAATAGTAGATATGATAAAATAGCCGCCAAATATAATTGTACTAAAAATTACAACCGATAAAGTAAAATATATTGCTAACTTGGCTTTATAATTTTTAATCTCTACAAATTGTAATTTTGCTTTTGAAAAGTAATATAATTTTTTCATATCTTAGGGCGCAAACTAAAAAAATAAGATTAGTTTGTCAAGGGAATAAAAGAATTTTCTATTCAAAATCGTGTTCAAAATAGTCTACCCCTCTTAAACTGTCTTCATTGTGATTTTTAAGTTTACTATTTAATCGACTTTGAAAATAATTAGCCGCATCATATCCGTAGTGTTTAAGCAAATAGTTCAAGCTTATTACTTCCGAAATGACAGTTATGTTTTTCCCAGGCAAAATAGGGAGTTTTACGTAAGGAACTTCTATATTTAGAATATCAAAAAAGTTTTCGTCCAGACCTGTTCGCGTATATTCGACTTTATCATCCCAAACCTCAAGTTCTACTATTATTTCAAGTCTCTTTTGATATCTTATTGCTCGTATTCCAAACATTCTTTCAATATCAAGTAGTCCGAGACCTCTGATTTCCATAAAGTGCTTTACGAGGTTAGTTCCCGACCCCATCAATATTCCCTCCCCCTTTTTAGTTAGGATGATTATATCATCGGCAACAAGGCGATGGCCTCTTTCAATCAAATCAAGAGCTACTTCACTTTTACCCACCCCAGATTTTCCAACAAATAAAATTCCAACACCATATACATCGACAAATGAACCATGAATAGAAATTCGCGGAGCAAACTGGTCATCTAAAAAATCGCTTATAAGATATACTAATTTTGTAGTATCGTAAGATGAGCCAAAAACAGGTACGTGATGTTCGTTTGCTATTTCTAATAGCAATGGAAAGGGTTGGTTTTTATCCGTTAAGACAATGCAAGGAATATCAAACCCAAAAACTCTTTCAATTGCTTTCCTTCGCGCACTTTCCGAAAGTTGGTCTAAATATCTCATTTCAGTATTTCCAAAAACTTGAACGCGAGCAAATGAGAATAAACCTACAAATCCTGCTAAAGCTAATCCCGGTCTAAATAAATTTTGATCTGTAATTTTTTTAGAAAAACCAGATTTATCAGAATATAATTTTAATTTGAATTTATCACGCGTGTTATTAAATAAAAATTCAACCGTAATAAATTCTTTTCTTGAAATCGCTTTTTGATCGATTTTCATTCTTTAATTCTGACATTCTTTTTTGTTTTTAATTTTTCAAGTTGCCTAGAAAGTTTTTCCACTGCGGCGCTAACAGACTTCATAAAATCATCAGATTCCTCTGTAGCAGTTAAGGTTTGCCCCGGAACTTGCAAAACTATTTCGGCATATTTAATGCTAGGATGCGTATTCTGAAAGCTCAAAATAACATCTGCATCTAAAATGCTATCATTGAATTTTTCCAATGAAGACACTTCCCCATTAATAAAATCTTTCAAAGTTTCACGTGCCTTAAATTTTCTTGCAGTTATTGAAATGTTCATTGCAACCTCCTGTATTTATGATTTTGGATGAGCTTTTTTATATGTGGATTTTAATCTTTCAATACTTACATGTGTATATATTTGCGTTGTAGAGAGATTTTCGTGTCCAAGTATTTCCTTTACAGCACGAAGATCGGCTCCATTATCAAGCATATGCGTTGCGGCACTATGCCTTAAAATATGGGGGCTCTTTTTCTTAATCTCAGTTACTTTGCCCAAATATTTTGTTACTATACGGTGAACTAATCTTGGATAAATTCTCTGATTATTTTCCGTTAAGAAAAGTGGATCATTAAAATCAGCAACATTCCTCGTTAATAAATAATTACGCAAAACCGGAATTGATTTTTCCCCGACAGGAACCACTCTCATTTTGTTTCCTTTTCCTAATACCGTTAAGCTTTTTCTATCTAAATCTAAGTCAGATAAATTTAAATTGCAAAGTTCTGAAACGCGGATCGCGCATCCGTATAGTATTTCAAAAATAGCTTTGAGTAGTTCATGATTATCGTCCGATTTTTCAATTTCATCATAAACTTCCAATATTGATCCTGATGTTGTTATATCTGGTAACTTTCTTTTTGTCTTGGGGTTTGTTATTGACAAAATTGGGTTTTCAATAATGTAATTATGCTGAAAGGCAAATTTAAAAATACCTCTTAGAGAAGAAAGTTTCCTTGAGATTGATGTCTTTTCATATTTCTTTTCATTTAAATAAGCCAAATATGTACGGAAAAATCTTTCGGATATTTCCGATAAATCATTTTTCTTATAACTTTTACAGAACATACTAAATTCATGTAAATCTTCAGAATAAGATTTTACTGTTAAAGATGAGTACCGTCTTATATTTGCAATATTTTCTAAATATTTTTCTATTATAATATCAATCTGCATCAATCTCCTTCAACTCTTCAACATCTTCGGGAACTAATTCGGTGTGGCAAATTGGACAACGTAAATAATTTCCTTTTTTAACAGAGTACCGATGTTCCATATATTCCGAGTCATTGTTAGGACATGCTTGAGAGACAGGTTTATACCAGCTTACAAAATCACATTCAGGATATCTTGAACATCCGTAAAATAATTTTCCTCGCTTTGATTTTCTTTCCACAACATTTCCTGTTTTGCATTTTGGACAGTCAACACCGAGAGAAATGTTTTTTACGAAATCACACGCAGGATATTTTTCGCATCCAATAAATCTTCCAAACTTTCCATTACGAAAAACAGTTCTTGAACCGCATTTTTCGCATGTTTCACCGGTGTACTCAGGTTCTTGGTTTTGGGCATAAATATCCCGGAAAGATTTTATGTTTTTGCATTCCGGGTAATTTGAACATGCTAAATAACGCCCAAATCTTCCAACTTTAATTTCCATTTCGTGACCACATAAATCGCAAAGGATCTTATCAATTTTATTTTCAACATTTTTCAAAGCTTTAGAAAATGGTTGATAAAAGTCATTCAGTACTTTTTTATAAATGTTTTCTCCTTGAGCAATTTGATCTAATTCCCCTTCCATGCTTGCTGTAAAATCTTCATTTATGATATCTGGAAAGTTTTTTACAAGAATTTTATTCACTTCCATTCCAAGCTTTGTAGGGAAAAGCTTTCGATCAACTTGTTCCACATATTTTCTATCCTGTATAGTACCAACAATCATGGAATAGGTACTTGGTCGGCCAATGCCTTTACTTTCAAGCTCTTTTATCAAGGAACTTTCAGAAAATCTTGCTGGAGGTTTTGTAAAGTGCTGTGTTTTCTTTAATTCTTCCAAGCCCAATTTCTGATCTTTTTCTAGCCCAAGAGGAATAGTTTCGTTTCGATATTCTTCTTTTTCTTCAGCATTTTCTTTCTGCTCAAAAATCTCTTCATAAACTTGTGTAAAACCTTTGAATTTAACTGCGCTTCCAAATGCCTTGAATAATAATTCATCTGCTGATATTTCGACGACTGTAGTTTCCAAAAGTGCCGGGTTCATTTGCGAGGCGATAAATCTCTTCCAGATTAACTCGTATAATCTAAATGAATTTTTGTCTAAATATTTTTTCACAAATTCAGGCGAATATTTTAAGGATGTAGGTCTTATAGCTTCGTGTGCATCTTGAACGTTTGTTTTATTTTTCTTTTCAAAATTATTTGGCACTAGCGGCAAATATTCAGAGCCAAAACTTTCCTTAATATAATCTCTTACTTCAACAATCTTTTCATCACTTATACGCGTTGAATCTGTACGCATATATGAAATTAATCCTTGAAGACCTTCACTTCCTAATTCAACGCCTTCATAAAGTTTTTGAGCTATCGCCATGGTCTGTTTAGGGCGCATCCGTATTCTTTTCGAAGCCTCTGCCTGTAGGGCACTTGTAATAAATGGAGCAGGAGGATTTCGTTTTGTAGTACGTTTAACAATATTACTTATATAATATTTTTTCTTTTCCAAGACTTGGTTAAACAATTCCAAAGCTTTTTCTTCATTTGAAATTGTTATGCTGTTCTGCAAAAATTCTTCCCAATCCTTTTCAAACATAACCGGTTTTGGCTGAACCCGGATATCTTTCCCATTAATACTAAAAAGCTTTGCTTTGAAAGTATCCCCCTTATCGGTTTTGAAGATTGCCCAAATTGACCAATATTCAGTAGTAATAAATTTTTCGATCTCAAATTCGCGGTCACAAATTAATTTTAACGCTACCGATTGGACTCGTCCAGCAGAAAGCGCTGTACTGCCAGACATTTCAATTACAGCTTTCCAAAGAAATGGAGAAATCTTGTAACCGATGATCCTGTCCATGACTCTTCTTGCTCTTTGGGACGATACTAAATTTGAGTCGATAACTCTAGGATTTTGCATTGCCTTTAGAACGCCGGTTTTTGTTATTTCGTTAAATAATACTCGCTGAATTTTTGAATCGGCATTTAGAATGTCAGCAATATCTTGAGCAATAGCTTCTCCCTCACGGTCTGGGTCAGTCGCAATAAATATTTTTTTACTTTTTACTGCTAAAGATTTGATCTTTTTAATAACATCTCCCTTGCCTCTAATAGTAACAAATTGAGGTAAAAAATCGTTATCAACATCTACACCAAGTTTAGTTTTAGGCAAGTTTTTTATATGTCCGATTGTTGGTTCCACGACATATTCTTTGCCTAAGTATTTATTTATTGTTTTTGCTTTTGCAGGTGATTCTACAAGTACAAGGTTTTTGTTCGTAATATTTTTGTTCATATAAAATAATTAAGCATTATAAATTTTAACTGTTCTGAAAACAGACCAATAATCTGAACACAACTTATTTTCTAACCTCTTCATAATAAGTTTATCTTTATTGTTCTGATCATCATACCCTAATAAATGTAAAATACCATGAATTACAAGTCTGATAATTTCCTCGTCTGTTTTTACTCCATATTTCTTTGCATTTGCTTCAGCATCTTCAAAAGAAATAAATATTTCACCTTCTAATATATCATGATTACCGTTGTAATTGAAAGTAATTATGTCAGTAGAGTAATGATGATTAAGGAATTTTTTATTAATTTCAATTATCTCCTCGCTTAAGACAAAATTAATTGCCAAGGATGCGAGCTCAAATTCCAGATCTTTTCTTAATCTTAATATTATTGCGTGTATATACCTTTTATTTATCCCATTTCTTTTCGATGAATTGATTTCTAAATTTTTTAACACAATTTCCCTAAATTCTTTTTTTAATAATTAAATTTTTAATTTCATCCCTTCGATTGATGCTAAGCAATTTACACTTGAATTTTCCTTTTTTATGATTTCAGTGGTTTCTAAATAGATTTCTTCTATTTTTTTATCATCATAATCTGGATTGTAATGAAACAGCAAAAGATTTTTAACGTTCGCTAAAATGCTAAAATATGCAAGAGAAATGTTGCTTGTGTGCCCCCAGCCTTTTTTTATTGCTAAAGTGGGTTCATCATAAAAGGTGTCATGTATTAAATAATCGCAATTCTTGCAAAAATGTATAAGCTCATTATTCATGCTACTCATTTCGGTATAGTATGGAGATAAGTTATAATTTTCAACAAATAACTCATTATCGGGCATATAAACGATAATTTTTCCTGAAATTAAAATTTTGTAGGCCAAAGCAGGTGAAGAGTGATTTGCCCTTATTGTATGCAATTCTATACCATTAAATATTTTTATATTATCGGGAGAAATATTTTCGAAATCAATTTGACTTTTTACTTGATTAATCTTCACAGGGAAATAATGGTCATTCATTTGGCCGCTTAACAAATTTTCAATACTTCTATCCTTATCACTTTCCCCAACAAAAATAATTTTATTATTCTCAGAATAAAGCGGTAAAAAGAATGGTATCCCTTGAATATGATCCCAATGATAATGGCTAAGAAAAATCGTAATATCCTTTTGAAAACCTTCCTCTTTCAACTGTTTCCCTAATTCCCTTATCCCACTACCTGCATCAAAGATAAAAATATCATTCGAGTCTGTACGCAATTCTACACATGGAGTATTTCCACCGAATTTTACCGTTTTATATCCCGGTACAGGAATGGAACCTCGTGTACCCCAAAATTTCAAATACATTTTTACTCTATAAATCTTTTAATGATTTGATGGTCATCTCTGTATATTTTTTATATCGTAATGCAGAATTTTCAAATTCTCTAATTTCATCTTCTGTCAAATTTCTAACGACTTTTGCAGGTACACCGGCAACTAATTTACCTGAAGGAACAATAAAATTAGGTTTAACAACCGAACCAGCAGCTACCATTGAATTTTCTTCGACAATAGCTCCGTCTAAAACAATTGCTCCTATGCCAACCAAGCATAAATCTTTAAGAGTACAGCCGTGAAGTTTTACGGAATGCCCAATAGTGACTTTATCTCCAATGTTCAGTGGAAATTTTCCATTTGTAACATGAAGCATTGAACAATCCTGAATATTAGTTAGACTTCCAATGCGAATATAATGAACATCACCACGTATGACTGTGTTATACCAAACACTTGTATTTTCACCAATAGTAACGTCACCAATGATTTTCACTCCTGAAGCTAGGAAAACATTTACTCCCATTTTAGGATAATTATCCAAATACGGGAAAAGCTTTATTTCATTATTCAATTCTTTGTGTATTTTGGAGGTATCCATCCGACTCTCTTCCATGATTTTAATTCCACTTTTACATCACCAACTATAACTTTCATTTTTGCTAAAATAGGGATTGCCGCATCATCATTTGAAAACCAGCCTTCAAAATATCCTGTCAATCCAAAAATACTGATAAATTTCATTCTGCCGTCAAGATGAGTACAGGCAATTGGATAATTAACTGCATCGATAGAAATTCCAGTTACCGGAGCATAAAAGTTTATCAAAGTATTTTCTTTTTTTTCTTTTATAAAGCACGGAAGATTTTCTATTCTATTTTGTCCACTGTTCATTCTTGCATAATAAAGCAGTGATAGACCATCCTGATATTCTTTTCGTGCAGTTGTGGTTGAGTCCGTCCACAATTGCGGTGGATAGATTTCCCCTTTTTTAATGTGAATAATTGAATGAATATAATCGAAATTATAATCTGTGTAAGTCGTATAGTCCTTACTTTTAACAAGTCCACGAAAAAAAACAGAGTAGTAATCCGAATTCATTGTGGTTATATATATCTGGTGTAAATTGACAAAAGGAATTCCCGAATAAGAGTCTATATACCCTATAGCGTTATAATATGTTTTTCCATTTTCATCTTTTTGACTACGCACAATTATTTTTATTTCACCAAGCTTTATGAAAGAATAACTTACAACGTATGTTAGTTCTTCTCCAACTTGAAGTTTTTTATTAGAATAAAAACTATAATTGTAGGATTTTATATTTTCATTGGACTTTCTCAAAGGAATAAAAATAATAAACGGTATAACAAGCAATATGAAGGCTCGCTTCATTTCAAGCCTGCTAATTCTTTAGCTTCTCCAAATAGAGTTACGGCTTTTATAAATTGATCGTCGTCTCTGAGCAAAACTTGGTACCAACCTTCATTACGCCATAGACTTCTGGCAACTTCGGCTTTCAATCTTGTAGTGATATATTTTTTGTCCTTCTCGAAGCTTTCTTTATTAGCCTTAATCCCTTTTTGTTTTGCGAGATTTAAGAAATCATTTAAATCATTATTTTGAAATTCAAAGTTCTGTATGAATTTATTCAAATTATTACCGTACTTATTTACAATTTCAG
>Ga0307375_10004037_pt1 | contig 14191 bp, 11 predicted proteins | sample TR1MG_FD_202531 | JGI IMG/M metagenome (GOLD analysis project Ga0307375, IMG submission 202531) | Soil microbial communities from Risofladan, Vaasa, Finland - TR-1 | ecosystem: Environmental > Terrestrial > Soil > Coastal area > Acid sulfate soil | place: Finland: Risofladan, Vaasa | collected...
AGCAAATGTCAGAGGCAGAAGATGAGGTAGTGATGGAGAGGAGAGGACATGAGAAGGAAGCCGAAGAGTGCCGAAAGACGTACCCTCCGAAGGCACGATGCTACCACCTAATGATCCCTCAACTACACGAGTAAGCTCCTCAGCCAACAACTTTTTGGTCTCACCAGGGAACTCCTTGAAAGTTTGAGACGCTGAGAGCAGCCACAAGGTTGGACCAGAACGAATGGCCAACAGGAGTCGTCAGTTACCATGATTAGGGGTGATACATGCACTACATGTGGATACAAAGACCTATGAGAAGTCCAACAGACAGACAGTGCAGAATTCGACATACCAGCGTGTTGTGCAGAGAACGAAGTTAGCTGCGCCAAACGGGCCTCACTACCTCTGGTAGCTCTCAAAATAGCGTCCATTCGATGAAACTTCGATCAAGCGGTACGTTCGACCAGTTAGCAAACACTGAGCACACTCAGAAACCATCCACAGTTTAGGGATATCTTTCCTCTATTTGGCAACCAGAATAGGAGAAAAGAGGTGCCAGTTCGCCAGGAAACTTCAGCAAGCTGCAGCATCATCTGAGCCGGGAATCGTGCGCATCAAGTTGTGCATCCTCTAAAATGAGTGATGATGAGGACTTGTTTGAGAACCCGTTCTTTCTAGACCTCAAGAAGAGGTTCGCATCTGTGTATCAAGAGATCGAGTCGTCAAAACATGTTTTGCTGGTCCCTGGCGCTGACTCTCTCATTGGCCTGGAAATCGATAAATCTCTGATAGGTATGTCTAAATTCTATCATTTCTGCTCAGTTTTCCAGTCATGTGTTGTGTTTAAAGTCCAATTTCAGGAGCAGAATATCTGACCTGGACCCCTTCTCTCTTGTGGCATTTTGCGGGTGTAGAGGCACATGTCTTCCAAACCGACCCTACATCTTCATCAAGGCACCTTGGCGTATATGATCAACAGAAAGTCGTAGACATCAAAGGTGGTAGAGTGGCCCTAGTGAGTGGTTTTGATTTGGCTTCTACCAACGGCAGTGGAAGTCCCACTGTGAGCTCCAATGGCGTGCATTTTCCGTCTTCTCGGGGTAAATCTGTCCCCAACATCGTTACAATACCAATTAAGTTCGAGGAACTGTTCTACAACAAAGCTGCTGAGCCATTTCGCGTGATTTGTATCGAGCATCCGGTAACTGGGCGAAACGACCGTGAAGGTGATTTGGCCAGGCTGTCTGCTATCCGCACGTTTGATGATTGTCAGTTGTATTTGAATGCCGACCCGGTGAATCGTTTCGTGCTGATGAAGATGGAGACGTCAGTGCTTTTGGACTTCGTAGCCGAATTCGCTCGTGGACCGCGTACTGAGGATGAGATTGCGAAGAGTACTCAGAAACTGGTAGAGCACATACTGCAGCAACTGATTTGTGCTAATATGGACGTAAGAGAGATGAAGCAGCGGCCGTCGTTGATGAAGCAGTTCGAGGTCATCGTCGAAACGTGGACTTTGGGTCGTGTTGGCCCTACTGTGATGAGTGCGTTGATGCAATCGTTTGAATTGATGGACCGTGAGATTCATCGTGTGTTGAGAGCGAATCAAGGCATTACGCTTCACAATCTAAACCTGAGACCGGAGCTCATCTGCGACTTCTCGACCGCCATTGAGATGACGAGTTCACACTTCGACCGTATCACTTCCCCCATGGAAAAGCTGTTATTACTGCAGGAGATCATCGAGAATATCCAAAAGACGATCGAGATGTCCTTTTCGAGGTCTACCGGTGGCAGAATCGCGGACAATGTGCTCGCCTCGGACGATCTCATCCCCATCATTGTATTTGTACTGTTACAGGCAAAACCCCAACATTTGAACTCCACATTGTACTACGTGAAGCATTTCACGCGTTTCAACCTGACTACCTCTCAACTCGGTTTCCATCTCACGACGTTTGCGGCAGCCGCCGAGTTCATCAAAACCGACCATCTTCCTCAATCTGGCTTTGCTTCTGGCAGCGCTGCACTGGGCGATTACATTGCACATCCCCTTGATCCAGTGCGCTCGCCTCACTTCGACCCATTTGCCGCCGGAATACAACCACCACCGAGCGCTGGAACGTCCTTCAGAGAGAACCGACGAAGCATGAGCTACATCACCCCTCCCGTCGCCTCCTCGACAATTTCCACAGGCAGATCGTTTGGCACCAAGTCTTCCTCCTCTTCAACAACACCACAGCCGTTCCAAGAGCCGATGGACTATGGATGGATGGATTCGGGAAGCGCAGCGCCGCGTCCGTCTCTCAGCCGCTCCATCTCGTCGTACGACCACCGCGCCGCTGCCTCGGGTGCTCTCCCTCCGGCAAACATTGTCTCTCAACCTTCAGCAGCAGCATCTGCACCAAGGAGATCCAACTACGGAAGCATGGGCGATAGTCCTCAACCTGTTTACACGCCGCCGGAATCCTCTTATCGGAGCGGCGTTGCACCACTATCTGCTGCGCACCACATCCACCACCATCACCAGCGCATTGACTCCGCACCCCCAACTTCCTTCATTCAAAAGAGTCCCGAGTCCATCACCATCAGTCCAGAAGAGGCGCAGAGCTTCTTTTCCAACCTAAAGAGCTACGGTAGAGGCGGCAAGTGAGCTCAACCGCCGGAGTGCGTTTTGGCGCAGCTCCTCCTTCGATCGCTCTCTCGTGTTGGCAGGCCAGGCAGGGTCCCTGCCGCACAAAAACACACCGCCTCCCGCTCCTTCTCTTGTACAAAGCGACCATTTAACCCAATGAACATTGTATCAGTTACCGATAGAACGTGTGTGCTGCATTTTCAAGAGCTGCATCGACCCTAGATGTGCCTGCAGGCCTCGAGCGCGAGAGTCCCAAGGAACGTTCGTGCTGCGCCCCCAAGTCATTCTTCTCCAGAGCTCCTCTCTGCCCACTCTGAGTCTCTTCGTGCTCTAGCATCGAAACTTCGTCGTTTTCGTCTCGATCAACCTTCTACAACAATGTCCGAGGCCCTCGAACCCAACCTGGATGAACCCATCGTCTTCACGCACCCCGCGTTTAGCTATCTGAGCCCCAAGATCGTCCTCAAGCGTCTTCCTTACGGAATCGGCATGTTCGCCGCTGAGGTGATCAACAAGGACGAGCTGCTGATCGGCTGGGCGGGTCGCGTTGTGCACCTGAAGGATGTTTTGGCTCTTTCGGACGATGAACGTGGTCACATTCTCCAAATCGATGACTACTTGTTCCAGATCCCCTTCTGGCCTGAGTACGTCTCCAGTTGTCTCTCTTTCCCGATCCTCTCGAGCTGCAAAGGGGTCGGTTTCTGGCTCTCTTCGAAACGTCGCGCCTGTCCCACTGGTTGCGTGTTTTCGGATCCCATGGATCGATGCGATGTGAAAACAGGTTAGTTAAGCCGTTCCTGGGACAATCTCGCGAAACAGACGAAGAACAAGCCCGCCATGATGCTGCCGTAAGTTGGTGTGTGTCCTCGGATTTTCTCCTGCCCTCAGGCGGCTACACCACCTCTCAACAGCTCGTACATTCGCTCTTTCGATGTTGACAACCATTGTGTACCATTCTTACTCAATATCTGTGTGTTTTCGTTCATTCTGTCGGTTCTCGGTCTTCGGCGCGCTTCTTGCGGCTTGGTTGTGTCTGTGTGTCCTCGATCCCCTGATCTGATGCTGCCATGTCCCTCTCAACACATTGTTGTTCTGATCTGACATTAGTTACACCGAGCCCGCCGACTACACCAATCACTCTTGCGACCCCAACGCTGGTTTTGGAGGTTCGCCTGTGACCTTGGTGGCGATGCGTGAGATCCCCGTTGGAAGTGAGATTACGTTCGATTATGCGATGTGCGAGTGCATTGAACACTTGACTGGCAATTGCGACTGGGAGTGCAAGTGTGGTGCCTCCAACTGTCGTGGTCTGTTCACCGGCGCCGATTGGAAGCGTCCAGAGCTCTGGGACAAGTATGGCCACTACTTCTCGCCCTACCTGCTGAAGAAGATCAACTACCTCAAGGCTCAAGCTGGATTGCCAGTGCCCACGTCCATTGTGCCCACGCCTGCCACCGCTGAGTTCCCCTCGATCGAGAAGTGCCTCCTGGAGCAGGCAGCACGCGATGCCAGAACCGCTGCCTCTGTGCCGACTGCCAATCACTAAGATATCGACGCAACGGTGTCCGCGGGCTTCCATTGCTTGTGTTGCATTCCGCGTCTCATCATATCCGTATCGGACGTCCTTCTTCCATCCCCCACTACTCTACTCTACCCTCTCCTTATTCAATCCACTACCCTTCCCCTCTATATCTTCTTCATCTTCTTGCAAATTATCCGATCTGATCTCAGTTGGTCGAGCGTACTTGGCGTTCAGGACCTGGATTGACGAGCCTCTGATCCCGAAGCCCCTCGCTTTCAAATCGTTGTGTTCCCGCCCATCACTGTATGGGATGGGGTCACTTCATCTTCTTTACTGAAGATCGCAAGCGTACGTGGGCGTGGGATTGATCAATTTGCCCGCACAACTGGCGGTTGATCACCATCCCCTCGGGTGTCAAGTTCGTCCGGAGAGCTCGCTTCTGGAGCGTAAGCTGTGTTGAGTGCGATAGGGCGCTGTCTGTTCACACATGCATTGGAGGAGAGCATGCGGATGCCTGATCTTCTCACGATTGAGAGAGACGAGTGCATCTTCCCATCACAAACTGAGGACGTGCGGTGTTCTTCCCGCTTCCCCTCCATGTGACCACGTTGATGCCCTCTCCCACCTCTTTCGTTCTGACTTTCACATTCACTTGTCGCTAGATCCTCAATGGTGTACTACGTGCAGATAGGGCTGCGTTTCGGCCTTCACTTACTTACCACGATTGCCTCAGCTTCTGCTTCGAGGCGCGCGACTGGAACCTTCAATGTTGCTGTTTGATCGCTTCCACTTCCGTCCACGCGTGACTCATATGAGCTGTGCATCACCTTGCAGTACTCCGTCCTCGTGCCTGCTTCCCTAGGTACACTCTTCCACAGATTGGGGTTGTTGGTTCACTTCCCCTCTCTGCCTCCCTCTCTTGGACTGTCTTCATTTCGGTTCTCTTGTATTCCTCAATATACTGATCGGTAGTGCTATATCCCAACATGCTTCCCGTTATTGCGGGGCTGATCGAGATCGGGATAGGGGTTTGCTGCTCTGCAACGGCGCTGCTCTTCGTTAACTTCCTTTCCCAGTGCTCCCTCAACTCCTTCATCACTCACATTCCCACCCAACTGTCGAATCTCCTCTTCCGTCGATTTGCTTGGAATTCCCAATACACTCACATTTGGCACTACTGACCTCGAGGATCAGACGAACATATCTCCAGCCAGGCTCTTCCTTCGCCTTCAGACCAACACTTCCGACCTGACTGAAGCATCCTTCCCTCAGTTTCCAGCTCATCTCAACAGCTTACTCATCTATGATCGGATTGGAGTCCATCCAATCAGCGGCAAATACAAGACTTGGAAGGCGCAATTCGATCCCGATCCAGACCCCTGATCCAAGAGTGATAGCGAGACACTTGCACGAATGAAAAAATCCAATGTAGCAAGTCATGGCATCAGTTCCTTACAAGTATGAGAGGTATAGCTTATCAAGGGGGCTCAGTGAAGGGATGCACAAGAGAGGACACGAACCAGACTCGAAGCAGTCCAACACTGGATGATGCTGAGCCAACATCCTTGGTCACTTCGAAAAGTCCACCAACGAGCATTCTCTGGCGCTTTCCATCGTGCTTCCTGTAAAACTCGTCAGTATGGATCCAAGAAACAGCGTACGCATCTCTTCTTGTGTTCCCAACGCGTATTTCTTGATTTCTGACCTTCATTGCCATTTCCGTTCCCAAATAGCCCTTGACAGACTGCCTCATGAATGGCGCAAGCGAGTTTTGGAAACGTTACCGAATGAAAAGGTCCGTACATCTCGGAATTCACCCGTTCTGTTGTGCCTCTGACTTGACCGTCGCTGGTGGACTTGTGACTGATTTTCTGTTCGTTTTACTTGTGTATTCGATCAGCTGTTGTTGGAGGGCAAGATTTTGCATGGACGCTCCCGAGATTTCTCCTGGCGCAACCCGTATTTGAAGAAGAAGTTGTCAGTGCCCTTCGGTGGCGATCACTCCGAGAAATCCGCCTTGTTTGAAGTTCATGATGTACAAGATATGCGCGCAGCAGCTCGTATGTGTTATGAGCATGACATTTGTCTTGTGGTTCGTGGTGAAGGAAGTGGTTACACGGCAGGTGCGTACAACTTTGGTTCTGGACTTGTGATGGACACTACGCACATGAATCGTGTGTTGGACTTGGATGCATCTAAAGGAACGATTACGGTGGAGCCAGGTATCACTATTTCCGATTTGAGAGAGACGGCGCTGAGTGTAGGTTGGGACATGAGGCAGTTTCCGACGACGAGCGTAGCGGGCCACCCGGCCACTTTGGGCGGTTTCCTTCAGACTGCTCAGTATGGTATTGGTAGTGCTCGCTATGGCAGCACGTTTGACTTTGGCAACATCATCGACATGAAGGTCGTTTCTCTCACGCGCGAATCTCCTATCGTTTCATTGGATGGCGTCATGGATGCGAAAAAGATGAGCGGTGTCCTCCGCTCTCTCGGCACCTCCGCCATCGTCAGTGAGGTCACTCTCGCTCTCGCTCCCGCTCAATACTGGGTCGATGTCGGCATTTGCTTTCCAACCTTCGCGGGCGCCGTGGACTTCGCCATGAGCACACACAGGCTCCCGACAATCGAACTGCGAGAACTCTCCGTCTTCCCCTCCTCCATCCTCACTGCAAGCCTCAATTCTGGCGAACGCAAGAGCCACATCCACTTCTTACGCAACAAGATACCTACCTTGAATCACACACCCAACCAACGCATTGAACGCGAGAAGGCGCTCATTCATCCGGGCGTCGACGAACAGCTCTACGAGATGCCTGAACACGTGGAAGAGACTGAAGCACTCGTCATTCTGAGCGTCAACGAAGCGTCACTTCCCTTTTTGAACCACAACGTGAAGGCACGAGGCGGACACACTGTGTACATCGAACACAACCGCGGCGGTTACGGCTTCATCGAAGCCGCCACTTGGCAACATGCGGCTACTCGCCTCTCGAAATACTACTCTGGCGTACAGTACTCTCATTTTGAAATGGATCTCGGACCCGTGGATGGGAAGACGATTCGGGACGTGACTGCGCGAATGGACCTCGTGAAACTGCTCCTCAACACTTCTCTGGTACAGAAAGAGGAATACGAAGCACTCTTGGAGTCAAGGGCCCTTGAATCTGCTTCCAATAGTCCACTGCCAACGCGTACGATGGACGAAGATCACGATCGATGGGTCGACGAACGACAGCTTGCGACGGACGACATTCGATTCCGACCTGCCTGGTTCTTCGAGTTTATCACGAGAGAAGACGGATCCAGTGGTTTGATTGCTCAGCTCAACTTTAGGACGCAGACGGAGAACTTTGTGCAGATGGAGAGGCGACTTCAGAATACTACATCTGCGCTCGCAGGTTTCATGAGAGGGCGTGAATTGGAATCCTTCGTCGACCCTCACCAACACCATCCTGATTTCATCTTTGTTGAGCCAAATTCTGATCACATGTCGCAGAGAAGAGCGGCCAAGTCTTTGTTCGATCCGAAGGGTCTCCTGAATCCACGTGAGCTTCAAACCTAGGACTGCCTTGGAATATAAACAGCATAGATGTCTTCTATTGTAATTCAGGTCAAATGAGGGAGAATGTGCCGGTTTAGGGGTGGAAGATCGCACGGAACGATGCGGACCGAGTCGTTCCGTGAAGAGGAGTTGAAGAGATGTCGGCCGGGCACACGAAAGTTCTGCTCCGAACTGCCGCAAGTCCAGTCCACCCTCCACCGCGCTGATTGCGAGAAGACGAACCCCCTCCTGGTGCCATCTTTGATATGGAGCGGCGGCGTTGTCCTCATTGCGGACATCCATCACCACCGCCAAGTCCAGTGGCGAGCGTAGAGGACGCGAGACGGAAGAGTCCACCGCCGATTCAGACCTGGGATCTGCTCGATGCTTCGCATGTCTCCCTTCCCGCGCCCTCTGACCGCGCACCCATCGAACCTCATCTTGCGAGCGACCTCTATCGCCCCCTATGGGACTTCTTCGGACTTACCGTTCTGAGCATGACCTCATTGATTCGTACGAAACCGCCTCTTTTGGAACTTGCCGAGTCGAGCCTCTCTGCTTCGCCAGCCCCCCCCTCTCCCCTTCTGTGACCGTCATTCTCCTTCATACTAACGCGCACTCTCATTGCCACAGTATACTTCTTCTTAAGTCCCGAATCGTTTCCGTGGTTCCTCGTAGTAACCGGTTTCTTCATCTTCGTTTGGGTCGCCTACCATTGGATCCGCAATGTGGGCAATGACGAGCTGACTGCTCCGCAAAAACGCGACATCTTCTTTGAACTACACATGCGCCTTTGGATTGCGACATGCATCTTCTGCATTTTCGTCTGGATGCTGACCAAACCGTGGACGAAGCCTTGGTTCGCCTTTGTCTTCTCTGGCGCCGGACTGCTAATGACTATCCACTATTCCGCCTCCTATATCGATTGGAAACGTCAATGGCTATTCCCTCAACTGCAACTCTACCTCAACACGAGCTACACATGCTACATAGCGAACACGTTTTTCGGTGGACGCTTTACCGGCGCCTGGTGGCTTTGGCCCACTTGCGTATGGGGCATCCTCATTCTCATTCAATTCCCCATCTTCATTATGATTACGAAACGCCGAATTCGTCTGGGTGAGATCGATACGGAGGCACAGGGACTGACCAAGAGGAAGCGCACTGGGTTGCGTCGTGTACCCTCGGAAGTCCCGTTGCTGGTGGATTTCTCTCGCGATATGGATGCACCCAGTCCCATTTCTCCCAAACATGCCCTCAACCTGCCCAACGATGTACATCGTGGTCGCCAAGCGCCGTCACCTCAAATCATCGGTCGCGATCTTGGCCAGCCACCCAACATTCGCCCACGACAACTACCTCCAAGAGCAGCTGACCAAGGCGTGCCGCTTCTTTGGACACCACCCCAAGAACTGAGGCCAGAATCAGTCGAATCAGACGACGCCGCATTGCTCGTCGAATGCGTTTCCACGCCCCCGGCGAGACTCAGCGCCAAGCTCAAACCATCGCCACACGTCACTCGGCCCATCTCCATGCGTGTCGTGCACCACGACGAACACACCGCAGAGGTCGTCGACGACTCCTACACCGGCTCCGAGGGCGTCTACATCGATGTCGTCCATGTCCCCTCCCACGGCGCAACAGGCTTCGGATGAGCAATCCTCTGGGCATTCTCCCGTCCTCCACTTATTCCATCGCCATCTCAAACTGATGATGGCAGCACAAAGAGACCACACCATCCTGCACATCATCATCACGTCATGCTGCCTTCTCTCTCCCTCTTTCCTCACCACGGATTCGCAAAGGCTACTCAACGCACAGCGCCAATTCGCTGCTTGGCTTCTCACTCGTGGCTGGAGCACCCCGACCGACCCGAGGGACGCGCACTTCACATCGACGTGTCTGGACCATGCCGTCTGATCTGGATCCCTTCCCATTGCTCGATGTGACTCAGCAGCCATTGTCAGAGAATGTAAGAAGCACCCTGTATATGTGTTTCCTCGGACAAGATCACCTACAACCAACGAAGGGCATACCCGCGGTAGAGCTGAGTAGTCATCGGCCAACCGGCGATCGTATGTCCCTCCTCACCACCACCCCCAAAGGACGGAGTATATACATCGGCAAGACAGCTCGAAATCTTGTTTCGTCCTGCAGCATTGGTTATATGAGTAACAGAGGATCTGGGACAGTCCAGATGAGATTGCCGAGCATCGAAGACAAGCGAGTTGAGAATGGGACAGGAGGTAAGCTGATACCAATGATGTCGTTGATTTCAGGTACGTCTCCGAAGAGCCAAAGCAGCGCAGAGGCCATCTCTTGGGCGCTGAGTTCCGCTTGTTCAGCCTGACCGAATGAGTCCTGCTTGTTCTTCTTCGCCTTCTTCTTCTTCTTCTTCTTCTTGGATGAGTCGTCTTCTTCTTCTTGAATAGTTTGTGCGAGGAGTTTGCATGAGGATGCCAGTCCCACCTTGCACAGTTCGTACTTCGAGCGAACGAGTCTGCGTGCTAGGTACATGCCTTGAAGAGTTTCTAATAACATGGGCGCTACATCTAGATTGTCGCGAGATGGGACGATGGAGAATGGGAGGTGTACGAGACCGTTGACGATGAAGGTGCGCAAATTGAGGTGTTGGGGACCCATCTTGGTGAGCAGTTCCTGAGCGTAGTTGGGCATATCGGCGGTAGTGAGAGAGTATTTCCACTTGGGAAGTGCACGCATGAGGGTGATTGGTCTGAGAAGGTACGTCCAGAAGGGTCGGATCTCGGTCGCGGTCCATGGAATCGGGACTCCCATTGCACGGCGCCGGCGCCATGTATCGTAGAGCATCTCAAAGTGGAGGAGAGAGTATTCTGAGACGGCAGACATGTTGCGAAGAGGATCATTGTACTGAGGGGCGATGAGAAGGAGGAGCATTCTCGCGGACATGTAGAGCTCCGGCGGGACGAATGTCTCGCTAGCTCCACCTGAATTCGGTGATGAAAGTCGAAAGGCAATCTCCTTTGCGAGGAGGTGGAGGTAGGACATGACGGTGGAAGTGCGAATCATGTTGGCAATCTCAGTTTTGCTGCGAGGCCATTCAACCGCCGGAGGCACTGTTTCCATCCATCCGTATCTCGACAAAAGCTCTGCAACCTTGTTCTTCGGCAATGGAAACGCTTCAATAGAATTGGCAAAGTCCGTAACAGCTTCAATAGACAACTTGGAGGACCTCTCCCATGTGCGATATCCAGGCGCCAACGACTCGTCCACCTCCAGGGGCTGATAGCAATACGTGCGCAACGGGAACACCGAATCGTACAAATACATCTGTTCTACTCTTAAAAACTCCATATGAGTGGCAAGCGGGTGGTAACAAACTAGCGCAGATGGGACTTTGACGATCATCTTCCGGAGCTTCCTCTTGTTGGGCTTCTCCTTCTTCTCCTCCTCCATTGCATCCTCCTCATTCTGTTCCTCCTTATCACCATCCAACGTCTTCTTGTTCTTCGTGGAATCACTCGTTTGAGATGCGTCCTTTCGATCTCCAGCTTGCGAACCAGCTCCAACTTGAGATCCGTCTCCAGCCTCATTACTCTTCATCTCCTTCTCCTCCTCCTCCTCCTCCTCCACCTCCTCCTCCTCCTCCTCCTCCTCAGCAACAAGAGCAGCCGCAGTCTCTTCTGTGTCGGTTACGTCCTCAATCTTGACGAGTTTCGATCTGATCTGACTTCCAGGCTTCTTCTTGGCTTCCTTAGCATAGTCATCACCATCATCAACATCATCAAAATCACCCAACGCCTCCATCAACAGAGTCGCCTTTTCTCCATCTTCCTTCTCTTCTGTATTTGTGTCGAGAGGTGCTCCAAGAGTAGTGGGATCGTCCGCTTCTTCGTAGTAGTAGGAGACGGAGAGGGCACGGAGAGGGTCGCCTTCTTCATTTTCCTTGTTCTTCCTGTCATCTCCAGTGCCCTTGTTGGTCTGTTTGCTCGGTGCAGGTCCTACTGCCACGATGGGAAGGCTGTTGAGAGCAGCGTCGGCCAGAATGGGGTGCTTGTCGATGTGTTGTCGGAGGTCGTACCGCCACGGGTGAGTTGGAGATCCGGAGATGTTGACCGAATCGGCGCCCGCCGCACAATGGTAGTTGACGAACGGTTGCAGTGCGTACGGGTAGATGTTGGAGCATGCGGTGTGCGCGAGCTCTCCGTTGAATGTGACGAATGCAGAGTAGAGGTATTCAGCGTCGCGATCGTCGAAAGACGGCTCCATGGGGTAGGTCTCGTCGAGGTACTCTCTGGGCACCTTGGTGATGCCAATGCCAACTACGTCGCCGGCTTCGAAGCCTTCGATGGCGCCCAAGGGTTCAGGACGAGAGGGAGTGCGGTAGAAGAAGGGCGGAGAGGTCAAGGAGAGGCAGATGCTGTGCGGCGCGCCACCGGTGATGTTGCGACGCAGACCCTGTAGCGCGAAACCGATGATCGGCAGTCCTCCGTCGGGGAGGCGCTCGGGCCGAATGGTGTACTCGAAATACGACGTCAGACTCGCCTTGTAGGGGAATGGAGCGATGGGCAGAGAAGGTTGGTAAACGAGACCCAGATTGTCCAACGAGTACGGCGCACTCACTTCCCAGTTCAGAATGGCGCTATAGAGATGGTCCGGACAGCCTTCTTCATAATCTTGGGGGCGATTCATCTGACGACGACAAGCTTGGATCACTGGACTCATTCCTTCGCGCGACAAATCTCGTGACTGCTCAACCATCGTGGCACTCATTCGATAGGCATAATATCTCCACACTTGCATAAACTCACTCAACACAGCTTCTTCATTGGCCAAGGAAGGGGTATTTACTGGAAACAGAAGGGGAGAATCGTTAGCAAGAAAAGCGGCACTTTACAGAGACAGAAGGGCGAGGGCAACGTGACAAACGCACATTCAATGGTCCATGCATGTCGAGCAACAAGGGAAGCATGGGATTTGAGAACCGAGTCCACGTGTTTCGAAGAGAAGCGAAGGCGACAGGCGGAGAACGGATTCGTCCTCAAAATGCGCCCAAAGAGCAGCGCCAGTAGTGTGTCAGGCAACTTGATGAGCTTACAAACATCCTCATCCATGTGTTTCGGCGCCTAAAAGCATAAGGATCTCACGAGGAACTGGACAAGATGCGTTTTCACGAAGGCTTGGAACCGGCTCCAACGCCCTGGCAGGTCCAACCAAAAGTGGCAATTCGGGACGCCCCCATTTTGACGGACACCAGCGAGCGCGAGGGCCACCCGACTGGAAGCCCTCGTTCCACTCTCTGCCTGACTGCTTTGAAGGTTCGTTATCCTCTTAGGACGCGTTTTTCTATCACCTTGTTGAATCTTGAGACAATCTTGAGAGCTGCATCTTGCTAACCCCATATTCCGCTGCCAACAGCCATGGGTAGCTGTTTGAGCAAGTCGTCTGAGGCTGCTGATGATCTTGGCCGACAAGGAACGGCCTTGTGTGTGTTTGTAGTGGCTCTGTCTATTTTGCTTGCCGTACGTGACGATTGGAGGACGTAATCCTGAAAACGCCGCTTCGTGCCCCTCAACACCCCACCTATTCGGACTCTACTGCCTTCTAATGGACCTCATTCCGGCCACATGTCTTCGCCGTAGATAACTGGTCCCTTTACGCTCGCTTACCAGGTATCTTTTGTCGTGACGAGGCTAACCGGCACCCCCATTTCCCATTTGACCTCCGCCCAGGTTTCGACTGCCCCCTTCTGGTACTTCATTCACCAAAGTGTGACGACCAAGACCAACAATAGTCCCCTGGCCATCACCCTCTATGTCATTTCCCCCATTATCATCCTCCTGATTGCTACATGCGGCATATTGGGCTCCTTCTTGTATCACGATTCGCTTCTCCAGATGTTCGGTATGATCAACATCACCCTCTTCGTCTTCAATTCGATTCAATTCATTATCACATGGCTCACATGGCGAGATTGCGAGAGAGGCACAAAGGTCATTCCAAACTCCCCGTACAAGTACATCTGCGACATCAACATGAAAGACCTCTGGTATTGGATTCCTACCCTCATCACCCTCTTCATCAACGTTCTCAGTGCTTTCTGCGGCTGCTTCTTCTCCAAGAAGATAGCCTATGCCAAGAACCCACCGTCTGACTCATACTAAGAATCATCATGCCATTCTCTCCGGCACCCTTCCCCCCGGGAATACGATCTCCCTTCTGCAATGCAATTTGGAATCACTGTGATAGACTACATGTACAACGCTCTAATTCATTCGTTTACATTGCAAAGGGTTCGTTGGAGGGGGAACCTCAACTTTGAAAGCCACGTGAGGCTGTTACTCGCTTCCTTTCGTGGCTGAGTCTCTCAGGAACGCTTGATCAAGGGGCTGCTTTACCAATTCTCTGACCATACAACTAGCGTAGGAAGAAGATTGAAGGCTGAAGGAGAGACGGACTGCGATGCGTTCTCCAGTCTCCGAGATCGCCAGTACCTTCGGTTGCCTGTGTTGCTCCTCCTGGTACTCTA
>Ga0307375_10004038_pt1 | contig 14190 bp, 9 predicted proteins | sample TR1MG_FD_202531 | JGI IMG/M metagenome (GOLD analysis project Ga0307375, IMG submission 202531) | Soil microbial communities from Risofladan, Vaasa, Finland - TR-1 | ecosystem: Environmental > Terrestrial > Soil > Coastal area > Acid sulfate soil | place: Finland: Risofladan, Vaasa | collected...
CCGTTTTGTTCCCTTCTTCTTGCTTTGATCGGTCGTTTTCTCATTGAACTAGATACACGAGGATCCTGAGGAGCAGGAGAGACATGATAGCGACCCTGCAGATCAATTGATTAGTGGAGAGAGGGCCGCCTTTGAGGAGGAGGCCGAGAACGACATGTGTGAGCAGGATGACTATGATGAGGACGCTCACTTCCACCATGGAGGTGACACGACTGGTGCCGAAAATGAGACGGACATCTGTTCCGGTACTGAGGACTTTGTGGGCGATTACGAGTTCGGAGTTGATGTTGGAAACGAGCCTGCCGCTGACTTCGCTTGCTTGTCTCCTGCCGATATTGTGAAGGAACAAACGCGTATGATTAAGGAAGTTGCCGAGTTGTTGGTGGTGAGTGATACTGTGGCCGGCAATTTGCTTCGACATTTCAGGTGGCGTCAGGAGCGTCTTTTGGCCGCCTATTTCGAGAACCCTAAGGCTGTGTTGCGTGAAATTGGTCAAACAGTCTCTGCGGTGAAGAAGACACAGAAACAGGCGCAAAAGAAGTTGAAGGGCGATGAGAAGTCTTCATCCGTTTCCGTCGCCAATGCTGCCATCACTTCTTCCGTGGTTCACTCTCCTCGTTCTTCCCTCAAGTCTTCTGCGAATATGAATCTGTTGACGTGCAAGTTGAGTGGCACAGTGGAGTGCTTGATCTGTGCTGATGATTTGGACGCCTCCGAGTGCACTGCGTTGACTTGTGAGCATGCCTTCTGTAATTCGTGTTGGAGCGATTATCTTACGTTGAAGATCACTGAAGGTAGCGTCGAGAAGTTGACGTGTCCTGCAACTGGTTGCAAGTTGATTGTTCCGGATTCCGTCGTCTCTCTATTGGTCCCCGAGTCTACGTTTGATAAATATGTGCGCTTCATCACGAAATCATTTGTGGAGTCGAATGCGAAGTGCACGTGGTGTCCAGCACCGAACTGTGGCAATGCCATCACTGCTGAGATGATCTCCTCTCCGGGCTCCTCTGGCTCGAATGCTGTGGGTGGCAATACGGTCACGTGCACGTGTGGTTACTCCTTCTGCTTCACTTGTCACAATGAGGCGCATGCGCCGGCCACGTGCGAGCACGTGAGGCAATGGGCGGCAAAGTGTCGCGACGACTCCGAGACGACTCACTGGCTTGGAGCGAACACCAAGGAGTGCCCAAGATGTCACGTGGCAGTGGAGAAGAATGGCGGTTGCATGCACATGGTGTGCAGACAATGCACGCATGAGTGGTGCTGGTTGTGCATGCGTAATTGGAAGGGTCACAATGATTACTACAGCTGCAATCGCTACGAAAAGGCGCAGAAGAAGGGCGGCGCATCATCAACTGGTTCAGAAGGCGGTGTAGAAGGCGCCTCTTCCTCATCATCAAAGAGAGGATCGAAGAAGAAGTCGAAGCTCGCAAAGCAGGAGGAGGAGAGAGAGGCACAGAGGCAGCAACTCACACGATACCTTCACTACTACGAACGCTTCCTCTCGCACGACGCCGCCTCCAAGATGGAGAAGCAAATCAAGGAGAAGGCGTATCAGAAGATGAACGAACTCGCTTCGGCACACGCTACAAGGACGGAAGTCGCGTTCATCGAACGAGCCTCAGACATGCTCCTACAGTGCCACCTCACCCTCAAATGGTCATACGTATACGCGTACTTCCTACCTGAAGAGGGAGCGCACAAACACTTGTTCAACTACTTGCAACAGGAGCTAGAAAAGACGGCCGAGAAGCTCGCAGAACTGCTGGAGGCACCATCGTCCATCATGCCTCTCAAACGACTCGAAGCCGTAGACCTCACCGCACTCGCGCAAACCAAACGCAACAACCTACTCAAGGGAGTCGTACACGACGAATTCCAACTCAACGGCACCACTTCGGCGCCGGCGCAATGAGCTCCTCAGCCTCTGTACACCACACCTGTCATTCCACACCATATCACAGGCTAATTTATGATGATGTATGTATTTGAAAACGATCATGTAATATAGAAAGGTCAATCCCATCCTCCCACAGATACCCGATTAGAAGTTCCCAGACCGGCCGATACGACTTGTTGTGTGGGTTACGTGCCATATGCAAGGGGCGTGCCTTTTACTATACTGCTACATCTCGTTTTCGAGTATTTGCTCCAGAGTTTGAGGCTTTCTAATCATCTTGAGAGTACCATCAGGGAGCAGCATGTACTCGCCAATCTCCGGAAACGAGTTGTAATTCTTCGTGCTCATGCTTGCACAATACGCTCCTGCACCTGAAATCACTGCGTAGTCTCCAATGTGCGCAGTTCTCATCCTCCTAGGCATGATTGCTCCGCCAGGGTGCTGAGTGAAGAGGTCTCCACTTTCGCAGCAATGTCCAGCGACCACGTACTCTGTCGTTGTCTCTTCCTTGTGTCCTTCCTCTTTTGAAACGATGACTATGGGGTGCTTTGCACCATAGAGCGAAGGCCGGGTAATAGAGTCCATGCCAACGTTGAGTTTGATGAACTTGTGTCCGTGATCTCCAGTGTCTATCACATCGTCCACCTGCGCCAGAATCACTCCAGAGTTCACTGTGTAGTAGCTTCCGGGCTCTATTTCCAATTTCAGCTTTCGGCCGTGCTCCTTGTAGAAGGCCTCAAACAGAGACTTGACAGGCGCTCCAATCTTCTGCAAATCCGTCGACACCTCGTCGCTCATTCTCGCCACCTTGTAACCTCCACCCAAGTTCACGGTATCGCATTCGGGGAACTGTGCTGCCAGCGCCAAAGTCATGGTTGCCACATGCTTCCACACCTCGGGATCGGAACCGCTTCCAATGTGCGTGTGAACCGTCTTCACGTTCAGTCCGTACTTGCTTACTATCTCCTTCACTTGATCCATCTTCTCGTGCCAGATGCCAAATGCAGATTGAGCTCCTCCGACATCAGTTTTCGTGCAACCACCGGAGCCCATGCCAGGATTGAAACGGATGCCCACATCCTTGCGCTCCTTCGATCTCTTACCGAACTCCTCCAGTTGATGCAAAGAACACGCGGTGAAGTGCACGCCCATCGCAAAAAGCTTCTCGAAGGACAAAGCCATCTGCTGTGCGGTCAACTGGATCTGAGAGGGACGGAAACCGGCGCGAAGAGCACGCAACACCTCATACTCACTTCCAGCATCAATCTCCACTCCCATTTCAAGCATGATACGCAACACAGAAGCATTAGGATTCGCCTTCATCGCAAAACGAGCCTGGAAACCATAGCCATCGTTCACAGGGAAGCTCAGAACGGAGGATATCTGCTTGCGAAACGCTTCCTCGCTGTAGACGAACGCAGGTAGTTGCACTTCGGAGGCGAAAGAGCGCACTTGATCATCAGAGAGCCATTTTAGGGATTCAATGGAAGATTGAGACATGACAAAGACTGAGAAGCATGACCCAGTCTACACGGCTCTCTCTCTCTCTCTCCATATCTCTCCACAGACTTTTTCACACACTCCCATGACGGAAGCTTCAACTCGACTTCAACTTTCCCAGTTCCCACTGCTCCTGTCTGGCGTACTCGTAGTGTGATTCTGGTTGCCTTGGTTGTGTTTGGTCGATATTCGAGTCCGGAATAGAGCGACATCAACGATGGGTGACGCGACAGGAGGCAAAACGAAGAAGAGCAAGAAGAACAGCGATGATGGCTCTTCTGGTGAAGCGTTGAGTGTCCCTACTACCATTCCTACTACTTCATCGTCTTCTAATTTGCTCACGCCCCACATTGTAGTTGCTGGCAGCGATTCAGGCGAGAATAACTCGAAATCTCGGCGCGCATCGCGTTCCATCGTTTCTGTACCCCCATCGAAGCCGGAGGAGAAAACTAAGGACAAGTCGAAGGACAAGGCAGCTCGAAAGTTAGCGAAGGAAGCGTCTCACTCAAGCCAAACGCAACCGGCTCCCTCAGGACAGGAATCTCCCTTCTTGCACATGGCAGAAGTCTACAAGCACGCCGGTCGTTTCAAAGGTATGCAACACCCCCCACTTGATTGATAATTCCTCCTTCCCTCCACTTTTTCTACGCTTTCCATTCTGAAGTCGAGCAGTTTCGAGGAGGTACAAGGCTACACGCCAGTTTGACTTTTCGCGGGTGTGTTTTGCCAACCGAGAATCGTTATTTCTCCATGTTCCCATTTCTCTATTTCATTTCGTCCTAAAACTAGAGAAACTCTAACCCCTCCCTCTGTGTGTGTCCACTGTTCTTGTGTGTTGTTTCAATTTCGAATCGGAAGGATGGAAGAAGAGATTGCTGAAGCTGAGGAAGAATGGTGACTTGGAGTACTATCACGGAGGTCGTCTTCGCGGCTCGTTTTCCATGTTGGGGAGTGCAGTGATTTTGGATCGTAAGGATGCGTGTCGTTTTGAGATTGATACAGGTCGTGGTATTTGGCATCTTCGTACGCCTAAGGCATCGGATCGTGATGTGTGGGTGAAGAACATTCAGGCGATTGGCGTTTCAAATGGTGCTCCGCTCGCGAAGCCTAAGAGTGTGATGGAATCTCGTTTGGAGACTGTGAATAAGAACATTGTGTTGTTGAAGTCTTTGGAGGCGGTCTTGTCGAGTCGTGTGGAGGTCATGAAGAGTGAGGCGAAGTTGAGTGCGAATCTGGACTCTTCCTCCGAGCATGGTGGTGCAGCCGTGGTGTTGGAGGATTCTGGTGAGCATCACAAGAAGAAGAAGAAGGGTCATTCGAGAACGAAGAGTGAGGACATCTACGTGGCCGCGCCGACGTTTTTGCAGCACGCGCAAGAGTTCCAGCGTACTGTCTCTCAATTGATCACTACGATTGACGATATTAGTGCAGAGTTTGGCGATGCGATTTCGAAGCTCGAGACGACGATTCGGGCGGAGTTGGCGGCTCAAACGCCGTTGACATCGCCGAGAGCGGAAAGAGCCAGCATGATGCTTGGACAGGACGAGACGAAGGACACGAGTCAAACCGCGGAGCCCATGATTTTGTACAATGAGGAAGTATCTGGATCCGATAGCGAGGACTACTTTGACGCTGATATGACATCTGCAGAGGACCAAGAAGAGGACGACTCCTCCTCTTCCATGGAGTACTTCGAGCCCACCAACGCCTCCCCCGTCACTCAACCCAACAACAACAACAAGAGAGCTAGCAAAGTTGCTGCTGCTGCTGCTTCGTCGTCTGGCACCGTAACCCCTGCTCCCGTTCTTACACCCACCTCTTCCTCGGCTGCCCTCCAACTTGCCTCTCATGCCCCCTCGTATCACCCCTCTGCTGCAGAAGCCACTTCTTCCAAACCATCAGCCAGTACGACAGCGACGACGTCGAAACCCAAGACTTCAAAATCTCGAAGACTCTCTCGTGGCTTTAGTGAAGAAACGAGACAGGCAAGTCTCAAATTCCACCACAAACCATCTGGTGTATCTGTCAATGATACTTTGGGTCAAATGCCAAGCTCTTGGGCCCCAAGACCGGCACTTCCCTTCGACAAACCAAAGGGCACATCCATCCCCATCATGAAGATCCTCAAGGACGCCGTTGGCAAAGATATCAGTCGCATTACGATTCCCGTGTCGTTTTCTGAGCCCATCAACATGCTTCAGAGGCTCGTGGAGGACTTTGAGTATGGCGAACTTCTGTTGAAGGCAGTGGATGAACCCGACCCTCGCATGCGCCTTCTGTATGTCTCCGCGTTTGCGTCGAGTTCGTATGCATCGATTTATGTGCGCAGGACGAAGCCTTTCAACCCGATTTTGGGCGAAACGTACGAGTTTGTGGATCGCGAACGACAATACCGTCTTATGACTGAACAGGTCTCCCATCACCCGCCCATTGCTGCCTTTACTGTGGATTCACCTGGATATTCCATGTGGGGTCACGCGCACGCGAAGACCAAGTTCTGGGGCAAGTCTCTGGAGATCAATCCTACCGGCTCGATTTCTCTGCGCCTTTTGAAGCACGACGAGGTGTATACGTGGAACAAGATCACTACTTGCATGAACAACATCATCGTCGGCACGAAATGGATCGACAACTATGGCGCGCTCACAGTCATCAATCAGACCACCGGTCACAAATGTCTCCTCGATTTCAAGAAACAAGGTTGGTTTGGTGCTCATGCGTATGAGGTTGTCGGTACTGCGTACGATCCGGACGATACGGCCACGCACAAGATCGAGGGATTCTGGAACGACCACTTCGCTGCCACACCGCTCGATGGCGCTACAATGGCGCCTATTGTGGAGCAACGGGCAGAAATATGGAAGAAGACGCCGCTACCTGAACACGCGGAAAGGCAGTACTTCTTCACGAGCTACACGATCAGATTGAACGAACTGCCGGAATGGATGAAACCTCTCCTCCCGCCCACCGACTCCAGACTCAGGCCTGACCAACGTGCATTAGAGGACTCAAACACTGACTTTGCACAAACTGAGAAGTCAAGACTCGAAGACAAGCAGAGAGCGGCGAGAAAGAAGCTCGAGGAGGAAGGAACGCCGTACGAGCCTACCTGGTTCTCAAGAGGAGAAGGAGACTCTTGGATGTACAAGGGCGGATATTGGGAATCAAGACACGCAAGGAAATGGCCTGCAACTGTACCCGACATCTTCTAACAAAGCCACACGCACGCATTGACACAACACCACCCTCTACTCCGATCGCGAACTTCATGGACTGTATACTCCAAATGTAAGAAACTGTCGGATGAAACTGAGTCAGCTCATTACTTCTCTTCCATTGCGAGTGACGTAATTGTCTGAAACTCTCCAGGGGGTTTCTTCTGAACTGCTCACAACGATTTTGAACAACTTTCGCCGACAACCCTCTGTCGGCCCTCCATGGTCGATATCTGCCACAATTGAGCTGTATCAACCAACACCCATACGCTTGCTTCCAAATATTGTATTGATAGGGACTTCAGCACTGTACGTGTTGCGGTAGGCGATCAGCGAGGCGGCGGAGAGGAGACCCAGGATTGTCGAACTCGTGGATCCCTCTTTCTACCGGAATACCCCATAATGGCTCCACGAGCTCGATTAGAGGCGATTCGTGTCGACTCTTCCCGCATGCTCAATGAGGAGGTCAATAGGGCCATCGCGATTGGAAATTGATCTTGCTCAGAGCTTTGATCCGGATCACTCTGGATAAGATGTGATATCTGAGCATGGTAGCATATCCCTCGGGGTGAAGCATGTCCTGTATGAATGAGAAGTAGATCAGAGGGACATCAGAGGGATACCAGAGGGGGGAAGGCGCGTCTCCTTCGGGCTAATGGATTTCCAGCTCAAGCTCCCTCTCCAAGAGTGCTATGCTTCGTTTGTTCTGATCTAGATGTGTGATGAGTCAATGTGGATGTGCGAGAACGTTTTCAGCGAATAAAAGTCGGAGTGAGGCTTGGTTGAGTCGAAAGATCTTATGCGCAAGCTTTGACCACACATTTCCAGCTATTCGAAGGCCCCATGGGCCTTATTTCGACAAAGTTGTGGAATAGGGAGACATGTCCATCGAAATAAGGGTGTGGTGGGCTGCATGACGTTGAGTTGACATGACGGGAGCTGTTCGTAAGCCTCGCCATCAAATTCAGGACCGCGCGGAAGTCACATGTCCCATTTCTGTTTGGATCGAGTCAAATCCTGTGCTGCTTGCCATTTTCGGTGATAACCCTTGAGTACTGTTATGGGATGATAGAATTCGGGCCACCAGGCCTCAGTAGGAGTGAGAATGCTCGGTGCCACTTACCGTTTCTCTCCACTCTCTCGGGGTTCTGCGTGCTGGCTCGGGTTCTGCCGAAACGCAAGACCCCGGTTCTGCCCGCTTGACGCGAGAGCCTGATCCCTTCTTGGTTCTTTGTTACATGATGAGTCCGGTACATCTCGGAAACGCAAGGTGTGGTTGTGAACAACGTGCTGTTGGTGGTGACGACCCGTGGCACAAGTGCCAAGACATGCGGCGTTGCAAATGGTGCAATATCCTATGGTTCTGTTCTCTGTGCTCTGCGCTCATCGAGGTCGGTGCTGCCGCGATCTCGGCTCTTGGCAGATTTGTAGACAGTCCCTCCTCTGCCGCTGACTTGCACACACTCATTTTCGTCATGTCAATTTGTGTCGCGGAGGAAAAGAAGCCACAAATGCCACAAATCAACCAACGCGCACCACTGTACGTCGCAGGAAACGGGATAGAAATTCGAACTCGCTGACGTCACGACCGTCTTCCTTCCATCTCCCTTCTCTTCCTTCCGCTCCCTCTTCTTCACGTGTCCTATGTCAATTTCATGGCGACACAGGACCTTTTGCCCACTTCAAACGCGACTGAACGGCCTCGGGGTGCCTGCACGTCGGTTTCTCATTCGGTATCCTCTCTCCGCGTTTGCTAACCGCCTGCTCGCCTCCTTGTTGTGCTTTCCGCCTGCTCCCAATGTGTAGAGACGAAAGATTTAGCATAGTATGCGAAGATCAGCACCTTTACGCGCTGTTCGAACAGTTTTTGGTGACGCAGTTTTCTGCCGAGAATCTGCACTTCTACAACGACGTTGGCCAACTACATGCCATGACGGACGCAAATGAGATCACTGAGACTTGCCAACGATTGTGTAAGACTTACTTTGGACACGATGGAAGTGAGGCGGTGCTGAACGTAAACGAGATGATTCGCAAACAGGTTTTGAAGGCTCTAGACCATCCTTCCCCCTCGATGTTTGACATTGCATATAACGACGTGGAACAACTCCTCAAGGTACGCACGAACTGGCAATACAGGGAGCGTACAGAGCGTGTAGGATGATGCCACGAAGCGACCCGAGAAAGCACGCCTTCTTCGCGCCCGTGAGCTGCACCGTCTCGACTTGCCGCCCCAAATCCCTCCTAAAACTCTCCGCGGAAGACTAACCTATGCTATGCTTATTTTCGCGACAGACTCTGTACATCACATTTTTGGGTGGACCATCTACGCACGCCCCGAAACCGAAGAAGAGCGGATTCAGCCTCTCCTGTGTTTCGGACGAGGAGTAGAGAACCGAAAAGAGGAAGGCGCGTATCACGCAGGCACCCCGAATAACGAATCAGCAAACAACAAAGACTCGCAACGGAGAGAGATGAAGTAGAGTACCGCATCGAAGCGCTTGCCCCATTTCTCTCCGTCTGTTCGAGAGAGTGCGAGAAGACGCGCCTCCTTCTCTCCTTCTATTGCCCTCAACACCGTCACGTCCTGGATCGCCGCCGCTTAAGATTGTATCAATAGTTACCCAATGTTCTCTTCTTCTGAATGCTCTCCTGGAACACCATCATTCAGTCACACCAAAGCCCGAAACACATCCAAAAATGGAACCTGCTCCCTCCGCCAAACCACCTGCACACCATCCTCCTACGTCATCTATGGCGCTCTATGTGTGGTTTCCCATTGTACAGTTCATGCTAATAACACAAATTGCTTATCTACTAGACGATGGCGACACGCGCACATTGCAGGGGGCCTGGATACGATGACGCAGCAGTAGGATGAAGTTGAGTCCCCTTGAGTCTCCTTCGGGTCAAAACACTCGTATTTTACTCAATATTGACTTCCTTCTTGTTCACGGATGCGGTAGGAGAGATGTGCGAGTCACAGAGGCCAAAACCGCCGATCCCGGGAGGACTCCAGGTGAGGCCTTCTTACCTGCTCGCAACGTTCTTGGGGGCTGCACATGACACACTCATTTCCTTCCCGCCCTTTGCTTCCTAATGGCTCTGGCAAATGTTTTCTGCAGTGCGCATGTTGCGTTTGATACAATATTTGTACAAGATTCGGCCCAGATCCTTGGCAAAGACGGCTGGATGTGCAGTTAGTCCGTGCGCTGTTGAGTGGATTGAGGTGAATGACGGTCGGAGTGAGGATCTCTTATGGTGCGCGTTATGGAGTTGTAAACGCCCATCGGTGTGAATTGCACGATCCAGTGCCGTGGAGGATGACACCGTGCTCGTGGACGTCTACGACTGCGAATGATTGCTCTGCCGCTGTGAGTATCGCCTCCAGTGTTACGTGTGCCCAGCTTCTGATTCCCTTCTTTGGCATTTGTGCTCCTCCTTGGTGGTAGTGTCCAGAGAACCACCCTACGACGATGTCCGAGTACTTGTCCATGATATCGACGAGTTGCGGTGCGTTCCAGAGCAGCGAAATTTCCATGACCAAGTGGTCCGCAAGGATTGGGTAGTGACAGAATACGAATACCTTCGATTTCACTTCTCTCGCCCTTGACAATTCAGATTCGAACCAATCGAGCTGCTCGTTGGAGATAGCACCGTTCCAAGTCACGGCGTTCGGAAAATCCTCAACCGCATGTGTAGCCAACCACTCTTCTGCCAACTTCGATTTCTCATGATCAGGGTCCCATTTATTCAAAGAGACGTCAGTTCCATCCAAAACTAGGAACACATGACCAGATTCAGAGGCAGAGGGGCACGGTGGATCGAAACGATACCAAGAACGACCGGATTCCATCTTCAGCTGCTCCATCACTCGAGGCTTGCCACCCACGTAACGATTACAGTGATTTCCAATCACGTGGTACATAGGGCGCTCATATTGACGAATCACACGAACCACATCGGCCATATCCTTCTCAGTCAACTCTTCCGTGTCGTTGCCATCAATGATGTCACCCAATTGGACTGCAAACTCAATAGAAGGATTGCTATTCCAATGCTCAATACATCGCTCAAACTTGGTAGTCGCATCTCTATTCAAGCGAAACGAGAAAGGGCAACGTCAGACAGCGAAACGTTTCGCATCACAATAGCTCACTCTAAGGCCATCCACGCAACTCAAATAGGGATGCTACAATGAAACACATGGATGGACGTACCGAAAAAAGCGGAATTTGTAGTCTGGTTTATCACCTCCTTGAACGTCGGCAACCAGACCGAAGGAATAGAGGCGGGTGCCAAAGGTCTCGTGTGTTGAGTCACTACTCATTACAAGTAAGCAAATCGGGTACAAAGCGCTCGATGCTATAGAATGGAATCGGGTTTCATGGACCAGCGAGCAGTGCAGAATGAGAGATTTGGGATTGAAGAGTTTGAGTTGGCTGAGTCTCAAGTTTGAGCAACTTTGCTGCGAAATTCCCTCAAACGTTGGCCGAAGTCAGCCCTTCTCGCCTGCTCAACCAAAGATCAGTCCTTCCCACATCATGAGCGCGCCCAATCTCAACGAAGAGCGATTCACAGCTTGTATGCTTCTCTCTGCAGCCGGAGATGCCATCGGTTACTATGTACGTTTCCATTCGAGGTTGTGTAATGCGTCTTCCATTTGCTTGCTTCAGGACTTGCCGTGGCTTCTCTCGTCCCCCTTTCCTGTCTTCTGACGCTCTCTCTTAGAACGGTCGCTGGGAATTCAACTACCATGGTGAAGACATTCATCATCAGGCACTTGAGATGGGTATGTTTGCAAGCTTTGAAGTCCGTAAAGCGCAATGTGGCGCGTTTCGTGCTCGTGCCCGGAGCTGACTACTCTTTGTTCTTCGTTTCTAGGAGGTGTGGAGAAGATTGTAGTCAACCCTCACAAATGGATGGTTTCAGACGATACAGGTGCGTCTCTTTCGGAACTCTACTGTCTCCGTACTGTTGATCAGGCGGTGTTGTGAGGCCTGCTTCTTGAAGCGCTCGGGGTCTTCTGTCGCCCCCTCCTCTTCCTTCTCCTCTGTGGTTCTAACGGTCTCTCCCCTTTGCCGCTCTGTGTTCCTTTTAGTGATGCATGTTGCCACGGCGAAGGCGCTTCTGAAGGTCGGGGAGCGTAAAATGAGCGAGGCGTTGTGGAAGTCGATTTGCGATGAGTATGTGGAGTGCTGGAAGCTGATGGCTGGTCGTGGACCTGGCCCTACGTGTGCGCGTGCTATTCCGTCGTTGCAGAAGTACGCGCAGGTCGGGTATAGCGCTGGTGGAGGCGGTTGTGGCGCGGCGATGAGAACGATGTGTTTGGGCTTGGCGCTCTGGCGCGAGGAGGACTTGAAGGACCTGATCGCCATCTCGACCGAAGCCGGTCGTTGCACTCACAACCACCCGACTGGTTTCCTCGGTGGCGTGGTTGCCGCTCTCTTCACCGCCTACGCCGTGAGAGGCGTTCCCGTGCTGCAGTGGGGATACAAGTTTCTCAACGAGGCCTACCCCCTCTGTCTCGACTACATGAAGGAGGATGCTGACATGTTCAAATTCTACAACAACGACTCTCTGTCCTATTTTGCTGACAAATGGACCTACCTGCTCAACGAGAGAGGCATCAACAAGCCGGACGCGACGGAGCCGATCTTCCCAGAGGGATTCAAGACCGACATCCTCAAGAGAGAGCCATTCTACGCCGCAAAGACGTTCGCCTTCGCAGGATGGGCAGGATCCAGTGGACACGACGCCGTCATGCTAGCGTACGACGCACTCATCGGAACGGAAGGAGATTGGAACAAGTTCCTCTACTGGGGAGCTCTCCACGGCGGAGACTCCGATTCCACAGGCGCCATTGGAGCCGCATGGTATGGAGTACTCTACGGAATCGACGGCGTACCAAAGGGACACTACGAAGACATCGAATTCAAGGACGACCTCATCAAACTCGCCAAGGGACTCTACGAGTTCGCAACCAAGTGATGACGTCGAACTTTAGAAACTTCCTGTCCGCCGTGAAAGTCGGCACAAACTTCCAGAAGTTTGTTGAGCTCGCCCTTTCAGCCCAGGTTTCAGTAAACTCTCCACCTTCCATCGCAACAGTAGGTCCAAAATTGTATATTCCAAATGTTTAGAGGGGTATGCAGCCATCATGAGCGCTCAGAGTTCCACATCGGATGGAGCATCGAAACCAAGACGATCCAGTACGTTGCTCCGCAAGCCGCTATTGCTCTCCTGATGCCTTTTTCACATTTACTTCTCGTCTTCTCTGCCATTTTGAGGGAAATTGGTTCGGAAACATGTACTGAAACGAGTTTTCTGTTCCAACTGTGTTTTGCGATCTGTTGCTGCTACCACCTTGCTAGGTCGTCACAAGTCTCACTATTGCTGTATTTGTGGATCAAAGGAGACTCCCATACACGATCTTCGCCCGGAATGGGTACCGATCTTGAAGACGCATTGTACGCCCCAAAGAGCAAACGCGCTTGATGGCTACCCCACTGTTCGGCGTTTTGTGTGTCCCGATCACTTCATGGAGGTGCTCCAGCACGGATTTATGTTGAAAATGGTTTGAAGTATCTTAAAAAGGAGTTTTGTGGACCGGCCTACTACAAACAAGGACAGGAAGGATCTCGGAGAGGACACGCGCGATCGAAGAGCGACCACGATGTTGTGCTGCTTCAGAATGCTGAATCTATCCCTTGGAAGATGCTACTCGTAGGAGGTATGTATCAAGCGCTGTAGTAGTACCACTAGTCATATTTGAAGCTCTGAAAGAGGCATTGAGAGTCTCGTCGGAGAGTTGTGTTCGATTCTTCCCTCGACCATTACTCGCTCCACATTGGTATGAAAATGAACATATGTGCCGATTTCTGACTGTTTTTGAATGAGTGGCAGCTTGAAAGTGTGAAGAAAGCCTTGAAGATGCTGGCTCAAGTGTTCCACTCGTTTCTGCGTCGTTCGTCTCTTATTACCCCCTTATTACCCCTTCTCTGCTGCCAATTCGCTCTGTTTTGATGCATGGAACACAATTCTTTCTCGAAGTTGGAACGTCAACGCCCGTGCTGAGCTTCTGGAGATGGATACTGTGTTGTTCTCTCATTGTATGCATTGTTGGGACTTGAACCCGTATTATCAGTGTTGAATAGAGATGTCCGTACGTTATGCTTGGATACACACCAATGGAGCATCAAGACACACATGAAAACGTGACGTTGGGCATCTACAGTTTCTCTATCTTTCTGCGTTCTTCGAGTGTTCTCATTGTTCTAACTCGATATCCTGTGCTCGCCATGCACCGCGGCATTTTAAGCCGAGTTATGGCGACAAAGGAGTCAATGTTAGATGTGGAACATGGACCGAAAATGTTCCTCGTATCTCGCAACCTTGAATGATTGGTGCCTGTTATGACTCTTGGTTATGTTGTAGGATGACCTTGAAGTTGGATTAATTGAGTTTGAGTTTGAGTTTGAGTTTGAGTGGTTGGGTTTATTCCCAACATTTTGGCACATGCTCATCGCACTTTGCCCTTGTTGGATGTATGTACAGTGCTAGATCTTAATGTAG
>Ga0307375_10004039_pt1 | contig 14184 bp, 14 predicted proteins | sample TR1MG_FD_202531 | JGI IMG/M metagenome (GOLD analysis project Ga0307375, IMG submission 202531) | Soil microbial communities from Risofladan, Vaasa, Finland - TR-1 | ecosystem: Environmental > Terrestrial > Soil > Coastal area > Acid sulfate soil | place: Finland: Risofladan, Vaasa | collected...
GACATCGTCATGCGCGGTGAGTAGGCCAGACCTAAGTCCACACCCGGGACGATCCGGAACTGGGTGCCGATCTTGAAACCGACGCCGGTCGAGGTGTCCTTGCCGTTGTTGGTAAGGGCCGCGGAGTTGCTCGAATAGTTTGCAAAGCCACCCAAACCATCGGCACTAAAGGTCTGGCGAGCCGCAATAATGCTGAGACCGACGGAATCATGGCGCAAGAACTTGCGCGCATAGGTCGCCTGCACAAAGAGCTGGGACAGATTCACGCCGGTTTGGCCGCCAGTGCCGGGCCCCATATAGAACGGACCGTTATACGTGGCGGACGGTTTGTAGTTTGTGCTCATGCCGCCGTTGCCATATATCGCAATGCCGACATAATTATCGTGGCTCAAACGCTGACTATAGCCAATATGCGGTATGAGAAAGAAATTTGTGCTGCTCCCGTAAGTCCCGGCCTGCAAATTGAAGACACCGGAGGGAAGGCTGGCGACATTATTGGTCGCGCTGTATTTCCGAAACGGCCAGAACCCGGCAATGCCGAGGTCCAACTGGTTGCCCACAAAGGCGATGCCAGCCGGGTTGGTGGCCTGAATCATCGTGTCTTGGGGCAGGGCGGCACTGGCACCGGCCATGCCGTCCGCTATGGAGCTATACCCTAACTGAAAATATCCCGCAGTCGTTGCCAGTGCCGTGACCGGCATTGCCATGGCGGCCGCGATCGCGGATGCCAGCGCCCACTTCTTTGTACTTACCATGATGTCCTCCTATGGACCCAATTACTGAGGTGCGGCCAAGCCGCGCTGTCCGCTGTCTTCGTCGTAATCTTTCGTCGTTAGAATCGTTATAAGCAGCCCGGCGATGCGGGCGGACTGCGCAATATTCCCTAAGCGTTATCTTCCTGTCAATATGCCGGGGTGAGACGACTGTAAATGAATGTACGACAGGACGTAAAAACACTACAAAATAAGCCCATTGGAACACTCCAACAAAGACCATTAGGAGGTGCTAATATGAAGACTCGACCACTCATAGGGTCCGTGTTCATCTTGATTATCGCGGGCATGGGCCTTGCCCGCGCCTCGGGATTTGCGCTCTCCGAGCTGTCCATCGCGGGATTGAGTGAGGGCGATGCGCTCGTTGCCAATACCACGACCTTGGGCGCGCTGGCCTACAACCCGGCGGCCATGGCCTTTCATGACAGCGGCTACAACATCGGGCTATTCGGGATCTATGACCGCACCGAGGTCACGCCCGCAGGCGGTAGTGGCGCGGTCAGTGCCACGACGCCGAGTTGGGAGACGCTCCCCAATCTGTTTGGGTTTTATAAGATCTCGTCCCATATCCGTTTCGGGTTGGGCGTAAACGAGCCCTATGGGCTGCAAATCTCCTGGCCCGCCCAAACCTTCCCAGAACTCGCCGTGGGGCCCGGCACAGCGCTTGCCCCGACCTACACCGCGGTGCGCCTTTTTGACGTCAGTCCGAGCCTCTCGTACCGCATGGGCCCTGTTGCCATCGACGTTGGGGCCGACTACTACGATACCCAGAAGGCCGCCCTCCAAACACCCGCTGCCAGCATGACCGGTTCTGGCGAAAAGTTCGGTGGGCACATCGGGTTTCTGGCGCAACTCGGGCAGGTCAGTTTTGGTGCCAACTACCGGTCGGCAACCAACATCTTGTTGAATGGCACACTAAGCGAGTCGGGTGGCTCGATACCGATCAACACCGTCTTACACCTGCCCTGGCAATTTGCCCTCGGCGTCCACGATGCCATCACGCCGAAGATCGGCATGGAGTTCGACTTCGACCGGACGGGCTGGAACCGGTTTACCGATATCGTCGTGACCACGGCAGGTACAGGTGGCGCCGCGCTTACCACCAGCAGCTACAACTGGCAGCCTGCAAACGCCTATCGCTTGGGCCTGGAATACGCGCTCAGTGAAGATGTTCAGCTCCGCGCGGGCTATGCCTACGATGAAACCGGTGCCACCAATACCGACTTCTCGGCACGCATCCCAGACGCCAATAGACAAGACCTGAGTTTTGGGGCAAGCCAAAGGCTTGGGGCCTGGAGCCTGAGCGCGGGTTATATGTATGTCCACTTCGACACGCGCACCTATACCTCCGGCACGCTGCCCACGACCGACCCCAATGGGACCAGCGCCTACAACGGCACCTATAAGACCCATGCCCAGCTCTTTGGTGTCAGTATCAGCCGACGGTTCTCCTAAGAGCTCCCATGCAGCGGCCTTAAAGGATCCGAAAGGGGGCCGGAGCGACGACGCTCCGGCCTTAAGGGCTAGAGCGTGCCGATGTCCTCGCCGGCCAGCTGTCGTTTCACGATCTCGACGTCACGCCGATTCAAGGCAAACGGGAACGAGCGGATGTCCGACGGGCTCGAATCGCCATAAGGGCGATTGCATGCCGATATCTCCTCGTCATCCTTGCCCGGGCAACCTGAGGTCTGAAACGGCTTGCCGGAGGCAATTAAGGCCTCGACATCCGCCTGGCTCAGCCCAAAATCTACGACCCGACCCTCTTCGTCAAACCGCATCTGGTTGATATGGCCGCCCGCGTAATCGATGACAAATCGCGCCAGCTGCACGCGCCGCCACTGATCTTTAGGCGCCGGGGCCCAATCCTCCATCAACGAGCCACGTTCAGGAAAGAAGGCGAACATGTGGTTGTGACCGCCCATGTCGGTGATTCTTTGGGCCACCGTCAAGATCTCCTGCTCGGTTTCACCCATGCCGCAGATCAAGTGGGCCCCGAATCTCTCCGGCCCAAAGACCTCGGCCGCCCATTCCATGGCCTGCCAATACTTGTCCCACTTATGGGGGCTATCGACCGCCTTACCGCGGGTCCGATCGAAAATCTCCGGCGTCACGGCGTCTAACGCGATCGTGAAGATATCGGCACCCGCGTCCCGCAGCGCCACGAGATCAGCCTTCTCCATCGTCGTCGGGTTCGAAAGAATCGAGACCGGGACATGAGGGACGGCGGCCACCCACTGCTTTAGCAGCGTCATGGTATCGCGATCCGACTCGGGGTGCGTAATCATCGAGATGCACATCCTTTGGAACTGTGACTGATCGCTGCCGCCTTGCATGCGCTCAATCACCTCTTCGTAACGTACAGTCGGCCAATCGACACGAATGAAGTTGCGATCTGCGTAATCGCGCGCCTCCTCGCGATGCCGGGCAAGCCCGCAGTAGGCGCAGTTGGCGCGACAACCCTCGGCATAAGTCACGAGCAGATTCAGACAGTGCGTGCACCCCGTTCTGTGCATCTGACCGGGGACCAGCCCCAAGGTCATCGCGGCCGCCGTCGACATCTGCACATACTCCGGCGAACGCATCGCCGGGGTCTTTTCATGGTAATTGGGCCGATAAAACGTGACTGGTGTAACGGAGTCGGCAGTGGTGCTCATCGTTGTCTCCTCAACAGAACTTAGGCGGCAAAATATTCAGAAAACGCGATCCAGCCTCGCTTATGGGTCGCGTCCAAACGCGCATCAGGCGTATGCCAGCGCTCCATCAACCACTGCCTGCGCACCACAGCGCGCGCCAGGCTGTCTTCAAACTCATCATGCATATCATCGGTGTATCCGGCCAAGGCATTCGCCTGACCGCCGATAAACTCGGCGGCCGCCTGCCCGGCCCGCTCCCCCGACACCACAGCGCTCGCAATACCGGCGCCGGTAATGGGATGGGTAAGCCCGGCGGCATCGCCCACAAACACAATATTCCCGTGAACCAGGGACGCGCGCATTCCGCCTACGGGAATCGCGCCTCCCGTCCGACTCAAGATCTCGCGACCCACGATCCCCTGCTCGGCCAGCGCCGCACACAGCCGCTCGAGCGGGGCCTTGAGGTCGGACACGAACCTAAGATCCGCGCCGATACCGACGTTGGCGACCTCACCTTTCGGAAACAGCCATCCGTAGCCACCCGGATACTCGTCCGACAACCAGATATCGGTGTCCGTATAGGGCCGCAAAAGCGGCAGACTGTATTGCCGGGTCTCGACCGTTGGCAGCGCGGGAAGCCCGACGCTGCGTGCGATCAGCGAATGCGGGCCATCAGCGGCGATCAACACCCGATATTGCGCCTGTTCAAGACACCCGTCCGAACTGCGCATGTAGGCCGTGCCGGCCTCTTCGTCTAGGCTTTTTAGCGATGTTTGTGTGCGCAACAAGGCACCCGCCTTCGCGGCCTCGGTCGCCAAGGCCTGATCAAACGCCGCTCGGTCTATCATAAGCCCCGGGAAATCCGAGTGTTCGCACACCCCCGAAGGCAAGATACTCCGCATCCCGGTTATGCCTTGCACAAGGGCCGTGCGGGCATAGCGCCCCATCGGCAACGGCACGAACTCCGCGCACTGCACGGGCTCCCCCACCTTGCGGCGCTTGTCGATCGCCAGCACCGAGAGCCCGGCACGTGCCGCCGCGCAGGCCGCAGATGCCCCGCCAGGCCCGAGACCTACGACGAGCACATCAAAAGCATCGGCGTTCACAACGCCTCGGCGCGCCCAGTGCCGAGCGCCTCATGGAGGACGGCCATGAGGTCATCGGGTGTAAGCAGCAACATCTCGATCTCGTGGCTCGCGAAAAATGCGGTGACGATGCTCTCGACCTGCGCTAGCGACACGTCCCGCAAGGCCGCCTCTAAATCCACGATTGCGCGCTTGGGATGAATAAAGAAATCGCCCGTAATAAACGCCTGCTTTAGCCGACCACGAACGGTATCGACCGCGAGCATGACTCGTACAAGCCCCCCTGCGGTCTTGCGCAAGGCACTCAAGGTCGCGACCTCGAGCTTCGGTCTATCGGTCTCGAAGACCCAGGCATCGCCGGCCATTTCCGTTGTATAGCGAGCAAACAGCTCCTGCTCGGTGGCGCTCAACTCGCCCCTTGTGATGTCGACACCGAACCCGCTCGCAAAGGCGCCGGCCAGCGCCGCTTGGACGCTGTCGGCCGTGGGGACGTATCCCAATAGGGCGTATAGCGTGGTGATGCGCTCGCGCGCCGAGGCGATCGCCTTGTCGGACAACTTCTCCTGCGGGATCCGCAGAACCTTCAACATCCGCTCGACGTCGAAATCGATCAACACAGTCCCCTGATACAACAGCGCATCGCCGTCGAACGCCCCGCCCGTCCCACCGATTTTGCGGCCTTGCACCTCGATATCGTTACGCGGGCGAAACGCTGCATCGACGCCTAAGGCGCGCAGTCCGGCCACCGCCATCCCGCATACCTCGCGGGCAATCGCCAACATATCCGCCGTCGCAAAGGTTCGCCGATGGACGTAGAGCTCCCAACCGATCTGCCCTTCGTCGCAGTACAAGGCGCCGCCGCCCGTGATGCGTCGCGACACCGCAATACCGGACTCGCGACAATATTCCAGCTCTAATTCTTGGCTTGCGCTCTGATGGAAGCCGATCAGCGCGGATGGTTGAAATCGGAGAAAGCGCAGCGTATTGGGGGCCCCGGCCTGGCAGGACTCCAAGAGCACCCGGTCAAGGGCCATATTCTCGACGGCCGGCCGAAGTCCGGTATCAAGCAGACGCCAAGGCTGATTCATGCGCCACAACAACCAGAGGGGCTCTCTTCGCCAATGACCTTGACGCGGCCGAATATCCCCTGCCGCCGAGCCGCCTCGCGACGCGCGCGTTCGTGTTCCAATATTCGGGGAAGATCGATCTCCAGGCCCTGTTCCGAGCCCTCCAAGGCCATGACTTCGTCGCCGACAGCAATCGAGCAACAGGCGGCCGTCACGCGCACGCGCCGATCCAATCTGGCCGCCAACTCGACCATGCCGTCGCTCGGATGGGCCATCCCGTCCACCCCCGCCATGACTGCATAGGCATCGATCACGCTCTTCACGGATCCCGCTGGCCGCGCACAACCGAGGAGGAGCGATAGATCAGGCAAGGTCTCGCGGGCATCGCCAAAAAACTGTCCGACTTCATGGGGGTCAGGGCTGACAAAAGGCCGCAACTCGCTGGCATAGGTCGGCATGACCACGACGAGCACCAGCGCCGCGGGCTTATGGCGGGCGACCATCTCGAGCGCATTCCACTCGCCCAAAAGCTGCCCATAGTGCAGTCCGACGACGATATGGGGCACAACCTTCATGGCGGTGGCGGTCAACGCCTCCAAGGCGCGCTCAAAGTCATCCGTGGAGCGCCGCAAATGATAAACCTGGGTGATGGTATCCTGGGCACCGATCACATCCATCATCGCGGCATCAATACCAGCATCAGCCATACGCCCGGCGATCGCCTCATCGACTAACGCGGTATGCATGGCAATACGAAATTGCGGGAACTCGTCTTTGATCCGTCGGATCGTAGTGTAGTAAGGGTCGTATTCGACCTCGTTGCGGTGGTTGGAACCACCGGTGAGCAACATGCCGCCCGCGCCATCGGCCACCATGGTATTCACGGCGCGCCACAAATCCTCGGGCGACCGCGCGGGGATCATGGGCTCTAGGATTCTAGCCTTGCAGTGGTCGCAGTTGAGCTTGCAGTCCCCGCCGGTAATCGATACGGCCGGCCAGGCATTCTTGCCGCAGCCCTTCAACTCACTACTTTCGTAGCTTTTAAAGGTAGGGGTATAAAAATGGATGGGCGGAAGCGGCTGCCCGCGTCCCGTCAACCGCTCGACGAGAGCGGGGTCGAGCGCCAGGTCTTCTAGCGGCTCGACCTGTTCTAGAATTTCTGACCACGCGCTCATGGGCATCCTCAAGAATGCAAGGGCGCGGGATCACCGCGCCCTTACTTTAACAGCCCTTGAAACCTTCGCCGTCCATCTTCGCGTCAAAGGCCTTGGTTGCATCGGTACCAACCTTCAAGGACTTCGACTCGGAGTCCCAGTCGGAAGGCTTCATTTTCACAATCCAGCCTTCACCGTAGGGGTCTTTGTTGATCAGACCGGGCTTGTTCGAGACCGCCTCGTTCACGGCCACAACCGACCCCGTGACCGGCGCCTTGACAGGTCCCACCCACTTGCCCGACTCGACTGTCGCACACGACTTGTCTTTCGCGATCTCTTTGCCGGCCTTCTTGGGCGTATAGGCCACGATCTCTCCGGCCAGCGAACAGGCATAGGACGTCAGTCCCACCGTCACCGTCCCATCAGCCTCATGCCGGGCCCATACATTGTTGTCGACGTTGTAGCTCAAGTCTTCTGGAATATCACACCCGCGTACCGAACCCATTAGGCAAAGCCTCCCCTTTTGTCCAAAATGACCCGCATAATATCTGCTGATGACGGGCGCGTTTCAATCCCTAGCGTATTTGGTCGTAGAATCTACTAAAAGCACAGTACTTTATCGCAGGACAAAACCAGATCGGCGAGCGCCCCACCACTGGAACACTCATCGACCTCGTCGATAATATCCGTTTTCTGATCCATTTTATACCCTGGGAGCGCCGGCAGGCAGAGATGGAGCTTCACCCCGGCCGCCTTGGCGTCGCGCATAAAGTCGATGACACGCTTACCCCCCTCCATGGCAACGAGATTCTCCGCGACCCCTCGCTTGACGAGATTCACCCCCTCCATGGTAAAGAAAATCCGCACGTCGGCGTCCATTGACGCCAAAAGCGCACCCAGGAAGAACGGGGTTGCGCAACGGTGCGGCGTCGACGGCCCGCTGGTCATAACGATGAGCACGGACTGCTCATCGTGGTCTAGGTAGTGGCTCTCCGACATTATCTCGCGCCCCGCGTACACTGGATGTCTTCGCTAAGGCAACGCGCAACATAGCCGCGCGCGGCCTCCTCGCCGGTAAGCAGCGCACCCAACACCTGATCTACCGGCGCTACCGGCCGCACGCGCGCCACCCACGCCTCGTAGGGCTCGATGTTCAGGAGATTGGGGTCCTCCAAGACATCCTTGTTGCCCTCCTCGATCACGCAATCGAAGACGTTCGGGATCGGGCCTGCCCATTTCCCGCTCTCGATCGTGGCAACTGGCTTGCCCACCGGGCGCAACGTGCCCGGCCGTCGCACTCGGGCATGCAAAATTTTCCCGGCGATGGTCTGCGAGATATCAGTCATGCCAATTGTGATCGTTCCATCCTCTTCGCGCCGTAGCCAGATCTGAAACTCACGATCGTAGTACAGCTCGGGGCGAAATTCACAACCGTTACACTCCACCCGCTAACCCCCAGAACATCGGTGCGATGCGATCCGTCCTAGACCACCCCTTTTTCCTTGAAGAAGCCCATGGAATCGCTGATGTTTTCATGGATGCCAACCTTGCGCGGTGACATACCCATCGCGATACCCAGCATCTGCGTGAAATACACGATCTTGACGTTGGTCTTTATGCCAAATTCCTTTTCGGCCCGGATCTGATGCATCTCGAGACCCGAATGACAGGTGGGGCATTCAGTCGCTATCACCTCGGCGCCCGCATCCTCGGCGGCCTGCAGGATATTGAGCACCAGCTGCGTCGAGGTATCGGAGTCTGACAACGTGTGCGCTCCGCCACAACACGCGGTTTTAAGCGGAAAATCGACATTCTCCGCGCCGGCGGCGGCTAATAAGTCATCCATGAAATGCGGCTTGTAGCTCGACTCCGAGCCTGGGCCTTGGTCCTTTTCGGGAAAGATCTGCCGCGGGCGGGTATACATGCAGCCATAATAATTGGCGATCTTCACCCCATTCAGGCTCTTCGATATCTTCTCTTTGATGCCTTCTGGGCCCAGCTCTTCCATCAACCATTCCAGCAAGTGGATGGAACGGACATCGCCTTTATAAACCGGATCGCCGGCCTTGGTCGCCAAGTCCTGAACCGTCTTCAGGTGCTCTTCCGAACTGGCCAGCTCATACTCCGTCTTCTTCAGATTGTGGTAGCAGCCGTTACAGGGCGCCATCACCGTGTCAAAGCCCATCTTCTCGCTGGCTATGGCCAGATTACGAGCGGACATATAGGTCTGGAGCATGGGATGAACATTCTTCACCTCCATAGCGCCGCAGCAGCTATAGTCTTCAAGGTTTTCCATCTTTAAGCCGAGCTTATCGACCAATACCCGGGTCGACTTGTCATAAGGCCCGCCGGAGCCCTCCAATGCACAACCGGGGTAATACGCAACCTTAGACATGAGCGGCCTCCTTTGGCATGGCGCGCGCCTTGCGCGCAATCTCTTTCTGCTCTCGAACATACTCACGGAGCACATCCCCCGTCCGGCCCCACGACTTTGTGCGCGGCTTAAACAAGAGGTGCCAGCCCATGTGCGTCAAAAACCCCAAGGGGAGATGACGGGTCATCCGCTTGCCCACTTCGATCAACCAAGGTGGCATGAGGGACTGGTTGGTCTTGCGCAGGAAGTTCACGAGCACGCGCGTGTCCTCAATACGCCCCGTGGCATAGACCTGGCCCAAGAATTCTTCATCAAAAATCGACGACCTGGATTCCGGCGTATGGCCCTCTTCCTCAAGCCAATGGGCCAAGGCCTTCATTACCCCTTCGGGCTTCACGTCCTTCGGGCAGATGTTCGTGCATTTATTGCACGACACGCACGTCCAGATAATGTCCTTATCCTTCAGGATCTCGCTCTTTAGCCCGAGATTGGTCAGGTAGATCCAGTAGCGGGGATTAAAATCCGTGTTCTGGGCATAGACCGTGCACGAGTTTGTGCAGGATCCGCACTGCCAGCAGCGATGGACATTCTCGCCGCCGGCGAAGGTCCGTATCTGCCGCGCAAAATCGGTATCGTAATCTGTCAGGTAGCGGGGCAACACCATCGTATTCCAGTGCCCCGACACGTCAACCCCGTCTAACACCAGATTGTCGTTGGTTTGGATGCGGTCCGCATCAATCAGTGACTTCTCATGAATAGCCATCTCAGCTTACCTCTCCAGATTGCGCCTAATGCAGCACCTTCTTCACCCGCGACTGCGTGCGTCGGCCCGCGTCGATCCCCAAAAGCTTCGTTACCAACTCCAACGGGTCTTCCTTGCCGCCAAAGTCGGCGTTCAGAAACCCCATACCGCTTGATAGCGCCCGCATATAATCCGCATAGGCATGCGCCAGGAACAGATCCACGACAAACTCCGGATCCCGATACATGCCGTTTTCGGCCATGCGCTCGGCCACCCAGCGGCGCGCCGCCTCGTAGACCCCGGGTTCGCTGCCCAACATGACCTTGTCTAGCGCGTCCCCGCCCGAAACCAGTTCACGCACAGCGCCCGCGTGGGTATTCTGATCCCAGACCCAGCGGGTCATAAGCGGGTACTGGACGGGCGCCCGAAAATGCAACATCTCGGCACCCAAATCGACAATCGCCCGCCGCACCTTGCGTTCGGCCTTAGGATCAAGCCCGCTCTCGACCGGAATGGCATCGGCAAAGGCCGCCATCCGATCCGCCAGCGGCGCAGCCCCGTACAGGAGCTCAGCTGTGGCGTCCCTGATCCCCGTGATCCCGAGCATCGCCAACGATGGCCACACCCGTTTTCGTGCCGGCATGACGGTCTCGACTAGCACCTCCAACCTATCCAGGTCGAGGCTCGGGAGTGCCGCGCGCGCCAAGGTGCGCGCAAACAACTCGCGTTTGCTAGTAAGCGACGCAACGAACGGGTCGATCCCCCCGCTTTCGCCGATGATCTCGAGAAAGCGGGCGAACTTTAGGGCAAATATGCGCCCGTCGAGGTTCGCGGCCAGCGCGACCGGCGCTACCGTCTCCGTCTCTTTCTCGTTTCCTGAGTTGGCCTCAGGCGGTCTTTTGAACCAGAGCATTCATATCCGCCACAGCCCGCATCGCCGCCGCTGTTCCTTGCGAGATCGAATCGTCGATCGTCTCAGGCCCTAAGGCCGCGCCCACTGCATAGATTCCGCGCCGAGTCGTGCCGCAGGTATTGGTGTAGTGCTCGGCCCGGTCGATAAAACCATGCTTTTCGAGCCCGACACCAAACACCCGAGCGATCTCCGGATTATCCAAATTGGGGTCCATGCCAACCGCATGCACCACCAAGTCCATCGGGATCACGATCGGCCGCTTGACGAGCGTATCCTCACCCTTGACCAGCAGTCGTCCATCGGCCGCCCGCGTAACCTCCGCGATGCGCGCCTTCACAAACTTGGTCTTGAACTCCTCCTGGGACTTCCAGTAGAAGCGGTCTTCGTACAAGCCGAATGTGCGAATGTCCATGTAATAAATGAACACGTCCGTCGTGGGCGAGAGTTCTTTGATCTCCATCGCGAGGTTGGTCGACACCGTGCAACAGATCTTGGAACACCACTCACGTCCGATCTGCCGATCACGCGAGCCCACGCAGAGCAAAATGGCCACCCGCTCGGGCACCCGCCCATCGGAGGGGCACGCGATCTTGCCGGCTACCACCATCTGCTCGACCTGGGTGGTCGTCACCACGTCTTCATAGGTGCCGAAGCCCCACTCGGGCTTATTGATCGAATCGAAGTGCGTAAAACCAGTCGCCAACACGACCGCTCCGCAATCGACGCTCGAACCATCCGATAACGTGGCCGTGAACTTCCCGATCTCGCCGGTAAGCTTGGTGACGGTCGTCTCTTTATGGATCTTGACGCCCTTCGCGTCTTCGACGCGCTTGACCATTCGCCCTAGGGCATCCCGCGCCCACTCGCCGGAGGGCACGAGCTTCGCGTACCCCGACAGGATGGGCGTACCACCCAGCTGTGCGGCCTTCTCGACCAACACGACACTCGCCCCACTACCGGCAACGCCCGCGGCGGCCGCCAAGCCGGCTGGTCCGGCTCCTACCACTAGTACAGTATTTTGCATCGCTACGCCTTGCCCCCCAGAGCCAACTCAGGATTGTAAAGATATTCGATGTTGCCCTGCTCTACCTGCTTTAGGTATTTTTCAAACTCGCCCTTAGCCTTGTTCCAGTCGATACCCATCTTTTCGACCAACTCCTCGCAGGGACTTGCGTGCCACTGGAGTTGTACGATCTTAAGCGGGTCGGCCCCACAAGCGAGCGCCGCCAACTGCACGTCAGCCATAATGGGAATCTGAAAGTCTTTCCCGTGGGCCTTGCCGATCCATTGGTTTTTGTCCATGGTCGTGATGCAGCCGGTATCGTTACCGATCATGACATCGGCATTCGCTTCCTGGCGGGCAACCTTGATCTTGCGATCCATCGTAAACGAACGCGTGAACTCGCGCTCGGAGATGATGTGCCGGAACCCAAAGCCGCAACAGTCATACCAGGTCGAGTAGTCGATGACTTGCGCACCCAGTGATTGGGCGACAGCGGTCCCAATTGCCGTACGATTGCCATTGAGCGTCTCGGCATCATACACCGCGTCCTCGTGCACCATTTTGTAGTAGTGACAAGCGACGTGCATGGTGACGCGAATATTGGACATATCGATAATCTGCAATTCCGAGGCGATGCGATTGCGCATGACATGCACCCACTCGGAGTAATGCACGATCTCTTCGGGAATGACGAGCTTGCCATCGACTAGGCGCCCGAGCTTGCCCAGAATCTTGGTGACCTTTTCGCGCAGCTCCGAGGACTCAATGAGATATTTCCGAATTTCCTTATAGTTGCCAAACGAGGTGCCGCAGTGAACGAGCGGGAAAAAGTGCCCTAGCTCGAAGCCATGCTGCTTGCCCGACACATAGGCCTGATGGAAGTTGCGCAGGAACACGGCCGCCAACGACTCCACGTTACCGATTCCTGAACCATGGTAGTTCCAGGCGGTACACGAAGTCTGGTCGGTCTCATCGAGATAATCCTTGCCGGGCACAAAACCGAACTTGTTCATAAACCACAGTAACGAGGTCGGATACCCGGGGATATTCCCGCACTGGCCACAGGACTTGTGATGCCACAGCTGCTTGGTAGGGATCTTCTTATCCCAGCCAAACAAGGTCTTTACGAGTTTGGGTTCGTGCTGGTCGTTAATGCGATGGACGATAATCTGTCCATCCTTCTCCAGTTCCCACATATGGTCGCGGATGTCATCCATCCGGTCGCCCAAATCGACGGTTCTGCGGTCGACCTGTTTGCGAACCCATTCCGTTGCCTTGGCGGCATCGGCGCTCGAGAGGTTCGTCGGTTGAAAAAACGATCCGTGGCCGGCAATGCCCTGCCCATCCGTATTGTGGAACCCAGGCTTCATGGTGCCGGCACCCGCGCCTTCTGCAGATGCGTTGTGGTTACCAGGACTTTGTTCGGTCGGTTTCATGAGGTATCTCCTTTACGGCTATGCTACTCAAAGACAAAAGGCCAGGATCAGAGCGCTAGGTGTCAATCGCCTTTCTGGTCTTCCTGGGCTTCCAGCCAATCGCTATAGTCCTCGCGCTTTTCCTCGATGAAATCCTCGATCACGTCAAAAAGATTCTCATCGACGATCTGCAACGCATCCATGACGCCGGTCATTTCCCAGATCGTGTACATCTCAACCGAGGTCTTTAAAGAGACCTCCCAGGCGGTATCGGTCGTTTGTAGGGTCCGCACGGGAATGGCTTTGCGGAGAATCTTCAGGTCTCCCTCGACCTTCTGGATATTCGGGCCCCAGTCAGGGAAGTGGTCGGGCTGAATCATGTCAGGCGACAATTGATTGCCGGTGGTGATGAGCTTTAGCATCACCCGTCCAAACGGCCTTAAGACGTCCTTGGCCGACTGCATCCCATGCTTAATGGACACCTCACGCATGATCGCGATGAGGCCGCCGGGCGAATTCTTGAAGGGACAACGGGCCGCGCAAGTCATGCACTGGGCACAGGCCCAGATCTTCTCCTGCATGGCATCGTAGATTTGTTCAACGTTCTCCGTCCATAACAGCTGGACGATCTCGCGGGGGCTAAAATCGTAGAAATGGGCGGCCGGGCATGTCGCCGTACAGACACCGCAATTCAAACAGCCGTTCAATTCATGATCGTAACGAAAATCATTACGGATATCCTCATAAATCTCCCGCATCTCGGCGTATGTTGCCATATCCACTCCTTCGACACTTCAGAATATTAGCGAATTCTGGTATTATACCCGACACAGACGGTATAGTATACCCGGCTTACTCGTCTACTTCATATATCCAGTTGTCGGATGCGCAGGGACGTCCTAGTCACCCCCGCGCACCCCCAACCTACAATCTTTGTGCTCCCGCAGCGGCTGGTGCCGCCCTGCTTGGCGCGTGATGCCCGCGGCCTACATGAACAAACAAATATCCGACTCGCCCGCAAACTC
>Ga0307375_10004040_pt1 | contig 14180 bp, 22 predicted proteins | sample TR1MG_FD_202531 | JGI IMG/M metagenome (GOLD analysis project Ga0307375, IMG submission 202531) | Soil microbial communities from Risofladan, Vaasa, Finland - TR-1 | ecosystem: Environmental > Terrestrial > Soil > Coastal area > Acid sulfate soil | place: Finland: Risofladan, Vaasa | collected...
AATCGATGTTATGATGGCGGGCTTTCCACTGCGCGCCAAACGGAAGGAACACCATGATTCAGATGCAAAGCGTACTGTCCGTTGCGGACAACAGTGGGGCCAAGAAGGTCCAATGCATAAAGGTGCTCGGCGGATCCAAGCGCCGTTATGCGGGAATTGGCGACATTATTAAGATCAGCATCAAAGAGGCAGTGCCCCGTGGGCGTGTGAAGAAAGGGGATGTGTACGACGCCGTTATTGTGCGCACCAAGGTCGGCGTACGCCGGTCGGACGGCTCAGTGGTACGATTTGACAGCAATGCCGCGGTATTGTTGAACCCGCAGTATCAGCCGATCGGAACCCGTATTTTTGGGCCCGTCACGCGCGAGCTGCGTAACCAACGGTTTATGAAGATTATTTCGCTTGCTCCAGAAGTGATATAGGTGCGTCATGCAGAAGATCCGAAAGGGTGATGAAGTGATAGTGCGGGTCGGGAAGGACAAGGGTAAGCGCGGTAGCGTCTTGCGAGTGTATGCGGATGGCCGCTTGCTCGTGGAGAACGTGAACCAGCTGAAGCACCACGTCCGGCCGAATCCGAACAAGAATGTGACCGGCGGTATTCTGGAGCGGGAGGCGCCGATTGCCGGCGCGAATGTGGCCCTATTCAATAAAGAGGCCGGGCGCGGCGAGCGGGTTGGGTTTCGGACCCTAGATGATGGCCGTAAGGTGCGCTTTTTCAAGCGCAGCGGCGAAGTCGTGGACGTGTAGGGGAAGACGATGACTAGCAGGCTGCAAGAGCATTACGAAAAGATGGTGCGCCCCGAACTCATGAAGAAGTTTGGGTATCAGAACACCATGCAGGTACCGCGGTTCGTCAAAGTGACCCTGAATATGGGGGTCGGTGAGGCATTGGCGGACAAGAAGGTGATCGACCATGCGGTCTCGGATATGCAGATCATCAGCGGCCAAAAGCCGATCGTGACGCGGGCCCGTAAATCGGTCGCGGCATTCAAGGTGCGCGAGGATTGGCCGATCGGTTGCAAAGTGACGCTCAGGCGGACGCGCATGTACGATTTTCTTGATCGGCTTGTGAATGTGGCGATCCCGCGAGTGCGCGATTTCCGCGGCCTGTCGAGCCGGTCCTTTGATGGCCAGGGCAATTATTCCTTGGGCATCAAGGAGCAGATCATCTTTCCTGAGATCGAGTACGACAAGATCGATGCGATCCGGGGCATGGATATTACGATCACGACGACGGCAAAGACCGACGAAGAGGCTTCGGCCTTGCTGTTGGCCTTCAAGTTCCCGATTCGGACTTAAAGGGGCAGTTATGGCAAAGAAGTCGAAAGTCTTGCGCAATTCGCAGCGAGTGGCGGTTGTGGCGAAATACGCGAAGCGTAGAGCCGAGCTGAAGGCCGCCTCCGTGAATATGCGGCTGCCAGAAGAGGAACGGCAGCAGGCGTTTGCGGAACTGGCCAAGCAGCCGCGCAATGCGTGCCCGGTGCGGGTTCGGAATCGCTGCTATATGACCGGGCGGACGCGCGGTTATTACCGGAAGTTTGGTTTAGGGCGGAATAAGTTGCGCGAAATGATGATGCGTGGCGAAGTCCCTGGTGTTGTGAAGGCGAGCTGGTAGGTGACGCAGATATGATGACCGATCCGATTGCGGATATGCTCACGCGCATCCGTAACGCACAAGGTGCTGACAAAGTCAGCGTCAAAATGGCGTCTTCGACCCGTAAGTGCGCATTGGCGAAGATTTTAAAAGACGAAGGATACATTGTTGGATTTCGGGTGATTCCCGGCGTAAAGCCGGAGCTTGAGATCGAACTTAAATATTATGCTGGACGGCCGGTGATTGCGCGTATTGACCGAGTGAGTCGGGGCGGTCGCCGGGTGTACCGTGGACGTGAGGCGCTCCCCTCGGTTGATGGGGGATTAGGGATTGCGATCGTATCCACGTCCAAAGGCATGATGACCGACCGTTCCGCGCGCCAAGCTGGTTTGGGCGGCGAGATCGTGTGTGTGATCGTTTAAGGAGCAGGCATGTCGCGAGTTGCGAAAAATCCAGTAAGCTTGCCGGCCGGGGTGGCGTGTACCCGTAGCGGGGCGAGCCTCGTCATCAAGGGGCCCAAAGGCGAACTGACACATAGTGTGCACCCGCTCGTAGGCGTGGAGCAGGAAGCGGCCGCTGTGCGGTTTATGGCCTCGGATAGCAGTGCCTTGGCCGATGCCTTGTCCGGGACTACGCGGGCGCTGGTCCAAAATATGGTGACGGGCGTGACGCAAGGGTTCGAGCGGCGCTTGACGATTATCGGGGTCGGTTATCGTGCGGCGGTTCAAGGCCGCAAGCTGAACCTGACGCTCGGGTTCTCACACCCTGTCGTCCATAATATCCCCGAAGGAATTACGATCGAAACACCCAGCCAGACTGAGGTGATTATCAAAGGGACCGACAAGCAGCGGGTCGGTCAGGTGGCTGCCGAAATTCGCGCCTACCGGCCACCCGAGCCCTATAAGGGCAAGGGTGTGCGGTATAGCGACGAAGTGGTGGTAAAGAAAGAAGCGAAGAAGAAGTAAGGCGTCCATATGAGAGATAAGGTGGCATCGCGGAAGCGGCGTGCATTTCGTGTTCGCAAACGCATAGCGGAACTGGAAGTGCAACGGTTGTGTGTCCATAGGACGCCGCGGCATACCTACGCCCAGATCATCGGACCTGACAGCCGAGTGATCGCTAGCGCCTCAACCGTAGAGGCTGAGGTGCGTAAGGAATTGGCGAGCGGCGGGAATATGAATGCCGCACGGCTGATTGGGCAGAGAATCGCCGAAAAGGCGAAGGCCGCAGGGGTCGTAAAGGTCGCCTTTGATAGGTCGGGATTCCGCTATCATGGGCGTATCAAGGCGCTGGCTGACGCCGCGCGTGAAGGCGGACTCGAGTTTTAAGGAGGCAACGTGGCAGGTGGATCCGATTCGGACGGTTATAGCGATAACCTCCAAGAAAAGCTCATAAGCATCAATCGCGTAGCGAAGGTTGTTAAGGGCGGACGGCAATTTGGGTTTGCGGCCTTGACGGTCGTAGGCGATGGCGATGGCCGGATCGGCATTGGCCGGGGCAAGGCCCGCGAGGTGCCGGTGGCGGTCCAGAAGGCTATGGACGACGCACGGCGCAATATGGTGCGCGTGCATTTAAAGAATGGCACGATTCATTATCGAGTCACCGCCAATCACGGGGCCTCGAAGGTCGTAATGCGGCCAGCGTCCGAGGGGACCGGAATCATTGCCGGCGGGGCCATGCGGGCGTTGTTTGAGGTCGCAGGCGTTCGCAACGTATTGGCAAAGTGTCTGGGTTCGGCGAATCCGATCAATGTCGTACGGGCTACGCTCAAGGGGTTGCTCGAGATCAGCAGTCCGGCAGAGATTGCGGCCAAACGCGGGAAGACCGTGGAAGAGATTACGGGCGGCTAGGAGAGAACATGGTAAAGAAGCAGCAAAAAAAGCAGCTCAAGGTCACCCTGGTTCGGAGTATGTTCGGTACCGGGGCGCGCCACCAGGCGTGCGTGCGCGGGCTCGGGCTCCGGCGGATGCATCACACGGTCTTGGTTGAAGACAGCCCGGCTACGCGTGGCATGGCCCAGCGGGTATCGTTCATGGTCAAGTGCGAGGAAGTGTCATGATGCGCCTGAACACTATTAAGCCCACGCCCGGGCGGACCGCGCCACGGCGTGTCGGTCGCGGTGGTGGTTCGGGCCTTGGCAAGACGTGTGGACGCGGTCATAAAGGCCAGCGGGCCCGGGCCGGCGGCTACCATAAAGTGGGATTCGAAGGCGGGCAAATGCCGCTTCAGCGGCGGTTGCCGAAGTTCGGGTTCGCATCGCCGATGGCGCCGAATTCGCACTCGGTGCGCCTAGGCGAGTTGGCGCAGCTTGAAGGAACTGTGGATCTGGCAGCGTTAAAGGCCGCGAATATCGTCGGGACAGCGATTACGCGGGCCCGGGTCTTTTTGTCCGGAACGGTATCGAAGCCGTTGATTTTGCAAGGCATCGCGGTCACAAAAGGGGTGCGCGCGGCGATTGAAGCGGCGGGCGGCCGGATCGAGGACTAATGCCCCCCAAGACGGCAAAAGGTCGACTGACCGCGACACCTAGCACGTTGGGGCGCCTGAGCGACTTAAAGCAGCGGATCTTTTTCCTGCTGGGGGCTTTGGTGGTGTTTCGGATCGGGACCCATATTCCCGTTCCCGGGATCAACGCCGTGGCGCTGGCCTCGCTTTTCCAGCGTGCAAGTGGTTCGATTATTGGGCTCTTTAACATGTTTTCGGGTGGCGCCCTGCAGCGGCTATCGGTTTTTGCGCTCGGCATCATGCCCTATATCTCGGCATCGATCGTGATCCAGCTGTTGACGCCGGTGATGCCGAAGCTCGAAGAGCTGCAGAAGGATGGCGGTGAGGCAGGCCGCCGCAAGCTCACGCAATACACGCGTTATGGCACGGTGGTGTTGGCGGCGTTCCAGGGCCTGGGCATTTCGATCGCGCTTGAGCATCAGACTGCAGGTGGCGTGTCGGTGGTGATCAACCCGGGCCTCGGGTTCGAGCTCTTTACTATGATTTCGCTCGTGGCCGGTACGGTGTTTTTGATGTGGCTCGGCGAACAGATCACCGAGCGCGGCATCGGTAATGGCATCTCGATGATCATTTTTGCGGGCATCGTGGCCGGGCTTCCGCAGGCCATAGGGGGGACTCTAGAGCTCGCGAGCAACGGGTCGTTCCAGCCAATATTCGTGCTGCTGCTCTTTGTGGTGGCGTTGGCGGTAACCGCGTTCGTGGTGTTTGTCGAGCGTGGGCAAAGGCGAATTACTGTGACCTATGCCAAGCGCCAGCAGGGGCGGAAGATCTATGGCGGGCAGACGAGCCATCTGCCGCTAAAGGTCAATACCGCAGGCGTGATACCGCCCATTTTCGCGTCGAGTATCATTTTGTTTCCGACGATGGCGGCGAATTGGTTTGGCCAGGCCAAGGGTATGGGGTGGTTGCGGGACGTGTCGGCAGCGTTGGCGCCAGGGCAACCCGTGTATTTGATCATGTTTTCGGCGGCGGTGATCTTTTTCTCGTTTTTCTATACCGCGATGATCATGGATCCCAAGGACACGGCCGATAACTTAAAGAAGTCCGGTGCGTTTATTCCCGGTATTCGGCCAGGCGAGCAGACCCGACGGTATATTGATGATGTGATGTCGCGGTTGACGTTGTGTGGGGGAATCTATATTACGTTGGTGTCGCTGTTACCAGAGTTTTTGATCCTCAAGTGGAACGTTCCGTTTTACTTCGGGGGCACGTCCTTGCTCATCATTGTCGTGGTGAGTATGGACTTTATGGCGCAGGTTCAGGCCCATTTGATGTCCCATCAGTATGAGAGCCTGCTAAAGAAGGCGAATCTCACCGGTGGGATGACCGGTCTACCTAAGTAGAGGGATCCATGAAAGTTAGGGCATCAGTGAAAAAGTTGTGTCGCAACTGCAAGGTGGTGCGACGGAAAGGTGTGGTGCGGATCGTGTGTAGCGACGCCCGGCATAAGCAGCGCCAGGGCTAAGGCTTGATCTCAACGCAGTTCTAGGCTAGGCTTGCGCGCTTTTCGGTAGCGAAGAGGCGTTTAGGAGAAGTGTACGATGGCCCGTATTGCAGGCATCAATATCCCCAACCATAAGCATGTCGAGATTGGGCTTACGTCCATTTTTGGCATCGGTCGGCAGCGTTCGCAGCAAATTTGCGATGCGGCCGGGGTCACGGCGACCACCAAGGTGAAAGACCTTACGGACGCCGAGGTCGAGAAAATTCGTGTCGAGGTCGGCAAGCACGTCGTCGAAGGCGACCTGCGCCGGACGGTCTCGATGAACATTAAACGTCTCATGGATATCGGCAGCTACCGGGGCATGCGTCATCGGCGCGGTTTACCTGTGCGTGGGCAGCAGACGAAGACCAACGCGCGCACCCGTAAGGGACCACGCAAAGGCATAAGGAAGTAAATGATGAAGGATACGTATGGCGACTAACGCACACGCAGCGAATAAGGTCAAAAAGCGCGTAAAAAAGAACGTCGCAGAAGGCGTTGCGCATATCCAGGCGTCATTTAACAACACCGTGATCACGATTACCGACCGCCAGGGCAACGTGTTGTCGTGGGCGACGGCCGGCGGCGCGGGGTTTAGAGGTTCGCGCAAGAGCACCCCGTTCGCAGCGCAGGTGGCTTCCGATAAGGCCGGGCGGGCCGCGCAGGAGTTCGGCGTGAAGGCGCTCGAGATTCGCGTGAAAGGGCCTGGACCAGGCCGGGATTCGGCGGTACGCGCCCTCCATGCGGCAGGTTTTGAGATCAGCAACATCATAGACGTGACCCCTATACCCCACAACGGTTGTCGTCCGGCGAAGCGCCGGCGCGTATAGCTGACGGAGAGAGAAATGGCCCGGTATACCGATGCAAAATGCCGCCAATGTCGGCGCGAGGGCGGCAAGCTCTTTCTGAAGGGCGAGAAGTGCTTCACCGACAAATGTCCGGCTTCAAAGCGCGCCTATGTCCCAGGGCAGCATGGACAAAGGCGTAGTCGCCTTTCGGATTACGGTGCGCAGTTGCGGGAAAAGCAGAAAATGCGCCGCATATACGGCGTTCTTGAGGCCCAGTTCGCGAATTATTACGCCGAGGCGGATCGTCGCCATGGCTCGACGGGTGAGAATTTGCTGAAATTGCTCGAATGTCGCCTGGATAACGTTGTGCATCGCATGGGGTTCGGAGCTTCCCGATCGGAAGCGCGCCAACTCGTCAGGCACAATGCGGTCTTAGTGAATGGCAAGCGCGTAAACATCCCGGCCTATCAAGTCTCGGCACAGGATGTCGTCGAGGTGGCCGTGGTCGCCAAAGAGCAATTACGGGTGAAGGCGGCGCTGGAAGCGGCAGAGCAGCGCGGGTTTCCGGAGTGGATTGATGTCGATATCAAGGCCATGAAGGGGACGTTCAAAGCCGTTCCTGAGCGGCGGGACATGCCGGGCGAAATCAACGAGCAGCTCGTTATCGCCTTGTACTCGAAGTAACCTGGCAATAGAGGGATATTATGCAGAGTTCGGCAGCGGAATTTCTTAAGCCTCGCAGCGTCGTCGTGCAGACGCTTGGTCCTACGCACGCACGTATCACCCTAGAGCCGCTTGAGCGGGGTTTTGGGCATACGCTAGGTAATGCGCTGCGGCGAATCCTATTGTCCTCTATGCCTGGTTGTGCGGTCACAGAGGCCCATATCGAGGGGGTGTTGCACGAATACTCGACGATCGAGGGTGTCCAGGAGGACGTCATCGATATCCTGCTGAACCTGAAGGGTCTCGCCATGCGTATGGAAGGGCGGGGCGAGGTTCAGTTGAATGTGGACAAGATGGGCCCTGGCACGGTGACGGCTAGCGATATCCAAGTGGATCAGAACGTGGAGGTCGTAAACCCCAACCACCTGATCGCCACCTTGACGAAGGCCGTGCCTTTTAAGATGCGGGTTACGATCACGGCTGGGCGTGGCTATGAGCCGGTACCGGCGCGGGCCCCCAACGAGGAGCGAGTCTTGGGCGGTATGCAGTTGGATGCCTCCTTTAGCCCCATCCGGCGGATTTCGTATACGGTCGAAAACGCCCGTGTCGAGCAACGCACGGACTTAGATAAGCTGGTTTTGGATATCGAGACCAACGGCGCAATTGATCCGGAGGCGGCGGTCCGTCGGGCCGCAAACATTTTGCGGGACCAGATGGCGGTATTTGTCGACCTGGAAAGCAATGGCAGCGAGGTCAGCGTGGAAGAGGAGCCGGATATCAATCCGATTCTGCTTCGTCCAGTTGATGATCTTGAACTCACGGTGCGGTCGGCGAACTGTCTGAAGGCCGAGGACATTTTTTATATTGGCGATCTCGTCCAAAAGAGCGAGATGGAGTTGCTGAAGACGCCCAATTTGGGCAAGAAGTCACTCACGGAAATCAAGGATGTGCTTGCGTCTCATGAGCTCACCCTGGAAATGAAACTGGAAAATTGGCCGCCGCAATCGCTTAGGAATAGGATCCTGGGCGAGAGCTTGGATCGGTAAGAGAGCGAGGATAAGTCCATGCGGCACGGTAAGAGCGGACGGAAGTTTAATGTCACGAGCGCGCATCGCAAGGCGCTTTTCAAGAACATGGCGACATCGTTGTTTCGCCACGAGCAGATCGTCACGACCCTGCCCAAGGCGAAGGAACTGCGGCGCATAGCCGAGCCTTTGATTACGATGGCCAAGGTAGCGACCGTGGCCAACCGCCGTTTGGCGTTTGCTCGTCTAGGCGACCGCGAGATCGTGACCAAGCTCTTCGACGAGCTCGGAGTGCGTTATCGCGAGCGCGCGGGCGGCTATCTGCGCATTCTGAAGGTGGGCCTGCGGGCGGGTGATACGGCCCCCATGGCGGTAGTTCAGCTTATGGATCGGCCAGAGCAGGCAGTTGGCGGTAAGAGCGAGAGCGCCAAAAAGTAACAAGTAAGCGGGTGTGGTGGGCTTAACGGTCACCCCCCGGATCTAAATAGTAGGTATCAGCTCGGCCGGCGCCTGCCGGCCGGGTGGTATTGCCCCGAAAAGCAGCTGAACCTTCGCATTCCCGGAATTTGCGGCGCTAATAGGGCGAGGCCGCCGTGTGGTGCATGCGAGATTCATTCCCAGAAAACGCAACTCGCCCGTTCTCTTGCCCTAGATGGAAGCGAGCCATGCGATGTCGTCCGCGTTGCTAAACGGCGGCGGCATGATCTCATGTGTATGATTCGCTATGTCGGTACACATTATGCGCACCAATATCGTCATTGACATTCCGCCGTCGGTAGTGTTTCTCGAGTGCTTGGCGCAAATAGCGTCCGGTGTGGGACGAGGCATGCGTGGCGATCTCCTCAGGCGTTCCCGTGGCCATGATGCGCCCCCCGCCACTACCGCCCTCGGGTCCTAAGTCCACGATATGGTCGGCTGTCTTGATGACGTCGAGGTTGTGTTCGATGACAACTACGGTATTGCCTCGCTCGGCTAGGGTCTGGAGGACGCGCAGGAGTTGCCGGATGTCGTGAAAGTGGAGCCCGGTCGTCGGTTCATCCAGGATGTAGAGGGTCCGGCCAGTGTCCCGTTTGGAGAGCTCGCGGGCGAGCTTGATGCGCTGGGCTTCGCCACCGGATAAGGTGGTAGCGGACTGGCCTAAAGTGAGATAGGAGAGGCCCACATCTGCCAAGGTGTCGAGCTTGCGGCGGATGATGGGGACCGCATCAAAGAACGTCAGCGCGTCTTCGACTGTCATTTTCAGGACTTCGTGTATCGTGCGCCCCTTGTAGCGGACCTCGAGCGTTTCCCGGTTATAACGCATGCCCTTGCAGATGTCGCAGGACACATACATGTCGGGCAGGAAGTGCATCTCGACTTTGACGAGGCCGTCTCCCTCGCAGGCCTCGCAACGGCCGCCACGTACGTTGAACGAAAAGCGCCCAGCTCCAAAACCCCGTTCGCGGGCCTCGGGGGTTGCCGCAAAGAGTTCCCGTAGTGGCGTAAAAAGACCGGTGTAGGTGGCCGGGTTGGAGCGTGGCGTCCGGCCAATCGGGCTCTGGTCGATGTCGACCACTTTGTCGAAATGCTGAAGACCGTCGATTTTGTCATGGGCCGCGACATCGAGCCTGGTCTTATTTAGGAGCGTGGCCGCCGCCTTATACAGCGTATCGTTTATGAGCGTGGACTTCCCGGAACCGGAGACACCGGTGATGCAAGTCACTGTCCCGATCGGGATGTGCACGTCAATGTTGCACAGATTGTGGCCGCGAGCACCGCGGATCACGATCTCCCCGTGCCCCGCCCTGCGGGTCGCTGGCACCTCGATCTCTTCTGCGCCGCTTAAGTATTGCCCCGTCAGTGATTCCGGGTGGTTCATGATCTCGGCGGGGGTGCCCTGCGCCACAATGTATCCACCATGCACCCCGGCGCCGGGCCCCACATCAATCACTTGATCGGCAGCCAAGATCGCCTCTTCGTCATGCTCTACGACGATAACGGTGTTGCCCATATCGCGAAGCGTCTGCAAGGTCGCCAGCAAGCGGCCGTTGTCGCGTTGGTGTAGCCCTATGGATGGTTCGTCTAGGACATACATGACGCCCACGAGTCCCGCGCCGATTTGGGATGCGAGCCGAATGCGCTGGGCCTCACCTCCCGAAAGCGTCTCCGCCGAGCGAGCGAGGGTGAGGTAGTCTAAGCCGACGTTCACGAGGAACTTGAGGCGCTCGCCGATCTCGTGGACGATTTTCGCGGCGATCGCACCGCGCTGGCCTGGGAGTAGCAGGCGTTGGAAAAACGTATGGGCCTCGTGGATCGAAAGCCCCGTGATCTCGTGGATCGCATGCCCGTCAATGAACACATTGCGAGCCTCCTCGGTTAAGCGACTGCCATGGCAGGTTTCGCAAACCTGGGTTCCGACAAAGCGCGAGAGTTCGTCGCGCACGCTTGCCGACTCCGTTTCTCGGTAGCGCCGCTCCATATTGGGGATGACGCCCTCAAAGGCGTGCTTGCGCCGGTGTCGGCGGCCGCGCTCGGTGTATGCGAAGGTAATGATCTCATCGCCGCTCCCATGCAAAATGACCTCGCGGACGCGTTTGGGGAGATCTTCGAACGGTTGTTCGATATCGGCACCGTAATGTTTGGCGAGCGACTCTAGCATCTGAAAATAGAAGGGGTTGCGGCGATCCCAGCCTCGTATGGCCCCTGCGGGCAGGCTCAAACTCGGATCTTGTATGAGTCGCTCGGGGTCGAAGAACTGGTTTACTCCCAGGCCATCGCAGGCGGGGCATGCGCCCGCCGGATTGTTGAAAGAGAAGATGCGCGGTTCGAGCTCCGCTAGGCTAAAGCCGCACTGGGGGCAGGCGTAGCGCGCCGAAAACAGGAGCTCGGTGGCGGTATTCTCATCGGTTGGCATGGTGACGAGGCGCACCAAGCCCTCGGAAAGAGATAACGCGTTTTCAAACGACTCCGCAAGTCGACTCTCTTGGCCGGCACGCAAGACGAGGCGGTCGACGACCGCCTCGATCGTGTGCTTTTGGGTCTTGGCGAGAGGCGGGGCGTCCTGGAGTTCGACGACCTGGCCGTCAATGCGTGCACGCACATACCCGCGCGCTTTTAGCTCTTCGAGCTTGCTTAAGGCCTCCCCTTTGCGCCCGGAGATCACGGGCGCGAGAATTATCACCTTGGTGCCCTGCGGGAGGGCTAGGGCCTCGTCGACCATCTGGCTCACGGTTTTGGCGTTTAGGGCTGTGCCGTGGACCGGACAGCGCGGCTCGCCGACGCGCGCATACAAGAGGCGCAGGTAGTCGTAGATCTCCGTGACGGTCCCCACGGTAGACCGGGGGTTATGTGAGGTGCTCTTTTGTTCAATGGAGATGGCGGGCGACAGGCCTTCGATGAGGTCGAAGTCGGGCTTGGCCATGAGCGAGAGGAACTGTCGCGCGTAGGTCGACAGGGATTCGACATAGCGTCGTTGGCCCTCGGCATAGAGTGTATCGAAGGCGAGCGAGGATTTGCCCGATCCAGAGAGGCCGGTGATGACGATCAAGCGGTCTCGGGGCAAATCGAGGTCGAGATTCTTGAGATTGTGCGTGCGCGCACCGCGCAGTCGAATGAAGTCCATACCTGTATTTTTGGGCCGCGAGTGAATCGAACACTATACGACCCACCCCTAGTTGAAGGCAAAGGCTTAAGCGACAGGGATAGCCGATATCCCGCGAATCGCCCCTGCGGGCGCTGTAGTTGGCCCCCGGGGACCACGCCCTGGGGGTCTTGCAAACCGGTATAGCGAATCCTGCGCGCACGGCGGCTTGGCGGGTTTTCCGGTGAGGAAAGCATCGGCTGCGGGTCTACCCAAGCCGCGTCTACTGACATAGACTACCCCGGATGCCCATATTGGCGGCTGCGGGCGTTATTCGGTCAGTTCGTGGGTCTCGCAGTCGGCCATTCAATCGCTGAGGGGGAAAATTATGGCGCGTGGTATCAATAAAGTCATCCTGGTGGGGAATCTGGGGAAGGATCCGGAGATTCGTTACCTACCGAGTGGTGGTGCGGTAGCCAATCTCAATATCGCGACCTCGGAGTCTTGGAAGGACAAGACTACAGGCGAGAAGCAGGAGCGCACCGAATGGCATCGCGTCGTGTTTTTTGGGAAATTGGCCGAGATCGCGAATGAGTACTTAAAAAAGGGCGCCCAGATTTATGTCGAAGGCCGCTTACAGACGCGTAAGTGGCAGGATAAGGGCGGGCAAGATCGCTACACGACCGAAATTGTGGGAAGTGACCTCCAGATGTTAGGGGGCCGTAGCGGGACTACGGAAGGGCCTCCCGATACGTCTTTTGAGGCCCCGGCGGGTGGTGGCGGCGATAGGCGGGAGTCGGCGCCGCCTTCAGCCTCTGGGAAGGCCAGTGAAGACTTCGACGACGATATTCCGTTTTAGAATATACCTTAGACTACAATAGTGAATATTAAGCTTTTAAGGCCCTGTTTCTGCAGGGCCTTTTTTATTAGCAGTCTCGGTTCAGAGTGTAAAAACTTATTGACTCGTCTGGTATAAAAGTGGTGCCGCTAGGGGGCGGAGTAGGCGGCATCTCCTATACAGAGTGTTATTGGCGCGCCTTAGCCTCGGGTCAAGTCCAATCTCTGCTGTAAACTCGTGGTCAAGTCCAATTTCTGCTGTAAACTCGATCCGGTAGTGACGTCCCTTCTCTAGCTTAGAGCCACGATATTGCCCCCGGTGTGCGTGGGTTGCCGCATCGTCCACCATTCATGGAATTCATCCATGTCGAGGTTGCAGAGCCGGTGCATCCATCTACGTCCCTTGTTGACCTCGATGCAGGCGTTACGCTGTTTGCTACGCTCTCTGATGGCACGATGTTTGATCCGGTCAACACCTTCCGCAAGAACGCCGCGAAGCTGGCAAAATACCAGCGTTGCTTGAGCCGCAAAACAAAATGCAGACCTCAACGCGGCCATCAGTATTCTAAGGGCAGGACATGCCCGGCTCGCCTGCCAAGTGAACGATGCAGTAATGTCGTCAGCAACAGGAACTCACCGAAGCGACTCATGAGTGGTTCAATGCCGCGCCTGAGCGCGGTAGGAATCTCCAGCATTCATGCCGGGGAGGATGTGTGCGGAACCGTGATTTAGATGCCGGAATATCGCCAGTCACTATAGTCTCGGCATGATGACAAGCAGTGATAACATCGGGTGAGCGACTCATTCATCGTACATCCATGTGTTTACTTTGACGAAGAATCTGCTAGGATGTACGCGTACATACAGGAGATTCTCATGACGACGACAAGGATTTTTAAAAACGGCAACTCGCAAGCGGTGCGCATCCCCGCCGAGCTAGCCTATGATCGTGTCGATCTGGATCTGGAGATCGAACGCATTGGCGACGAGATCCGTATCCGGCCGGCACGCCGGCGACTAAATCATCTGCTCGACAAATTCGGCCGGTTCTCCGCCGATTTCATGGCTGACGGCCGCGGCGACAGTCAGGAAGCCGATCGGGACGCGTTATGATCCCAAAATATATGCTCGACACTAATATGTGTATCTATCTGCTGAAACACCATCCACCAGAGGTGGCTGCGCGTTTTACGCAGTGCTACGTGGGCGAGGTGGTAATTTCCTCGATCACGCTAGCCGAACTCGAGTACGGCCTCACATGCTCCGGCGATGCGCAGCCCGGCAACCGTGCTGCCTTGTCCTTATTGCTGGTCGACCTCGCGGTTGCTCCTTTTGATGCGGCGGCCGCCACCGCCTATGGCCCGGTGCGTCTGGCAACCCGGGAACGCAGGCACGATGCGCTTGACAAACTGATCGCCGCGCATGCTATCGCGCTGGATGTCATTCTCGTCACCAATAATGTGACAGATTTTGCCGGTTATCCCGGTCTGCATATGGAAAACTGGGCCGGCAATCACTGAGCTGATGGCTCACGTTATACCGCATACCGCGGACCACGCCTTTTGTTCAGCCTCCGGTAGCATCTGTACACGCAAGCTATCGGGCACTGGCGGTTTGATCTTGCAGGCCGAAAGTCGCGAGGAGATATTCGCTGACAAAATCGTGGCGCTTGCGCTTCGACCGAATCGCATCAAAAATCGTGACCTCTGGGATATGGCGTGGCTTT
>Ga0307375_10004042_pt1 | contig 14180 bp, 7 predicted proteins | sample TR1MG_FD_202531 | JGI IMG/M metagenome (GOLD analysis project Ga0307375, IMG submission 202531) | Soil microbial communities from Risofladan, Vaasa, Finland - TR-1 | ecosystem: Environmental > Terrestrial > Soil > Coastal area > Acid sulfate soil | place: Finland: Risofladan, Vaasa | collected...
CAACTCACCTGGCAACCTCTCCCATCCGCCCCACACTCCTCCAACCCCTCCTCCCCGTATCACCTCGTAAAATTCAAGGGCAAACTTCTCCTCTTTGACGCCTCCTCCACGCAACAAGGCAAGATTCCCATCTTCGATCCAAATCTCGAAACTTGGAGCCTCCTACACGAGCCCAATTCCTCACTCGCTTCGTACAAGAACGCATCCACCTACTACACCACCATCAAGGACACCATCTACGGAGTGGACGCGAAGGCCAAGTACCCCACCAAATCACCTTCCGTATGGGACCTCCACATCTCTGGCAAGGTCACCACTAGAACCATACTCGTACCAAACTCACACGCGGACAAATGGACCAAGGACATCAAGGCAGCAGCAGCAGGAGCAATCGGACGGGGCCGAAGAGGCGACGCGGACCTTGCCCACCAACTCAACGCCAACCTCGCGATTGAACCCGACAACGACGATGATACTGATGGACATGAAGGTGACGACACTCGCGACGAATCGCAGAGCGAGGAAAGCGATGAGGAAGAGGCGGCCGATGACGAGCCTGTTCCTAACACCAACCCTCGCGCAACGCCCATTTCTAATCTGAATGATAACGACAAGGTCCGTGTGGAGATGCGCGAGAAGTTTAGCGGTTGTCCAGTTGTGCCTATGAATGGAAAGTTGTGTCTCTTGTCGAAGAGACATTTGGGCGTGTTTGATCCCAAAACGTCCTCGTTCACCACGCATGTCTGTGGCGGATCTAATCCTGTGTCCAATTACTTTTCGGTGGAGTGCTTGAATGGCCATTTGGTGACGTTTGGAGGATGGGACGACCATCATCAACGCGCAGATCTCCTCCTTCTGAACTCCAACACGCTCAAATGGTACCAATTACACACCTATGGAGTCACGCCGCGACCTAGGAGCTTGCACAGGGCGGCGGTGGTGGAGATGCCGAAAGATCATCCGCTGCTCAACTGGCCTTCACACCTCAACTACCACGACGCCAACACCTCACTCTCGCCCCTCTCTTCTTCCTCCCCATATTCTTCTTCTACTACTCCTTCTGATGCACCGCTTCATTGCCTCGCCATGTTCGGAGGATGGTCTGGACACTCGCACCTAAACGACCTCGAGATCCTCGTGCCTTCCTTCAAGTCCAACAGACGCGACACTTCTCTCATGTTCCTAGAATTCCCTGAGGAGGACTCGATTCAAATCACACCCCATTCGCAGCCCATTGTGCATTGCGATGGCACCGCACCGAATTCGACAGACTTTGGCGAAATTTCGTCCCGATTTAGCAGCGAATTCAGGGTCATTTTCCGAGTCGCGAGCAGCAAGACTGGTGAGCGCGTCTCGTTCGTCACTGATGCCATCGTTGTAGTTTCTCGCTCAGCCAAGATCAGGAGAGTGGTATTGGAGTCTATCGAAGCTCGTGGAAGTGCAGTTGTTGAAGTGTCCGCTCATGTTCACCTCTTCCGCTCTCTGTTGACCTTCCTTTGGGACGATAACATCGACTTCGATTATGATCATGATGAAGCTCGCGTGTTTTATGATTTGGTGGTCGAGTGGGCCGAGGAGCATGCGGCACGAGTGAGCGAAGCGCTTCTCATGAATTCTCTCTACAAGACATCCAGATGGTCTCTTGATTTGGCATTCGCCGTCGACAACTCTCTATTCTCTAATATTGAATTGGCATTTGGAAAGAAGGTAATCAAAGCGCACAAATGCATTCTGAAGATGAATCCCTACTTCAACCAACTCTTTTCTGCAGGAATGGCCGACTCAAACCTCTCCACGATCGATATGACACAACACATGAGCATTTCGAGCCACTTGCAGGACGATCACAGAGACAACGAAGTCTACCGACTGGGCATCGCTCTCATCACCTACATCTACACCAAGACCATCAATTTGCGCGGATTAGAAGACGATATTGCTGGACTATTCCAAATTAGCGACAAATACCAAGTATGGGGACTCAAGGCGCACTTGGAAGGTATCCTCTGCTTCAACCTCTCTGAAAGCAACGTCATCTCCATCATGAACCTAGCCATCACTCATAGCGCACCAAGAACGATAAAATCATGCTCTCTCTTCATTAAGAACCATCCACACGTCAAAGAAACAGAAGAGTTCCAACTCACCAAACACACACTCCAAACACATCTATCGATATAACAAACATCGACCAAAAGTGAACATCGCAGCGATTGGAACAACTTCTGTCGATACACTACTACGTCAAATGCATGAAGGAAGGATAGAAGAGCCCGGATCAACGTACACTCAGAGGACTCGACTTCCGAAGGCCTCTCTCCACCGTCACACTCTCTCAATCGGCGCAAACCACGAAATCGGAAGTAACACTGTAAACTCCATCGCCGTTGTTGTACTGTATTGAAGTATTTGCTCGCGAGAAGGAGAATGGGGAATGGGGGATAGCACATCTCAACGGTGCTCAAATGGCTTCCAGTGAGCGCCATTGTATTCAAATCGTAATTTACGATGATATTTCCTCTGAGAATGAGTACAACTGGGACCATTGGCCTGCCAGAGGGAACGCTCGACCCTCAGTCCGAGTTTGGGCCTTCTTCGTCCTGCATCTGGTTCGTCTCCATGTACACCCCTCTCCTGATGTTAAACTCTTCATAGTAGCTCTTTTCATCTCCAATTTCACGTCTGAGACAACACATGGCACATGGTGGACGTTACATATTTGCCCTAGCTACGTACGTCCTTTTCCTGGATCCATCATGTCTCGATAGCAATGCAAGTACTGAATATCAATAGGATCTGAAGCTTTATACCTCGTGATGACCACGGTGCTCCAATATATCGCTTCTCAATCGTGTTTGGCGGTCTTGAAAGTTAACTCATTGTGACCTGCCTCTCTACTGACTCCCACGAAGCTTCTGTCGCTCTATTCCAGCTTTTATAAGGTTTCTAGTTAGCGGTTCACGTCTCGATAATGGAGTATCATCTGATTTACTGGCGACAGACGCTGTATGAATTGCACTTCGCTCCTCATCCTTCCAATCCCATTCTCAAATCATAAACTCCTTTGAATCGCTTCTGTGTAGCGTGGCGTCTGATGAACCTTTCTACAACTAGTGCATCCTGCCATCTCCTGATCTCCTGAACTCTTGAGACACGTTCCAAATTCGGTTCCTCCAAATCTGAATCTTGTCCCATCTGGTCCGGTCTGAAATCGATTGTTTGCATCCGTGTAATGCTGTTGTTCATTTTCAAGCGTTTCATCTGTGTGACTATCTATGGGTCAAAAATCTCCTCTGAAGCTTCGATGCTGTCCGCTCTGTAAGGAATGGTCGGATGCCTCGTTATAGGTGATAATGTGCTTCTAAATGGACTCTTCTCTGAATTAACTTCTGATACTTGCTATGGATGACCTTGTCTAACAGAGCAGTGGTGCTGTGAATGTGAGCCTACTATCTCTTACATGTGGCGTCTGTTCTCTTCGGAAATGGTGTAATTTGGTAGAAACGAGATATGTGTGGCCATTTAAGCCGAGGTGATAGTGTTTCATAACGAAATACAGGCGGTAGAGGACATGGGAAATTTGGGTTCGAAAACAGAAAACTGATCCTCCTTCGTATGCCCTTCTCACGGACCCTTGTCTCTCCAATTGGACATATATCCTACTAAAATGGTTGTGGGTATCATATTCTGCCCTAATTTGGCCTGAATCGTGCTTCTAGAAAGAAGGATGATGAGAGTCTGTCGAACTCAATTTGCCACTGCGTTGGCCATGTCCAGTGATCTTCTTTATCCCTTGAATTGCCAGAAAACGTGTTACCCATTGTGAATGTTTGTTTGAATCGCTTTTGAAGGCGCAAGCGGGATGAATACGAGTGAGTATGGTACTCGTCCCGGCGGAGGAATCGAAGGCGCAACACGAGGTCTTCCTTTTCCAAACGTGATGAGCCATGTTCCTTAACTCCACCCGTCTGTAATGAGTAAAACGGCTTCTTGCATTCAAAGATAGCATTTTTTCGGCGTAATCATGTTCCATGTGTTCTAAATGAGAAAAACTGTCCAAGCCAAACGATGTCGGAGCACCTTCCTCTTCTCATCTCCCTCCCTATCGGGGGCCAATCCGCTCAAAGCATCAAAATGCGAGTGCTAGCAGATAGACGAATGAAGACGTCTATGCGGAGATGATTCAACGAAGTGAGCGCGCCCGCGAAGTGAGCGACTCGAATGTTCTTGATCAGGAAGGCACTTGTCTATCGTCATATCTGTCACATTGACGGTGTACCATCCCGTTAGAGAAAGTCACCAACGCACTCTGGAAAGGCGTTATCCGGAACGGAGCCCAGTTGTCTCCCTTTGAGCAGAGGACTCGGACCTTCCCTCAAAGCGGCGTCTCTTCTGCTTCTCTTTCAGTCCTCTCACTCGTCAATGGTCAAACCTTTCCTCCCGCCATCCGTCATTCCCGCAGCTCATTCACACGTTCATCTCTACTACTACCCATTCACGCGTGGAAGATGACTCGAAAAGCGCGGTCTTCGCTCAGGAAGCGCATCGCAAAACGCTGGAACCTAAAATGACTCGATTCTGCACCTCTACACCGAATTCTTACCCTTTTACCACAAGGAGGGGACACATTTCCACACTTCTCTCGTCTTAGGTGCTCGAACACGTACTAGGAGACACTTGTGGTCGGAAAACACCGCATGAAACCTTCGCTTACGCTCTCCTCGCTCTTCTGGGCTTCCTTCACTTTCTTACTCCTCAATCATCCTTTGTGAACATTATCATCTTCAAAAGGAACGGGTTTCTGGCAGATTATGACCTATTGACATCGGACGTGAGGTACAAGTATCTTGAAGACTTGAAGTTTGGGCCTCGACCGGATCTCGTCTCCATCGCCATCTATCACGATTTGGTCCTGGAAATGTACTCATCATCACGTATTCCCTCGATTCTTCTTCTGAATATGGTCTGTTAAACTCGAATGAAGGCGAACAAACCATGTTCATGACCGCCCCACATTGCACGACCCCTCCCCCTCTTCTAGCTTCTCAAATGTCGTCGAATCCCCACGAATAGCATTCTAAATTGATGCTTGAATGCCAGTAACCGGAATGATGTGGTGCTAATGAGTTCGGGTTGTTTGCGAACCCCTCATTTGTGTTTGCGAGCGAAGTCTCGATCCAATCCCATTTCAGAGTGCTCAATGGTAAAGTGTCAGTGGCAGTTCGTCATCAATAGTATTCGTCTACCCGTTCAGATTGTAATTTGTGGGCTTCCTCAATGTCATGGTTCTCAAACTTGTGATCGCTGCCTTCTGCCGGTCTCCCTCGCCTGTGTCTCCTTTCCCCCTCCCGTTCTCGGTGTGATGGCTCTTTGCTGTGTATTTTCTGGTCTTCTTCAATGGCTCATGCATGTATTGTCCACTTCATCGGTGATGCGCCAACACAAGGCCTCTTGGCGGAGCAATTCGCCCTTCTTCTGGGAAGACGTTGGCTTCTGGCGCAGGTTGCGTTTTTCGAGTCTGCAGGTCAGCGTTCGGCGCCCTTCGCGGAAATGGGTTGAACTTCCCCTCATGCCTGCCTCCTGTTTGTGCGTAGCGGTGGAGATCAAGGAGCGTGCGTGCTGTTGAGATCATTCTCGTCTGGATTGTCGACATTGGAACATCGATTGCGCGATCGCGAAATACACCCGCGCTGTGTCCGATTCTCTCCTCTCTCTCTCTCCATTTCTCTCCTCCCCGAGTCTTTGTCTCGGTTGTCTGTGCCTTCCCCTCTCTCCCACTTCCCTCTCTCTCCCTTCTCTACCCCCACACACCCTCCAACGTGATGTGTGATCAGGATATTCAAGCTCTTGTGGTGGACAATGGTTCTGGTATGGTGAAGGCTGGTTTTGCTGGTGATGATGCCCCCCGTGCAGTGTTCCCCTCGATTGTTGGTCGTGCGCGTCATCCTAATATCATGCTTGGTATGGGTAATAAGACGTGTTATGTTGGTGATGAGGCGCAGGCGAAGCGAGGTGTCTTGACTTTGAAGTACCCTATTGAGCATGGTATCGTTACGAATTGGGACGATATGGAGAAAATTTGGCATCATACGTTCTACAATGAGTTGCGAGTGGCGCCCGAGGAGCATCAGATTCTGTTGACGGAGGCGCCGTTGAATCCGAAGGCGAATCGCGAGAAGATGACGCAGATCATGTTTGAGACCTTCAATGTGCCGGCGATGTATGTCGCTATTCAGGCGGTGCTTTCCTTGTACGCGTCAGGAAGGACGACAGGTATCGTGTTGGACTCAGGTGATGGAGTTTCGCATACGGTGCCTATTTACGAGGGTTATGCCTTGCCACACGCCATCTTGCGCCTCGATCTGGCTGGAAGAGACTTGACTGAGTATTTGGTCAAGATCATGACCGAGAGAGGGTACTGCTTCAACACCACGGCCGAGCGCGAGATTGTGCGCGACATTAAGGAGAAGCTGTGCTACGTCGCCTACGACTTCGAGAAGGAGATGAAACTCGCTGCCACTTCCTCGACACTGGAGAAGGTCTATGAGCTGCCAGATGGGCAAGTCATCGCCATTGGAAACGAGAGATTCAGATGTCCAGAGGCGCTCTTCCAACCTTCCTTCATCGGCATGGAATCCGCTGGCATTCACGAAACCACCTACAACTCCATCATGAAATGCGACGTAGACATCAGGAAGGACCTCTATGCCAACATCGTACTCTCGGGAGGAAGCACCATGTTCCCTGGAATCGCCGACAGAATCGCAAAGGAGATATCAGCACTCGCCCCAAACTCCATCAAAGTCAAAATCGTAGCGCCTCCGGAACGCAAATACTCCGTATGGATCGGCGGATCAATCCTAGCTTCCCTAAGCACATTCCAATCCATGTGGGTAACCAGAGACGAATACGACGAATGCGGACCTTCAATCATCCATCGCAAATGCTTCTAAAAACATCGAAATGGTTCTCTCTCTCTCTCTCTCTCTCTCTCTCTCTCTCTATCCTCACTCTCAAGCGACGTGATGTGTGTCGAGACACACCCCTCTCACACAACACGAACGAAGATCGACCCCCCCCATCTCCCATCGTCTCTCCCATTCCCCACCCATCTTCTCTCCCATTCCCACTACACCTCTTCTCTTCCTCTCACTTCTCGCCGCCTCTGTGTAGATATGTAATGAATCTCCCCACAAATTTCACTCCACTTCCTCATTTCAAAGCTGTAGTAGGGTCTCAAACACGGATCCCTTCCTCGCACTCTGCCTGCTGCCAACCTCAAGTCAACTGGCCCAAACCTCGTTTCTCACCAGGCAGTGTGAGCTATAGTGTGGGTCTGGTCGCGCACACGTACACATGCTGGTCTATTCTGGGAGGCGGATCAGGCTCTGTTGCAGATGCATGGAACCCCCGAATGTGTTTCCCGCCTGCCCTCGCTGCTCAATTTCTCCGCTCTGTGGCTTGATAACTCCTCTCTCTTCCTAGATTCGATATCCTTTATGTGGCCAAAGTAGGGAGAGTCACACCCTACACTGAGCAGCTCATCCTATCTGGAGAGAGAGATTCGGAGAGAGAGAGAGAGATTCGGAGAGAGAGAGAGAGGGAGAGATTCGGAGAGAGAGATTCGGAGAGAGAGAGAGAGAGATTCGGAGAGAGAGAGATTCGGAGAGAGATTCGGAGAGAGAGAGATTCGGAGAGAGAGAGAGAGAGAGATTCGGAGAGAGAGAGAGATTCGGAGAGAGACAGAGAGAGAGAGATTCGGAGACAGAGAGAGAGAGAGAGAGCAAGCCAGAGCCCCGCGATCAGAGAGAGAGACAGAGGAGAGAAACGGAGCCTTCAAAGAAGCTGCCTGGTTCATTCGGTTGTGGCAGTTGTTTCAGGTCGCGTGGTGTCTTAGAGTGCCTCTTGTTTTGCTGTTTTCGTAGTCTTTAATGTGTTGTTGTTGAATTGTCGGTTTTGCGTTTGTGATGGATCCGTTGAATCGTGTGAAGGAGCAGTTGATTTGTGCTGTGTGCATGGAGACGTATCGAGACCCCAAGATGCTGCCGTGTTTGCATTCGTTCTGTAGTATCTGTCTTCAATCGTTTGTGCAGTCGTTTGTGAGCCGTTCAGTGGGTCGAGGAGAGGAGGTGGTGTCGAGTGGAGGCGATGGCAAGTCGTTGAGCCGAAAGACGACGTTTGAGTGCCCGACCTGCCGCGAAAAAGTGAGTGTAGAGGACTTGCCTCGTGGTATTCATAGCCTTCCTAGCAACTTTTGGATTGTTAGTATGGTGGACGCCGTCAACGCCACAAATTCGCAGCAACCAAGGGCGAACGAAGATGGTACGGGCTGCGACATTTGCCCCGAGGACGACCGCGACAACGCCCAAATCCGCTGCCAAGAATGTCGCCTCCTCCTCTGCTCCCTTCATTCTGCCGCTCACTCTAAGGCCAAAGATTTCCGACATCATACTCTCTTACACCTTAATCCTGGAACAAAAGACTCCAATACGCTCAACAAAGACCAGAATATACCAAACAAGGATTCTCTGGCCGCTCCTTCACAACTCAACCTCACCCTCACTCTCTCCGCCTCATCCGCCCCCCTCTCTACGAAATCCCAATCCTTTTCAGAAGCATCTTCCTCTTCCTCTTGCGATATTGCCAATCCATTGCCATCCAGAGCTGTAAAGGGACAAGCAAGTCCGGCTTCTTCATCTTCTTCATCGTCTGCAGACCCTTCCAGTGCTAGGAGAGCCACCCCAACGGTGCAATATCGCTGTAGTGATCATCCAGAGGAGATTTTGAAGCTGTTTTGTGATACTTGCCAGGTTCCGATTTGTCGCGATTGTGCGTTGGTTGATCATCGTGATCATGTGTATGCGTTCTTGGATAAGTCTAGTGAAGTGCATCGTCGTCGTCTTGGTAGTGCGTTGAGTGGTACGCAGGTGCAAATTCGTGGTGTTGAAGAGTTGGAGGCGCGTGTGAACGAATTGTGGAACTTTGTGCGTGTGAACTCGAACGATATGCTGTTGTCCATTCGTGAGTTGTTTTCGGAAGTGAAGTCTGCGTTGGAGCGTCGTGAGCAAGATTTGTTGGTGCAGGTGGAGAGTAGTCGTCAGGAGCGGCTGCTGTTTTTGCATCAGTCGAAGGAGAAGTTGGAGTCGTGTCGTGCGCTTCTACAGAGTGCCTACGCGAGTTCGAGTGAGATACATGATCAAGCGAGCGATATAGAGCTGTTGATGTTGCAAAAGACGTTGGTCGCCAGGTTGAGTGCACTGACGAGTAAGGTGGATTTGAAGGCGTTGGAGGCGGAGATGCGCCCGTTGCTGCAGCCGACGCACTCCTCGCCGCTTGGGCGTCTCGTCTTTTCCTCCGAGTGCAGCGCAGGCGTTCTTCACGCGATCAACACGTTAGGCCGACTGACGGCGTCGACTGAGCCCGTGGCGATTGGACAAGGCAATCACCTACTTCATCATCATCATCATCATCAAGCTGGAAAGAGGGGATTTGGACTTGGCATTGGATTTGGAGGATCAGGAGGAGGCATTGGTAGTGGAGGCAGTGGAATGGGAGGCAGTGGAGGAGCAGGAAGTGGAGTTCTCCATCACGGAAGCAGCGCGCTCTCCTCTTCTCTCGGCCTCGTCAAGCGCCTCTACGATCGCCTCACCGCCCCCGTGCTTCGCATTGGCTCCAACGACCCGATCCTCGCGGCGCCAATGGACGACGATGCCGCCGCGCAACTCACCTTCATTGAGCCCTGGGGAATCACCGTGAGCGAGAAGGAGGAGATTGTCATCGTCGACGCCTCTCGCGGCTCCGTTCACATCGAATCACCTCCCGCAACCTCCATTACCAAGTCCATCGCTCTTCCATCTGATAAACACGACCCCATCCCCATCGCTGTCGCCTACGATGAAGCTGGAAACATCCTCGTCACGGATCAAGCCAACCACATGGTCAAAATGCTCCTCTCTGCTGGCGGCTGCAAGGGTCTCGGATCCTTCGGCACTGGTATATGTCAATTCAACAGACCCACCGGAATCGCGATCGATACGAGACCGGAAAGCGACACCTGGATTTGGGTCGTCGACCAGGGCAATCAACGCGTACAAGCCTTCTCACAGCCGAATTGGAACCACAAACAGACCTGCACACAATTCTCGGAGCCGTGCGCGATTGCAGTCGATCAAAGGTCACATCGCATCGTCGTGACGGATACTGGCGCGCGACTGCACATTCTCCAACGCGGCACCACCAATCACGACGTCAAGGTCACCATCACCATCAAACACTACCCAAACTACGACCCAGACATTCCCGCAGCCACTGGCGCCACGATAGACGAGGAAGGAAACGTCATCATCGCCGACACGTTCCAGAACAAGCTCCTCGTAGTCAGACTCTCGGATGGACAAATCATCTCACAAATCGGCACCAACAGCACGTTCAAAGCGCCAAGAGGAGTATACATCTCTCCGCATGGAAAGTTGTTCGTGACAGATCAGCACAGGATCCAGGCGTTCTAAGACAGCTACAATCGATCGATCATGGAGACTGATCGCGATCAATGAAAATGATTTCACTTCATTGAGTGGATCATACAGACTGATCGCGCGATCAATGTGCAGGATTTTACTTCTCCAAATTATCGCTTCCAGGGCACTGTGCCCCCTGTATCAGATAATGTAACATCCATGTGCGAAGTACTCATATTGGCTGACTTTCCGGGTGTTTATGTGTTGTATTTACTGAGCAGCAGCAGGGGCGGTGGCAGCGGCCTCGGCAGCGACGGCCTCCTCTGGGAGCGTGGCAGGTCCACCGGCGACAGCGCGACGACCCTCACGACGCTTCTGCGGGTAGTCATTATCTCCGCGCTCGCGTTGGCGGCGCTCGCGGTGTCCGCGGTTGGCGTGATCGCGGTGTCCGTGATGTCCGTGGTGTTGCTCTCCAGCGGCGACGACCGACACGCCGGCGAGGTTCTCCAGTCCCATGGAGGCCAAGAGCTCCTGAGTCTCGGCATCGATGGTGATGTGTGCGGTGAGGTCCTCCATGACTGAGTGGTCCGGGACGACGTTCTCGCGGCGCTCGCGCTCCTCCTCCTGCAACTTGAGGGAGATACCGCGCACGGGACCCTTCGCAATACGCTTCATCAAGTGCGTCGTGAAACCGGCAATCTTGTTACGCAGACGCTTAGAAGGGATCTGAGCAACCTCGCTCACGATCTGCTTGTTGGTGGGGAAATCCACAGTCAACTTGGTGTAGTACTTCTCGACAATCACGCGAGCGGCCTTCTTCACCGTCTTAGTTCTAACACGACCCTACAATCACCAACACAACAACACAACACACACAAATACCACGTCAGAAGCACATTCCAACACACACCAGCAACACACAGACCAAGACACGAACTAATAGAATTTCAAAGCCTCCCACGCCCATCACTAGCACGTGGATCCAAAACCGATCACCCACGTCCTCTTCCATAAATCATCATCTTCAACACCATCATAGGCACAGGACAAGACAACTCCATACAAACGCCACACGAGATGCATCCACTTCGGCCGAATCGAAACCAACACCACACCACACCAAACACCTCAAACTGACGCCAAAACACCGCCAAATTACAAATTGCAAATCAACGGAACAGAATGACGTACCATGATGTGTAGGAAAGGGAGTTTGCAAGGAAACTGAGACACTGGGGGGATGGCTGTCGGAAGACTGACGAGCAGAAAAAGTTGCAAAACGTAACTAAACGCTCCAACTTTTTCGTCTTCTCAGCCACCACAACCGAGCACTAACATCGCCTCTCATCAGGGAACACTCCATTCTGTGTATGGCATCTGTCAAACAATGTGTCACGAACCTTCAAAAGACAATCCCTGTTAATGTCACCCTGCTGGAGGCCAACATTACGCGCATTAAGCGAGCGATGGGTGTTGAGAAGTTTCGAGTCAATGTCTGGCTTCGTTCGGATAGGATGATTCAACAGATGAACAAATACGATAGGCAAGTCGATAAGCCAACCGATGTGCTGTCGTATGGCAACTTGGTACGTCTATGAGGTATGTGGAAGTGAGTTTTGAGATCGAGTTGAGTCTGACCGCCTTTTTCTGGTCTCTTTTGAAGAATATATTGCCAGGATCTGCCCCTGAGTACTCTAAAGAGACTCGTGAGCTCGGTGACTTGTACTTTGGAATGGGATACATTGATGCGTACTGCAAGGAGAAGGGAAAGGCGTTGGACGACTATCTTGAGCGCCTGGCTGTGCATGGCATGTGCCACATCCTGGGATACGACCATGAAGCGGAAGAAGACTATATGAAGATGAGAACTAGAGAATACTACATCATGGCGAAGCTGAAGAAGATGAAGAAGCGCGAGGAAGAGGAGAGACAGCGCGCACAACTCTTAACAGCCTCGTCTTCCTCTCAACTAGATCCCAACTCAAGCTCTCAGCTGGAATTAGACTCTACGTTAAAGGGAGAGAAGGTTCTCATCACCAATTCGACGAAGAAGAAGCAAACGACGGCGACGAAGAAGAAACGAAGAAGATCGGACTCCTCATCATCATCATCGTCATCATCCTCATCTTCGTCCTCTGATTCGAAGTGAATATCGCGCATGGAATGTCAAGGATTCTCATTTCACGACCAACAACATGGCTGCGTGAAGACGGCGACACAGGCAAAAGCCTCGTGCCGAGAAAAGTGACCGTATTGTACGCTTGCCAGAGTCCCTGTTCATCTCTCAATGCGCGTGTCGGGTTGTGGGACTGCAGTTCTACTATTCTAAGGGCTGTCGTGGGATACCACCATTGGAAGTTGGGTGGGAGACGCGCATCGCATGTCAAACGCCTGCCGACCCATTCTCTCTCTCATCCAGCCTCTCGCCATCATCTCTCGGTTGGACTTCCAGCAAGAAATGCTCTTCTACTCTCTTTTTACATAAACTGTCGCTGTAAAACTTGTGTTCAGACGATATTGAAGCTGTATTGAGCGAGTGGGACCGCGGACATTGTCTGGAATCGTTGTGGATGAGCTGTGGTAATAGGATCGACAGGAGTGAGTAAGATGTAGACTGTTTATTCAGGTAGATGTTCACATGAGCGAGAAGAACTACCCCGGGACATTTCAACCGGAGCGCCTCCCTCTTAGTCCCCCACACGTGCTATGTTGAATGTTGATTCCTCAAGATGTTACATTTGTGCCTTTGTGTATGTGCTAGTTCTTCTTTGGAGTCTCCTTTGGTTTGATGGCGATGATTGGGAAGGCGCGGTGAGTGGTGAAGTCGAGTGTGACGTGGTGTGTTGTGGATGTAGTGTCCGTCTTGTTGTCTAATGCGTTCGTTTTGATGAGAGAAGCGATTTGGAATCCGTTTTTGAGTGTTAGTCCGAGTAGTCGCTGAGCTTCGGTGATGACGCAACTTGGGGGGGCTTCCGGGTTTCCTTCCTTCGTGTTTTGGGTGTTCGCGGTGGTAGATTGGAAGTTTATGAGTTCCTGAAACGATTTTAGGGCGGATTGTATGGATTTGTTGGCCCTGATGAGGAGATCGGCGGGTGTTCTTTGTTTGACGATGTCCAGGTACGTTGTTTGGAACTGTGGGAACCTCAGCGCTTGAGGTTGTGTGAGATTGAGTAGTGGGTGGAATCTGGAGAAGAAGCGCGTGTGCGCGCTGCTGACATTCTGCTTGGATGGCGCGAAGAAACCGGCCGCGTCGCACGCTGCGATGAACAGGAACAGTCCTCTCGTCAATTGGAACTTGGCCTCCAACTCCACAGCGTACCAATTCAACTTCGTAGTCGGCGGATCGTGGGGGTTAGAGGACTCCGCTTTCTTCGCACCACCGCGGTGTCCCGTCTTCGCCTTCATTGACGCCTTCCTTCGTATTTCCTGCATCTTCTCGTATTCTGCATTCGATTCAAGCACTTTCAATTGAGACTTTTGGCGAGCAGACGCGATATTGTCCAAATACCACCAAATCATCGGTATCTCGTAATATTCGTAGAGTTGAAGCTCAAATCCGATGGTAAGGTAATCAGCAATCATCTGTTGTATCATATCCATGTGCCACCTCGCAAAACCACGCGAACGCTCGGCATCAGAAGCCACTTTCAGCGCGGCGCTGCATTTCATGTCCAATACGTCCGCATCGTACAACAACGTGCCCCAATGTTCAAAAATATGAGG
>Ga0307375_10004043_pt1 | contig 14179 bp, 11 predicted proteins | sample TR1MG_FD_202531 | JGI IMG/M metagenome (GOLD analysis project Ga0307375, IMG submission 202531) | Soil microbial communities from Risofladan, Vaasa, Finland - TR-1 | ecosystem: Environmental > Terrestrial > Soil > Coastal area > Acid sulfate soil | place: Finland: Risofladan, Vaasa | collected...
CAACCCGGCTCAGGCTGTGGCGATGGGTAATTCGATCTTCGATATCACCCTGCGTTTTGATGAAATGGTGCTAAATTACTTGCGGATGCATCCAGATTGCCGTTATTTGTTCTTGAGCAGTGGTGCTGCATACGGATCGAGCTTCATTGAACCAGTGACTGAGAGTACCCCAGCCGTTGTTGCAATCAACAATCTAGCGCCGCACGAATGGTATGGTGTTGCCAAGCTGCATGCGGAATGCAGACATCGCGCACATCCAGAGTTCGCTATCACCGATATCCGCGTGTTCAATTATTTCAGCCATAACCAGGATCTTTCGGCGCGATTTCTGATCACGGATATTCTGCGTGCCATTCGTGACAAGTCAGTGTTGAAGGTATCTTCTGATTACATCGTACGTGATTTTTTGCACCCTTCTGATTTCTATCAATTGGTCAGCGCACTACTTTCAGCGCCATCTACCAATACAGCGGTTGATTGTTACAGCCGTGCACCGACCGATAAGCCTAGTTTATTGACAACCATGCAAAAATGTTTTGGGCTGGAATACGAAATCGATGAAGCATCCGCCGGTGTTAATGCCACGGGAAGCAAACCTCATTACTACTCGTTGAACAGGCGAGCCGCCAATTTTGGATATCAACCTGACCTGACATCGCTTGAAGGTATATTGCAGGAATCAGAGAAGATTCTGAATATGATTCAGCAATGAGTATTGCAGCTGGATATGTATAGAAACTTCACTCAACCGTTCACATGGAATTTCCCTCTTTGGTTTATCGTCTGAAAATGCTCCTTAATCGGTTGCGTAAATTTAGCAGCCTTGCCGATCAGCTGTTGGTTTCGGGGGGAAATTTTCTGACAATTGCGATCTGTGCGCACGCATTGCCTCTCTCTGAGCAGGGAAAATTCACCTACGTTTTTGCCAGCTACATGGCTCTTTTGTTGCTAAATGTGGCGGGAATATTTCAGGGAGCGGCAGTTCGTGCCCCTGTACAAGACAGTTCATATCGAATTTCTTTGGCCAGATTGCAATTGCTACAAGCATTCTTGCTTTCACTGCTTGTATGTGCAGCCTGGTTCTGGGCGGGAAATCTGTTTAGCTGGCAAACTACTGCAACGGAAGTTGCGCTGATGTTTGCCTTCTTGATTGTGCAACAGCTGGCGGATTTCTACCGGCGTTCAGCCTATATATTTTCGGGAACAAGGAAAGCCATTTATTCCAGTGCTGCTCTCTACCCCTTGCGGGTTGTCGGTCTATTCATCATTCGGCCTGATACGGTAAGCCAAGTAATGCTGGTATTGATATTGAGCGCACTCATTCCTGCAATACCTACGATTTTCATTGCAAGCCGAAGTAAATCAGATGGTACGCCATCCTGGACAAGTACGATTAAAGAGCATCTTGCTTATAGTAGATTGTTTATCGCAGGTGCTCCACTGGGATGGTTGTGGGCTTATATTCCGATATTCATGCTGGGGACTATGCACGGCAAGGAACAGGCTGCCCTCCTTGCCAGCATTCGCGGAATATCCAACATCGCGAATGTGCTGATGGAACAAATAGAGACCAAGGTCGTCGCTGATTGGGCACGCGTTCGTCATGGAAATGGACCACTTGTCTTAGAGGCAGCGGTATCTCGTTTGCTCAAAATTGGTGGGGCCTTGTGGCTATCGGGTATGGCAGTACTTATGGTATTCGGCAAGGAAATCGTTGCCTTGATATTAGGCAATCTTTATGCACCATATTGGCATTTGCTAGTAATCGGATGGCTCGGATACGGTGTGTATTTTATTGCACGCGTGTCGGGAATCAAACATCGAACTTTAGGCGCTAATCATGTGGAGTTCATTGGAAATTTTAGTGGAGTATTGGTAGCAGTTGTAGCCGGTTTTGTAATGATTCCCGGATTAAAGGCCACGGGCGCGGCATGGGTCTATGTGATAATCGCGGCGGTCATGTGGATCAGCCAGATGCTGGCTCTTAAGAATGGAAGATACTTTCAAAATGAATAGTCAAATAACCTTCCTTGTATTTACTTTCAACGAAGAGAGTCGGTTGGAATACTATCTGCGGTGCATACAAGGGTGGGGAAACATTGTTGTAATTGACAATCACAGCACTGACAAAACGCGTGATATTGCTTCCCGCTATACAGACCAGATTTATACGTTTCGAAATCCTGGCTATATCGAGAACAAGGACACCATGGATTTTGCGCTAAGCAAAGTTACAACCCAATGGGCATACCTCGGCTACGTAGACGAATTATTACCCAAGCCATTGCTGGAGCAGTTAACGCAAATAGCACTGGAAGACCGATATAAAATCGTCGAAATTTACCGCAAGAATTTCATGTATGGTCAAGAGATCTTTAACTATGGCAAACATCACTTGCGCATGTTCATCCCCGGCACCGTTGATTTCACCGGCAACGTCGTGCATCGTCTAGGTAAATTTCTGGTGTCTGCAAACCAAATATATAAGGTACCTGAGAGCGATCAAACTTCGCTGTGGCACTTTAGCTCCTACAACACATGCATGCTTGAACTTGCTCATAATCGTTATGCGGAACTGGAAGCCAAGCAGCGTCATGAAGTGCTCGAGCAGAAATTTTCCGGGCTTCGTGCGTTGTGGAAATTGATTTTTTATTTTTGGGGAACCTATTTGGGTTTGGGCGGTTTTCGTGGTGGCTGGCCGGGATTATTTATCAGCATCCAGATTGCCTATTTCAAATTCAGTATCGAGGCAAGGCTCTGGGAGTACGACAACGATTTAACTTTGGCCGAAATAGAGTGTCGTTATAATTGTTTGAAAGAGAATCTCTTAACACAAATAACAAAGAAGGTTTAAGAATGAACGGCATTTCGACAATTATGAATATTACTTCGCAACAAAATCGGCTACCAGAAATTGGCTTGGTAATAATCATTAGTTCCTATCTTTTGCTGGCATTTAGTTCGCCTATGCCGATTAGAATTGGTGTGATAGAGATTGTGATGGGCATTGGGTTAACTATTGGTTCACTGCTTTTAGGATACTCACTCATTGCTCGGAAAGAATGGAATTCAATACTACCGGCTTTGTGCATAGTATATTTTTTGCTGATACCGTTGCTGGTTAGTGTGGGGAGTGGAAACAGCTTCGTAGATATTGTCAGGGACGTTTCTCCGCTTATGTTTATGACTACTCTGCCGTTGTTAATCAAGTATCTTCCTCATGATAAAAATGCATATTATAGGCTGCGTTTTTTGCTGTTCGCTATATTAACTGTTGGTTTGATAAGCGCGTTACAGTTCCAGCTTGGAATAGAGCAACTGTATGGCTCGATGGGCGCTTATATATCCAAATTTAACCCTGATCCAATCGCACCTGTGAATGGAATAAGCAGTATTTCAAGCGGTATGTTGCGCCTATTTGGGTTAGGGAATGCGGACCTTCAGATGTTTATGTTGAAATGCCAAGATCCTGCATTGCTATTTTCAGCTATTTATCTTCTGTGCTTTGGTTTGGGGAATGTTCTGGCTAAACCAAGGCGATTAATATTTGGATTATGCGCATTGGCCGGCGGAGGGTTTTGTTTCTATGAGTTTGCTGCACTTGGAATGCGAGCATTTAGCGGTTTAACGGTTCTGGCATTATTTTTTTATTTGTTATACCTGATTAGATCAAGGGGTGTTCCTGTTATACATTTATTCTTCGCAGGAATATTGGGATTGTTGCTTACGTATAATCAGATAATAAATTTAGCAGTTCAAATGTGGGAAAAAAATCAGGCTGCTGGATTAAATAACAGACCGGCCGAGTTGTATGCTGTATTTCGCGTTATCACAGAAAGTTTTCATACATTTTTGTTCGGGATTGGTTGGGGTGGTAAATTTTCCAATCCAATATATGGCGACGCAACCACTCGCTATACTCATTCGCTATTTTCATTCTGGCTGCTCAAAACGGGTGTAGTTGGCTTCGCGATGTTGGCGTTGTTTGTGAGTCTTCTGTTTAGACGGGTGGATTTTATTAGTGTTTGGTCGTCCAGCCATCGGCTAGCTCTTTTTCTTGCCACATCTGCGGTGATCATCGTAGGTATTTTTTTAGAGCCCACCTACAAGATGCTAAGTTTTGGACTGATTGTGGGTTTGTTTTTGGCAGAGCTCTCATTACCGCCTGCGCCAAGCCATTAAATTTTAACTTAGCAAGAGCCAGTTTGAAAAGAAGGAGAAACGTGGATAATACTTGTTTGGTATGCAATGGATTGCTTTGCGGTTTAGAGAAAGGAGTTACCGATACCCGCTTCGGCATTAGTACTCCCTATGCAATAGCCAGTTGCCAAGTTTGCAACCTCCTGCAGACCACGCCGCTACCAAACCAAACGGAGTTAAATAAGCTTTATGAAAAATTCTACAATTTTGGTGGCGAGAGCAATAAACTATATAGCCTGACTAGGGCAAGGTTCATCAATTCATTCTTCTATAAAATTTGGTTGGCACTAGATGGCGATATATCCTTCCATAAAATGTGTGGATCGGGCACTTTGCTTGATGTTGGATGTAACGAGGGTCGCGGGCTGGAGTTTTATAAAAAACATGGTTATTCCGCTGAAGGATTGGAGCTCAATAGCAAGGCCGCAGAGATCGCTCGTAATAAGGGATTTAAGGTATACGGAAGTACGCTGGAAAGCTTCATTTCGGACAATAAATATGATGTCGTTGTTTTGTCCAATGTACTTGAGCATTCATTAAATCCTCTATCAATGCTTGAGCATATACACAAGTTGCTCAATTCCAATGGACAGGTATGGATCAGCTGCCCTAATAGTCAAAGTTGGCTACGCTCTGCGTTCGGTCGCTATTGGATCAATTGGCACGTTCCATTTCATGTCGTGCATTTTTCTCCAAATACTCTGAAACAGGTATTAAAGAAATCTCAATTTGAGGTCCTTGAAATGCGGCAGGAGACGCCGGCACTGTGGGTCGCTCATTCAATCATTGCCAGATTGTTTGCCAAACCCGGCCAGCCAACCAGGCAACTCCGATCGGCAACATTGGTCGCTGCGCTGATTCTGCTGATACGTGGTTTGTTCTTTCCCTTGTTATGGTTAGGCAATCTGTGCAAACGGGGTGACTGCCTGGTTGTGGTGGCTCGCAAAATTTAGCATGCGTATTCTGATTGTCGGAATTAATTATGCTCCAGAACTTACTGGTATAGGAAAATATACAGCTGAGATGGCCGAGTGGCTTGCCTCACACAGCCATGAAGTGAGGGTAGTGACCGCCCCCCCTTATTATCCAGAGTGGCGTATAAGCAATGCTTACTCAGCTTGGCGTTATCAACACGAAGATTTGAGCGGAGTAAATATTTGGCGTTGCCCGCTTTGGGTCCCCGCCAAACCGTCTGGTCTTAAGCGACTCATTCATCTTGCCAGTTTTGCGATCAGCAGCTTCCCGGTGATGCTGAGGCAAATACTTTGGAATCCCGATGTGGTGATATCCATTGAACCCCCGCTGATGTGTGCACCTGTGTCTTTACTTGTTTCGCGCCTTGCCGGCGCGAAGGCGTGGTTGCACATCCAGGACTTTGAGGTGGATGCCGCGTTTGGTTTGGGCATTTTGAAATCTGATAGATTGCGTAAAGTGTTGCTGCATATTGAGCGGCGGTTGATGCGCAGTTTTGCTCGGGTCTCCACGATATCCCAAAAGATGCTGGAGAAGCTTATTGAAAAGGGTGTGGAGGCAAACAAAGCCGTTTTCTTTTCAAACTGGGCTGATTTGGCGACAATTTTTCCGCTTGAACATGGAAGCCAGTTACGCAAAGATTTGTGTATTTCTGACGACAAGGTGGTTGCGCTTTATTCCGGCAATATGGGCGAAAAGCAGGGATTGGAAATTGTTCTGGAGGCGGCGAAGTTGCTATTGGACTATCCGGAGATTCAATTCGTCCTGTGTGGTGATGGTACGGCAAAAGCAAAGCTATCTGAAAAATATGAAAAATTGTCCAATGTTCTGTGGGTTCCATTACAACCTGTGGAACGGCTAAATGACTTACTTAATATGGCTGACATACAATTGCTGCCACAGCGAGCCGATATTGCTGATTTGGTCATGCCTTCAAAATTGACCGGGATGCTGGCCAGTGGCAGGCCTGTTTTGGCAACGGCACATGCAGGAACTCAAGTGGCTGAGATGGTGTGCTCCTGCGGCAAAGTGGTCGCACCAGGTGACGTTCAAGGTGTTGTACAAGGATTGTTGGAATTACTGCACTCCCCTCAGAAACGAACAATTCTTGGAGCAGCAGCACGTCAAGCGTCATGTGAATGGGATAAATCACATGTGCTGCGTCGCTTTGAGGATCAGCTATATAGCCTGTGCGGCAAATCGCAATAACATCCATTTGTCTGTAACATTGAAGCGGTTATACTCCCCATGAAGCAATCTTGGCACGATATCCTTAACCTCAACTCACGAACGGAAAAGCAGGCACAGGCGGATTTGGCATAATAGCTGATGCCATTATATGTTTGTATTTAATGGGCGTGACTAGGTCCCATTTAAAAGAGTGACGCTATGACTAACGGATTTATTCGCTCCCATACCCCGAAAATCTCTGTGCTACAGCGATTGATAGATGCGCTTCTGATTGTTGTATCGTTCCATATCATTACGTGGTTTTATGAAGTACCCCTAGAAAAATACCAGATTGGATTTGCTGTTATTGCTGCGCTTTGTTTTTATGTGGTAGGGCAGAGCAGAGGAATCTATGGCTCCTGGCGCATTGGTACCATCAGAAGCGAAAGTGGCGAAATTATTTTAATCTGGATGGTTGCGTTTGTATTGGTATTGGTATTGGCGTTTTTGACCAAGACATCGGCAAATTTTTCGCGGCGTGTCGTATTGACTTGGTTGGTACTTTCCCCCTCCTTGCTGGTTGCAGCGAGGTTGTCGGTACGCATAGCATTGCATGAATTACGTCGCCGAGGGAGAAATACCCGGTCAGTTGCAATCGTGGGAACAAGTCGTGTGGCCCGCCAAATGGTCGAGAATATCAATGCAATGCCCTGGACAGGGCTGGTGTTCAAGGGTTATTACGATGACTTACCTATTGAAGGGTTACCAACGGAACTTGCAACTACGCTGGCGGGAAATTTATCCGAATTACAGTCTCTTACACGTGCAGGAAATGTGGATGTTGTTTATATTGCACTGCCTATGCATGAAGAGCAGCGCATCATCGAGTTGGTGAACAGATTTTCTGATACCACGATTTCATTATATTTACTGCCGGACTCTTTTGTTTTTGAATTGATGAATGCGCGCTGGATCAGTTTGAATGGGATGCCGATCATCAGCATTTATGAAACTCCGTTTTACGGTGTGGATGGATGGGTAAAACGTGCGGAAGACATCATTCTGGGGTCTGCCATTCTGGCCGTAATTGCATTGCCCATGCTGGTCATTGCAACGGCTGTAAAGCTGACTTCGCCAGGCCCGGTATTTTTCAAGCAACGTCGCTACGGTTTGAACGGCCAAATTGTCAATGTTTGGAAATTCAGATCAATGACTGTTTGCGAGGATGGAGCAGACATTCCGCAGGCCAAACAGGGCGATACACGCATTACACCATTGGGTGCATTTTTGCGCAAAGCCTCGCTTGATGAGCTGCCTCAATTCATCAATGTTTTGCAGGGATCCATGTCTGTGGTGGGGCCGCGCCCGCATGCCGTCGCGCACAATGAGGAATATCGCCGCCTGATCCATGGTTATATGTTGCGTCACAAGGTCAAACCAGGCATCACAGGTTGGGCGCAAGTCAACGGTTGGCGCGGTGAAACCGATACTTTGGAAAAGATGCAGATGCGCGTTGACTTTGATTTGTATTATATAAAAAACTGGTCACTCTGGCTCGATTTGACGATTGTCTGGCTGACTGTATGGCGAGGGTTTGGCGGGCGCAATGCGTATTGATGTGTTTCTCCCGCTTTTTGTGATTGATAAACACTACACTTCACCTTTCAAATACGCTTGCCAAGGTTAGTTTGTCGTGAGTTGCAATCGACAACAAGACAGCCACGGTCAAGCTGTAAAAGGCCGCAGTCATTTTAAGGTCAAAAGTTTCCACGGTCAGTCCGAATACAAAAAAACCAAGCGTTACACACATACCCATCATCGCTGCAACATTTTGTTGATAGATTTTTGACCGTGCTGCCCGCAGAAAAATGGCAAACGGCACAAAATAGACCGCTAATATCGAGGCCAATCCGAATATGCCGAAGCGTACCGTGTGTGCCAAAATTTCGTTATGCACTTCACCCTTGCCAAGCCCTGCAGCGACAGGCGTTATAAAGCCGGATGCGCTCAGTCCATCCATCGCCCTGGCGAACCCGGCTGCGCCGACGCCAAACACAGGGTTCGCTGCAATCAAATGAAAGGCTGCATTCCACAATTGTAAACGCACGCCGATAGATGTGTCTTCATGGCCGCCTGAAAATTTTGACAAATCCGAATAGATCATCCACAAGCGTTGGTGTACCGGTTCGATTAAAAAGTATCCTAGCAGGCCAACTACCCCGATTGACAACATAACCAGAATCAGCTTGTTAAATAGCTTTCCGGTTGTACGTAAATAAACGAACAGGAACATAAAGACTGGGATCGCAATCCAGCCCCCGCGCGCTCCTGTTTGAACAGAAAGATACAATCCAACAATTAGGCCAAGTATCTTAAACAGTTTCACTAGAAGGTAGTCCCTCCCTGTCCAGTTCACGCTGAACACCGATAAAAAGCCCAGCAACAAAGCCATGTCCCCGAGGTGTATGTGATTCATGAATGAGGTTGATGCATCAGCTTTAACGCCCGAATTGGTCACCCATACCGCTAGTAATGCAGCAATTGCCCCCAATGGAAAGGCATACTGCATTATCGACAGTATTCTTATATTGGTGTGCCGCAAGGCCAGCAAGACGGGTATGGCCAGTAGAAAGCGCGAATCCGAATCAAAATATCTTGCAATCATATCGTGGTGATAAAGCTGGCTAAGCAATATTGCGATCAAGCCCGAAGCCATGGCTAGACAAAAATATTTATCTTCCTTGTCGAATTTGTTTTTGTACGCTTTTCTGCTGATCAGCAAGAACAGCCCAAGTATTGTTAGTATGAACAATGCGCCATTCATGCCGCCCCTGATCAGGAAAAGCAGCGCCGGATAGCAAAGCAGAATGGCGCCGAAAATGTACTCTAGCTTGGTGAACGGCGAGGCAAGCAGGTTGTTGGGTGAAATTTTCATTATTGTTCTTGGGTTAATTCAAATTTAGTTTATTGATTATTGCACTGCTTTGGTCGAGCACAATGTCCTGAGTTGCCGATATTTCAGGTAAGTGGTCCTGAAATTCATCAGGGCAACATTAAAACCTGCGACCCCATCCAGATATCCCATGCGCAGGAAGTAGGTTCTGATGAATGCCCAACCAGCGCGTATTGGCGCGTCCATAATAGATGCTGTTTTGCCCTTCTTCAGCATCTGCATTGCGCCGGCCCGGGCGTATTGTTCGGTTTTGCGCTGCACGTCTGTTTTGTTCAAGTAACTGTAATGCAATAGCGGGCAGGTCAGTCTGCCTGTGGCACCTTCAATTATCACCCGCTCATGCACCATATCGTCTGAAAAGCGTCCCCTGGTTCTTCTGAACAGGCGCAGTACGTAATCCGGATACCAGCCGGAATGCCTGATAAATTTACCGCAGAATTGCGAAAGACGTGGCACGTAGTATCCGTCCTTGTTGCCATCTCTCATCGCTTTGATCAGTTGGGATTGAAGCTCGGGAGTCACGCGCTCGTCGGCATCGATGCTGAATAGCCACTCGTGCGTCGCATAGGACAAGGCGCGGTTTTTCTGCATGCCGAAACCTGGCCAATCATGCTCATATACATGCGCACCCAGTTCACGGCAAATCTCCACCGTCGCATCGACGCTGCCGGAATCGACCACGATGATTTCATCTGCCCATTTCACCGATTCCAGACAGGCGCGGATATTTTCGGCTTCATTTTTGGTGATGATGATGACGGACAGTTTATACATGTCATTCAAGTTTTGATTCACGCAACAATTGCCAACCAACCATGTTGCCTGCAGATGGTTGTCAAGCCGGTGCTGACGTTTGGTATGGCAATACTCACAGGGCAGCGGTCTCTTCGCGTAACGAAGCCTGGTAACTCGGTTGGTATTCCGGCACCCAGCACGCAAGCGCCGCACGCACTTCATCATCCTCCATCACGGTTGTAGAAACCCAGTTCAGCAATTGTGCCAACCATATCGAATCGGCTTGCCGTGCCTGAGCGATACGCAGCTTGGGATGCGGTGTTGGTAGAGTATGCTCGTTGTCAGCCAGCAACTCTTCATAGAGTTTTTCACCCGGGCGCAGGCCGGTGAATTCAATTTTTATTTCATCTTCGGTAAAGCCGGACAACCGGATCAGATCTTTTGCCAGATCGACAATTTTGACCGGCTCGCCCATTTCCAGAACGAATATTTCTCCGCCTTGCCCCATCAATCCTGCCTGCAATACCAATTGCGCCGCCTCAGGAATAGACATGAAATAACGCGTAATTTCGGGATGGGTCACCGTGACCGGTCCGCCTCTTGCGATTTGCGCGCGGAATGTCGGGATCACACTGCCGGTACTGCCCAGCACATTACCGAATCGAACCATCACGAAGCGCATAGTCCCTGTAGGTTGCAACGCTTGGCATACCATTTCTGCCAAGCGCTTGCTGGCGCCCATCACATTGGTCGGATTGATTGCCTTGTCGGTTGAAATCATCACGAACTTGTTCACGCCGTGCTGTTGTGCCGCTCGGGCCACCGTCCATGTGCCCAGCACATTGTTGCGGATTGCCTGCCAGGCATTCTGCTGTTCCATCAGCGGCACGTGCTTGTAGGCGGCAGCATGAAACAGCACGCTGGGCCTGTGTTGCTGCATTACTTCATCCACCCGTGCCGCGTCGCGCACATCGCCTATCAGGCAGATGATTTTTTGTGACGGGAATATCTGCTTCAATTCCTGTTCAATGGTATACAGGGCAAATTCACTCATCTCGAACAATATCAGTGTAGCCGGTGAAAATCGTGCGATCTGTCTGCACATCTCGGCGCCTATGGATCCACCCGCTCCGGTTACCATCACCGCGCTGTCCTGGAGCAGGGTATGTAATCCCGTGTTATCCAGTTCTACCGGATCTCGTCCCAAGAGGTCATCCAGCTCTATCGCGCGCAGTTGCGAAACGGCTACTCTGCCGCTCATCAAGTCATCGAACGAGGGGACAGTTAGTGCTTTTAAATTGGCCATATCACACAAGTCTATCGCACGCTTGCGCTGCTGGTGCGAGCTGGACGGCATTGCAATGATTACTTGCGAAACGCTGAGCTGCTCGGCCCATTTCGGGAGGCTTTCCAGCGTTCCCAACACCAGAACACCGCTTAGCATGCGCCCATGTTTGTCGGTATCGTCATCCAGAAAACCCACCAAACGCCAGTTCCCGCTTTTGGCCAAATCTTTGGCCAGGCTTGCCGCCGCATCACCCGCACCCAATACCAATACCGGCTCGCCGTGCAGTTTAAAATTACTGTACAGGCCCTGTTCTTTCCATAGTCTGTATGCAAATCGGCTGCCGCCCATTATCAAAATGAGCAACAGGGGATTCATAACCAATACCGATCGCGGGATCACCAGATCCAGGCGCAACATCCAGAACATCAACGGTATGGCTGCCGCCGATAGCATCACAGCCAGAAAAATACGTCTCAGGTCAGTGGTGCTCGCATAACGCCAAATTCCGCGATAAAGATTGAATCGCCAGAAAATGACCATCTGCAACAATACAACCAAATATACGGACTTGTGCAGTTCTGCCGAAAAGTTCGCCGGCAATTCAAAGTTGAAGCGCAACAGATAGGCAAAACTCCATGCCAGTGTAGCGGCAATGCCGTCGTGCAGCACCGCTAAAGTGGTGCGTATATTGGCTCTAAACCTCGTTAGCACTTTTATTCTTTGCCTCATGTTGTCGCCAACGCCTATCAACCCAGATTGCCAATCCGAGATAAATGACTCCCCACAATAGCAGCAGATAGCCCTGTGACTGTGTACCAAGACCGATCCCCCACAATGCAGAAATACCGGTCAGCAGCATCAGCACATATTCGGCAACCGCGGTATTGTGATGTCCCCAACCCATTTGTATCAGGCGCTGATAATAATGTTCGCGATGTGCCTCAGTCAGTTTCACTCCGCGCTGTGCACGTTTAAGCAATGTTGCGGTTGCATCGACCACAAACGGCGAAAATACCAGGATCGGATACCAGATCGGCCAGAACCCCTGTTGCCAGCCCCACACGCCAAATGCCGACGCAAGAAACCCCAGTGTAATTGATCCCGCATCACCCATGAAAAGCCGGGCAGGGTGAAAGTTATGGTAAAGGAAACCCAGTGAGGCACCACCAATCGTGAAATTCAGCATGGCAAAGGCTTCATTGCCATGTATCAACCCGGCTATACCATAGAAGCTGAAGCCGAACAGTGCCATGCCGCCCGCCAGCCCATCCGAGCCGTCCATGAAGTTGAACAGGTTGGTCATCCAGACGATATACAACAGTACCGGCAACATCCATATCCAATGTATTCCTGCTCCGGCCAAGACAATCAGCGCTGCGACAAAATGACCAAACAAGCGAAATTTGGCCGGCAGGCCGCGAACATCGTCAACCAGTGAAAGTGCAAACAATCCCAACACAGGCAACACGATCCACCAAGCCCAGAAATGAAACAGTAGTATCCATCCCGACAGGATCCCCGCCATGATAGCGACCCCGCCAACCCGGGGTATCGGCTCGGTATGTAATGAGCGGTCGTTGGGTATGTCTTCTATCATTCCGTGCTTGTTCAGCGTCAGGATCAATGACAACATCATGGTTACAAACGCGGAGATAACGGGTGGATATAAAGTCATGCTATTTGCCTGAATCATGGGTGGCGCATTTTAGCAGCTTATCTTTCTGACTCAGTCTAAGATATCAATTCCATACACTGTATATATACTTGTTGTGCATTGATTTCTTGTTGGCAAGGTGGAATTTCCTGTTTGCTGGTTATTCTGGGGCAATCACGCTTGAAGCAGGGTGAGCAATAGATGCCGCTGGTGATATGTTTACAGGCTTTTCCGAGGACACCGCTATATCCCGGATCGGTCGGTCCGTGCAGCATCACACCCGGAACATCGAGCGCCGCAGCCAGATGGCCGATTCCACTTTCCACACTGACGAATGCCTGACAACGCAGCAATATTCCCATCAACTCGGTTAGCGATAGTTCGGGTAGTACCCAAACCATATCCCCTCCAGCTGCCTTGATACGATTAGCGCGTTGTCTTTCCGCTTCGTTCCCCCAAGGCAGCAAACATCGCAATCCACCCTGTGAAAATTTGTGAATCAGGTCAATCCATGCGGCTTCTGGCCAATATTTGCTATTCCAGGTGGTGCCGTGCAATAAAATAACGTAAGGCTGATCAACTATTTCTTTTAGCGCTTCTGATAATTCGCTTTGCAGATGCTCCTGACGGAATTCATCCAGACCGAAATCCGCTGGAAGTTTTGTTTCCGCGCCAAACATTTGTCCGACCAATTCCCGGTTCTTTTCGATGACGTGTAATCCATCCGGAACGTGTGCGGTTTTTTGATATAGTTTTGCTGCAATCGATTCCCTGGCTGAGTCGGCATTAAACCCGTACACCGGAACGCCCGGCAGGCGTGACAATACGGCACTTTTGAGCAGACCCTGGGCATCCAGTACAACATCGTATTTTTCTGCCTGCAATCGTCGCCGCAACTGGCTTAGCAGTACCGGCAATTTCCACCAGACCTTTTTGTGTGCACGCAACGGTACCGTAATCACTTTGTCAACCGAAGCATGCCAACTCACCGCTTCAGCAAAGGCCGGCTCCACTAGCCAGTGGATTACCGCATTTGGAAGCTGCCGGCGTAAATCGCTGATGGCTGGAAATAGATGGAGAATGTCACCTAGTGAAGATAAGCGTACAACAAGTATTTTCATTTTGTTTATATATCAAATTACAACCATATTGTGCCGTTTGCCACCTATGTAGCTTGTAACATTCTAGTTTGCACAAGACTTTCCAA
>Ga0307375_10004045_pt1 | contig 14178 bp, 15 predicted proteins | sample TR1MG_FD_202531 | JGI IMG/M metagenome (GOLD analysis project Ga0307375, IMG submission 202531) | Soil microbial communities from Risofladan, Vaasa, Finland - TR-1 | ecosystem: Environmental > Terrestrial > Soil > Coastal area > Acid sulfate soil | place: Finland: Risofladan, Vaasa | collected...
TCGGATAAAAGATGAAAAGAAATGGGAAGCGCGAAAGAAATTATTAAAAGAAAAATTACAGAAAATTTAAGCAGAAATAAAAAACTCACTTATAACTCCGAAACTTCAGATTGGGTTTTTTTAAAGATTTTGAGTTATCTCTCTTTTGTATATAAAGAAAAATTAGATAAAAGAAAAAGAGATATCAAAAACAAAAGAAAAATAGAAGAACTTAGTTTATTTCCTTGCTTTTATTTCTGTTACGACGCCAACTGCAACCGTGCGGCCCATGTCTCGAACAGCGAAGCGCCCAAGTTGTGGGAATTCTTTGAATTTTTCGATAACCATCGGCCTTATCGGTACGAAACGGACGAGCCCGCCTTCCCCTTGTTTCAGGAAGTCCGGTTTCTCTTGGATGACCTGTCCGGAGCGTGGGTCCATTTTATTGATGATCTCTTCAAACTTGCATGCTATTTGTGCCGTATGCGCGTGTATGACAGGGGCATAGCCGGGGGCAAGAGCGGTCGGGTGATAAATAACAATAATTTGTCCAGTAAATTCCTCAGCTACGGTTGGGGGATTGCTCACAGTGCCTGCGACGTCGCCTCGTCGCATATCTTTTGTGGAAAGACCCCGAATATTGAACCCGATGTTATCACCTGGTAAAGCCTCTTGGATTTGTTCATGATGCATTTCTATAGATCGGCATTCTCCCGTGGCTCCATCTGGCATGAATATTAGTTTCTCACCGACTTTCAGTATTCCCGTTTCCACACGCCCTACAGGAACGGTTCCAACACCCGTAATTTTGTATACATCCTGAACTGGAATCCGGAGTGGTTTATCTGTTGGTTTAGGAGGTAATTCCAGTTCGTCGAGCGCTTCTGTTAAACATGGTCCTTTGTACCACGGCATATTCGATGATTTATCACCAAGATTATCTCCTGTCCAAGCTGAAACTGGAACGAAATTGACTTTATCTACAGGGAACCCAACCATTTTCAGTAAATCTTTCACTTCGTCCCGAACTTCATTGTATCTGGCTTCATTCCAGTCGGTGGTGTCCATTTTATTGATTGCAACAATAAGTTGCGCTACACCAAGTGTCCGTGAGAGAAAGGCATGCTCTCGTGTTTGCCCACCCGCTGAAATCCCTGCTTCAAATTCACCTGTTTTTGCTGAAACCACTAGAATTGCGGCATCTGCTTGTGAACTCCCAGTAATCATGTTCTTGACGAAATCACGATGCCCTGGTGCATCAATTAAAGTATAATAGTATTTTTTCGTATCGAAACGCCGAAATGCTAAGTCAATAGTTAGCCCACGTTCACGTTCTTCTTTCAGACGGTCAAAAACGAACGCAAATTTGAAAGATCCTTTGTCTAATTTCTTAGCAAGGGCTTCCATTTCGCGCATTTCCCGATCACTGATGGATCCAGTTTTGAGCAATAGATGACCCATCATTGTGCTTTTCCCATGGTCCACGTGTCCGATGATGATTAAGTTCATATGTGGCTTTTTTTCTTCTTTACTCATTTTCTAAATCCTCCATTTTTTTTTAGTGATTGGAGTTTGCTCGGTTATTAATTAGATTTCAATTAATTTGACTCTCCTTAATAACCAGAACTATGAATGAGATTCATGAATTATTGTAAGAATATACTTTTTAATAATTCAAGAATCTGTTTTTTAATGATTTGTCTGACCTTAAAAGTCATAATTGAATCAAAGATCGTAAATGGTCGTATATAAATTTTCTTTTAATAGGAATGATAATCATACCTTTAAAAAATGTAAAAAGAAAGGTTCGTAAAGATAATCATAAAACACAGAAGGATATTTCTGGTTATTAGACAATCCAACCTATCGAGCAGAGGCTGCAATTCTTTCTTTTTCTTCTTTCCTTTTTACAGCGGAACTTTTAGAATCATTGTTTGCAGCCAAGATTAGTTCATTTGCAATTATTTCTTCGATGGTTGAAATCGTATTGAAGCTTTTACGCCAACATGCTTCGACCAGAAATTTTAAGGAGAGGTCAACCCGGCGTTGTGGCGCGACATCGACACTTTGCTGGTAATTTATTCCACCATAACTTATACGGGTAGTTTCTTCGCGAGGGGCAGAATTGACAACAGCATTCATCAAGATTTGAACTGGATTTTGATGGGTTTTGAGATTAATAATCTTAAATACATTTTTAATCAAATTAATTGTTTTTGCTTTTTTTCCAGAGATGGTTCCTGTCTGGCGTCCCCCATTTTTCTTACGAGACGCGCCTGGCGAAAGTAAACGATTAATAAAGCGCTCGACAATATTTACTTGTGATTTATGAAAGCGTTTATGTTCATGCCGACCATGTGTGTGGCAACTAATATGGGGGGTTAATTTCAAGTATTGCTGTAGTCCTAAATCTTTAATTTCGACTCCGCTAATGTCCCATTCATTAAAAATTTTTATTTCAGACATGCTGTAATTCGCCTTATTTTTAGGAGTGATATAATTCTACATGAATTGGGTTATAAAAATTTTGTGGAAGCAAAATACTCAATATCAGGATATTCTTTTAATTTAAGAAAGATATCATACCTCCTTATTTCAACAAGAAACTTTCCCCGTAAAAAAATCAATAGAGGCTAAAGAAGTATGCATAAATCAAAAGTATTTGATCGCATTCTAACTAATGTAATCCGGAAGATGAGTGCCGGGAGTGTAATGCTTTTAAATAATGATGGACTAAAAATTGCAGAGCAAACATGTGGATTAAATGATTCAGAAGGCATTTGGGGTTCCGCAAATCGATTAATCGATGCAGGAGAGCGTGCTTTAAAAGATTTGCATATGGATAAAGCAAATTTCATCAATCAGATATTTGAATCCGAAAATTTCTTTTTAATGGTGGGTCCCGTAAATAATGATATCAGTTATGCGATTCTTTCTTCGAAGGTCAATAAAATTCCTTTAGGGATGCTCAGATTATTCGCTCAGAATTTAAAGGATGAAGTAGTAAAGGTAGATGAAGGTTCTTAAGCAACCTTTACCGTAGAACGCGTGTTTTACAACGAGGACATAGTGATTCAGCAGGCGGCACTCCACTTCCACATTGTGGACAATCCGTCCAAGATGGCATCCAATCCAATGCGTTTAAAATGAATTGCTCATTATCCCGGGCATTAATACCGATTCTAGGGTCATTTGTAAAAATACCGTCCCCGCCAATTGCAATTACTTTTCCTTTTCCATATTCTGTCGCTCCAATGACAGGCACGCAGGCAGGTTCTGCTGTTGGAGCAGAGAAAGCAAGAGGTTCTGAAGATTTTGTTAAATTTAACCCAGAGCCATCTCGAAGAACAATTTCTTCAAGTTGTTTAGTTATTTTATGATCGACAAAAATACTAATAATCGGGCTATGGCTCCATCCTGCTGCCGGATTTGCATTATTTTCTTTATCTAATACTTGATCACTAAAAGAAATTCCAAATAATTGATTGAATAGATAGTTGAAATTCTTCTCTTTCCCAATATATTCATTACCAATTAGAAATAATCCCCGCCCATCACTCACAAATTGCGCAATAGATCGAATTTCAACTGCATTGAAATCCATAGAACCGGTTCGGATTGCGGATAAAACGAGAATATCAAAATCTTTCATATTGGCATAATTAATTGGACCTTCCGTTATTTTACTGATGGAATACCCATTACTCGTTAATAATAGTAAAAATTCTGAATGATGTTCATTAAGCCATTTATCCTTTTCCCGTGATTGATCAAAGAGGATTCTGCCTCGGAAAATTTCTTTCGATGGACCGCCCTCTTCCATCTTCTTTTGTACAAAATAAGGTATTTTATGTTTTTCATACATCGTGGAAATCCTCGAAAGCTTATTAATTCAATTTCAAATATATAGTTTATTTACTTTCCTTTAACTTATATCTTATTTTCTTCTTCATTTTTGAGATTGACGTTGTCTGAAAGAATCGAATAGGGGTCTCCGCATCGGTTGCTTGAATTTGCAAAAGATTTTTTTGATAGGTTACTTTCCCCACATCTACAGCGAGTTCATGCATTTTTGACCATTTGGAACCTGGTTTAACTTCTTTTTTCGGAGCTATGACAGAAACTTCTGGAATAAACTCAGCTCCTTTTAAGACCGTATATAGTTTTAAGGGTTTTGAAAGAATTTTATCATATACAAAAATCGCTTCTCTTTCTTTGAGTTTTAAATCATGAATTTTTATATTATCTTCTTGGATTACACCTTTAATAACAACCCGCATTGGTTCTTTTAAACCCCAAGACATTATTAACCTATTTTTTATATCGCGAATAGTATCTTCGTTATCTATTGCGAAATCTATCCCCTCTAACCGGTATTTTCCGCAGACAATGCAATTTGGATTAAGAATGAGTGGCATTCTTGTTATTGTCTCCGATTGGCCATCATAAAAAAGAAATTCATCCAAGATTTTATCGGATCCTATAAGTAACTTAATGATTTCTTGTGATTGAATTCCAGCTATAATCGTAGAAACCGTAGCTAGTGTTGGAATTTTTTCTTCTTTTTCCTCTGCTTCTAACTCTTTTCGCGCATCCCCTGGCGGGGTACAAGGTTTTTGAAGGCGCTCTTGAGGGATGAGTGGATGGCATTCTAAACAGGGTCTTTTAAATGGAATAACGACCTGTACATTTCCCATCCATCCAAACATACCACCATGTACTAAGGGCTTATTTAGTGTGATACAAACGGAGTTGAGCCATCTTCGTGCTTCAAATGTATCCAAACCATCTGCTACTATATCACATGCTTCAATAATCTTATGATTAATCGTTTCCAACTGCTTATTGATAGCGGTAATTTTAATTGTAGGATTGATTCGCTCAAGAGCTTCCTTTGCCGTTACAACTTTTGATTTACCAATATCTTTATTCTCAAAGAGTACCTGGCGCGCTAAATTCGAGAGCTCTATGGTATCAAAATCACATAAAATTAAGTGTCCCACACCCATCATCGCAAGATTTAACGCAATGATCGTCCCAAGAGCCCCAACTCCTGCAATAAAAACAGTAGAATTCAATAATTTCTCTTGATTCCAATTCTTTAAAAGCATTTGTCTGCTATATCTTTCTAATTCTCCCTGAACCTGAACTTCCTTAACCTGATTCTTATTTTTTGTTGTTATACCCAAAAAACCCCCTTACATCGTTTGGGTTTTTCTTAAATTTTCCCAAGTTGCGTATTTTTCTACATATTTCTTAACTTCCATTTCATATCTATTTTTATCTTTTTTCAGGAGATTTGCTGCCTCAGTATTCAATGGCGAGGCGGGATTGGGAAAACTTAATAAATTTCTGAGTGTTTCTATCACACCTGCAACACTCATAGTTGGAACCCAATCTTTTCCAAGTATTCCAACACAAATTTTACTTTGCAATGAAATGTTGGGATGATATGTTTTAGTTATCCATCTGATTTTTGGAGGTTCGTATGGGAACTTCCTCGTTAAAGTTAATTGAATTTCAAAGACTCCCCCATCATAAAGCCCTGTTCCTAAAATAAATCCGTTCCAAACTCTTAGATCTCCTGCCACTGGTTTGAACGACGGCTCTTCCTCTTCTAATATTTTCGCTTCATACACTAACCTATTATAGTAATCTTCCTCACTTAACATCTTGGTTACCATTTATTTTTAGTTACTATTCAGATGTGTGGTAATTATAAATTATTCTAACCACATTCAGATGGTTCAGAGCAGCTAAAAAAATATTATTAATTAAAATTAAAAAAGATGTGGTTATTTAAAAAAGAAGTAGAATTACCCACCTTCCGTTCGGGTGATTAAATAAATCTTGTCGTAGTCAGAAGCCCCTATATCTAACAAAGATAGATTTTCATTTCTTATTTCAGTACCCCTGAAAGCGAGAACAAAAATTCCTTCTGGAATTCGTTTTCTTCGGCTAATTTCCCTTTTAATCTCAGAAATTGTTGTAGTTGGGGGTGTATTGAGTTCGATCACATCCCCCCCAATTGCAGACACGATTTTTAGAATCATTTCCTAATTTCCTCCATCATATCTTTTTGATTTGCTTGATTTTAATTTTATATTTTTCGTAATACACTTCATTTCTATTTTAATATTAATTTAATTAAGAATAAAATATTAAGTTTTGTATTTTTTTCATATCGATCTTTTATTACAAGATAATATTGTTACAGCAATAGCTGGAGAGGTAACGATCTAATGAGGATGGCTATGAAGTTTTGTATTTTCCTACGCGTTTAGTAATCTATTTAATTTATAATTATTTTTTCCGCAGTTATTTTTCCTTTACAATAAGGACACACACCCTTAATTTTGATCCATTCTAATAAATGTTCAAGATGTGCGGAATGACCACAATCAGGGCATCTACCTAATTTCTGCTCTTGCGTAATGGGGAGATTACAGACTATACAGCGCTCTAGTCTATTCCAATCCCACTCCCCGATTATTATTTCGGAAGTGATAATAAACCGATTAGAGATTTTATTAGTCATTAAATTGAAATAGTATAGCGAATTTTAAAAAATTATTGAAGAGATGAAAATTCTGAAATATAAAAATTAGGATAAATGAGGATTTCAAAGGACCAAAGACGCGAATTAAAGACGTTGTGATTTAAGTCAATAAAAAAGTTTAAAGAAATGGGGATCTTGAATGGTTGGCGACGCAGACGAGAAAAAAATAGATATTAAAATTGAGGCAATTAAAACTCCATTAGGTGACGTTCCAACTTTAGCTAGTTTAAAACAGATCTGTGAAGCAATGAATATACTCAATGCCGATATGATTCGTACACAAGAAACTGTAAATAATGAGGTGTATAAACAATTGCATACAATCGAAAAAGAATTGAAAAGTTTGAGAAAATTAATATCTGAAGAAATTATTTCTTTTGAAGCAGTTAAAGAGAGTATCAATGTATTAAATAAGCGCCTTGATGAAAGAGAAAACGCTCAATTGGAAAAAATAAGTGACTTATCAAAATTAATTATTGATTTTATTGGATCAGTGCGCGTCTTCCAAGACCGAATAACTCAAGTGGTAAAAAAACTCTCTGATACTTAAAATCCTCAATCCTCAATATTTTATAGGGACTAAAATTAATAGAAAATATTAAAGGAAAGCATTTACTACTTTATTTAAGATTTCAATTGATTTGTATCTTTGGAGGCACTATCCTATGAGTTCCCAGTTTGAATTTATCCTCGCCAGAGAAGCCCAACTTATGTATAGACGGGCACGAGAATTCGAGCCAGTAGCAGGAAATTTAACTAAATGGCGGGGCTCCATTCCTGGACGCGGACCTTATGAAAATATTCAATTTGAAGTTGAAATTCTAATCCCTTCCGATTTTCCTCGGCAAGCTCCTAAAGTCATAATGGTTACTCCCACTGATCATCCACAGGTAGATCCTAGATCTGGTGAGTTAAATTTGCGAATAATAACCTATTGGCGTTCTGAATACCATCTCTATCAGGTCATAAATTCAATAAAAGGCATCTTTGCTAGAATTTCGCCAAAGTTACCGGATACTTTCGCATCTACATTAACTTCTCCCCAAGAAGAAGTTCCGAACCAGCTAGAACAAGCTCCACCCACCCCATTTCAGACACAATTACCTGTTATACCACAAGCTCCTTCTCCCGCTCCTCCCATTAAATCAGAACAACCTTCAGCTGAGACTTCTACCCCGTTTTCCTCAGAAATCCCAGAGGAAACCCCGAAGGTAAAGGAGTTAAAGACACAAATTGACATGTTAGAGGATGAACTTCAATCCTTACAGAAATCCTTGGTTAATAAGACGGAGGAAGTCGCGCGCCTTGAAGGGCGTATGGATGTTCATAACGTTCCAAGGCTTGGTGATAGAATTGCTGAAATCTTACTTCCTCAAAATCCGAGAGATAAACAAATTCTCGATCTTCAAAGTGAAAAAATTGCTGTAGAGGATTTAATCCGGACTTTGGAAGATAAATTCGAATGTGGTGAAATCAATTCTACGGAATACGCACAGCTCTACAAAAATTATCAAAAAGAATTACATTTGATTAATCAGAAATTGAAAGAAATGGGTATTACTCAGTGATTTTCCATTATGATCCAAAAAAATAAACCCAAAAATGAAATGGATGAAAAGTCAATCGACGAATTAGAAGCAGAAATCACTAAATTAAACCGAAAAGTTGTCCAGCAGACACAAACCGTTAAAAATATTTTACAAACAACCGTGAAAAATCAATCAAACCCGCCTCCATTAGAAATTCCCATTAGGATCACCGAAGCAGAAGTTGAAGCCCATACTTTAGAACATGCTCAAGCAGAATTCTATGCTAGCATTGCAACCCTCGATACCATCATCTCAAATTACCAACTCGGGAAGATTGATGCTCAAATCTATAATGAACAACTTAAATTTCTCATTTCTGATATTTTTAAATTTAAAATTCTGCTAGAAAAGAAGGGATATAACATTTCAGCGTTCATTCAGGAAGAAAACATTATGTCTAAATTTACAAATGCATATCAGAAACTAAAAACATTAGGAATTTTTCCAACTCCCTTATAGATCTAAAAAAGATTGAACTGCAATCTGAATATTATAATTATTCCGCACCAAATTGATCGTTCCATTCTTCAAATTTCCGTAATTCATCTGGTGAAACAACCGGCTTCATTTTTGACATTGCCTCAATAAAATCTGTTCGTTTCACGTCCCGCGGTTCAGCATCGTCTGATAGCGCGCCTATTTTATCGAGTTCTCGAATCGGTATCATAATGGCTTCGCGGGAAAGGAGTGCTATGTCGGAACCTGTATACCCCTCTGTTATTTTTGCTAATTCACTAAAATTAACATCCGCTTCTAGCGGAATTCCGTCTGTATGGATCATAAACATTTTTTCCCGTGCTGCTTCATCTGGTAAATGCACATAGACTCTTTTCTCAAATCTACGCCGAAAAGCAGGATCTATTTCCCATGGACGATTTGTGGCGCCGAGAATGATAATTCTTTCTTGCGCCTTCCCTTTAACACCTTCCATTTCTATTAAGAGCTGCGTTTTTATACGTCGCTCTCCTCCAATTTCATCCCTATTTCCTCTGGCGGTCGCAATTGAGTCAACCTCATCGATAAAAATTATAGAGGGTTGGTCTTCTTTCGCCAGTTTAAATAATTCTTTAATTAACTTCTCGCTTTCACCTAGCCATTTACTTACCAAAGAGGCCGCATCTGCCGAAAAAAAGGTAGCTTCACACTCGGCTGCAATGGCTTTTGCCAATAATGTTTTACCACACCCTGGAGGTCCAAATAAGAGCACGCCTCGCCAGGGTTTTCGGGCCCCCTGAAAAAGATCTGGTCGCTGGAGGGGAAGCACAATTGCCTCTCGTAAGGCTTGTTTGGCATTTTCCAAGTTAGCTACCTCTGCCATGCTTACATCTGGTTTTTCCCTCGTGATCGTTTCTTCCAAGGCTCCCCGTAATTGGGTCGTCTCCTTTGCCGATCTTCCGGTTCCCTCTGAAGGATGCCCAGGCCCCTCCGGCGAAATTGCATCCCGTAACTCTTTCGCACGTTGTAAATACTGTTCTGCTTTAGAAAAGCAGATCTTCTTCATTTCAGGATTCCCCGAGGTCTTAATAAATCTTGTGAGAATATCCGCCGCTTCAACATAATTGTTCACTGCCATTTTATAATTTCCACTCTCATCAAATTGGATTGCCTTCTTCGCAATATTCATCGCGTGCTGAAAAAGTTCTTTAGACATATTTATCTATCCTATTCTATCCTTACCTAGCAATTTTCACTCTTTTCCAAGAAAATAGTTCTATCAGAACTTATCTCATTCTCACTTTAATATTTTATTAATAAAATACTAATTGCTTTTACGCTCAACTGAAAACCTAAATAAATAAAATAAATAAGGTAGCATTTACTATAAATTTACTATAAGTTAATGGTAATTGCAAATTCTAAAAGGTAATTAAAAGCTAGATGGTTGAAATGTCTTGGAAAAAATTTGTGAATTGGCTGAAGGGTACAAATTTAAATGACATCATCTTCAAGGTCGATGTTTTTACGAGAAAGTTGGACCGCCAACGCAAACAACTCGAAAAAGAGGCAAGAAATAATCGGACTAAAGCGAAAAAATATCAGATGGATGGGAACAGTGATGCTGCAAAGCTCTATGCAGAGCATTTCGTTCGGTATCAGAAGTGGGCTTGGGGGATAGATGCGTATCGCCTACATATTATGAATTTATTAATGAAATTGAAGCAATCACAAGCTGTTGCCGAGACCGCGAAGATATTAGGAGGAATAACACGGGCATTAGGTGCTTTGAAAAGTTCCGTCCGGACCCAAAATATTGCCCAGCTTGTCGACGGTATTGATTCACAAATCGAACATTTTGAGATGGCACAAGAAGTCGCGCAAGGAGGTCTAGAAGAGATAACCGTTTCAACAGAAATAACTGATACTGATGTCCAAAAAACAATGGAAGAAATTAATCAAGAAATTGCAGTAGAAACGGGAGTCGCGCTACCATCAACTCCAGCAGATACTCGAATTCAAAAATTAGAGGAAGAGATTCGAAAAATCAAAGAAGAACGGTAAAAAGCTCGATGCCTTTCCTTTTTTTCAGAATCTCGTTAATAGTAATAAAAGGCATTTTTTTTGTTATATTAGGTGAATTATGTGATAGAACATAACGATATCATCAAAGTTTTTAATAAAGTTCGGGATCTTGTTCCCAAATCACTAAAAGAACAAATTCTATTATTGGATATTTATATATTACAATATAATTTAGTGAGTGATATTCAGCATCTGCAGAATTTGAGAGATACCATTTTAAAATTAATCAAGGAGATTTTACCTGATGTGGATATTGAAGATTGGCTTATTAAATTATTACGAGAGGATCCGATCTCGGCGAATAAGCTTCAACATGCTATGATTGCCACCTTACGAATTGAAGAATTTCCCTTTCTAAAAAGAATTCCAGATGTCCTCTTTAATCATGTATATGAAGAGGAATCCCCCAGTCCTGGCAGTTCAATTATTCTCTATCAAGCATTGGAGAAGACCAAAGAAGAAAAATATAGGATACAGCTTTTAGAAAATTTAAATAACGTTACGGGCATTGAAAAGATAAAGTGCTTGACCATTTGTTATCTTATAACCCGAGATGAAGCAATCCTCACTCAAGCTTATGAACTGATTATACCGAAAGAAAACCTCTCGAAAGGTGATAGCCTCGATTACTATATTTGGGAAGTCTCGGACTTTCAACCGGATCAATATCCCAATACGCCGGAATTTCGTCGATTTTGCAAGGCTAAAGTTGATCTACTTCTTGAGAATGAAGTCTCAGATTTTGAAACCATTCATCTGGCGTTAGCTTATGTTCTCGGAGAGACGAAAATCTGGGATGAGGAAATTTTCAATACCTTTACCCCCCATATTAAAGAACATTTAAAATTATTGGTTGATAATGAGACCGGAGCTGTTGTAATTGGGCGTTCTGAAGGGTTGCATCGGAAAATTGGCTTGAAGGGGACTCTTAACATTGGGAAAATTTCGGAACGCCCTGCTCACGGATTAGGGCACTATGGTCGAACACTCTTACTTGATTGTACTCAACCTCATGTAATTTTTATATCGGGGCATCGTGGAAGTGGTAAAAGTTATACGATGGGTGTTATTGCCGAAGAACTAGCTACGGCGCAGATAGGTATTGGAGTTATTATCCTGGATCCCCTTGGCGTTTATTGGAGTATGAAATACGCAAATTGGGAGGAAAAAGAACGTAAAATTCTAGAAAAATGGAATCTAGAACCAAAATCTTTTCAAGAAAATGTAAAAGTATTTGTTCCCTTAGGGCACTTTAATTTAACACCTAAGGAAACAAAAGATGAATCCTTCTCCATTAGACCCTCAGAGTTAAGTGTTGATGATTGGTGTTATGTTTTCGATGTCAGTCGGTTTAGTCCACGTGGTATCCTTATTGAAAAAACGATTAAATTAGTTCAGGAAGGATTTCAAGCCGAATTGAAAGATTCTATAGTAAAAGTGAAAGGAAAAGGGGATAAGTATTCTCTCGAAGATATAATTCGTTGTATGAACACCTCTACATTTGTTACCGACAAGGATAAGGGCTTTACACGTCAAACCCGAAGGGCTATGGTCTCGCGATTTGAAATTGCCAAAGAATGGGGTATTTTTTCAGATGAAGGAACACCCCTTATTGAATTGTCAAGACCCAATCAAATATCAATTGTAGATGTGAGCGTGCTCGACCAAAATCTTCATGCATTAATTACTGGAATTCTCGCACGAAAAGTGCTTCGTGCTCGGCTTCAAATATCCCGCCAAGTTGAAGCTGCTAAAATTTCTATCGATGAGGGTGAAGCAATTGAGAGTATTCCAATAACTTGGATTCTCATTGATGAAGCCCATCTTCTCGCACCAGCACGTGGAAATACAGCGGCATCAGAACCCCTTGTCCAATATGCAAAATTAGGCCGAAAACCAGGGTGCGGATTAGTTCTTTGTACTCAACAACCGAGTGCAACCAATGTACAAATTCTTTCCCAATTAGACAAATCTTTTTGCCATTTTCTCACGTACTCCTCAGATATAGATTCTTTTGTTCATCGTGCCCCTGGTAATGTCCCCCATGAAGTAAACGATGCTGCCTTTTTCCGTAGTCTTCCAGTAGGGGTATGCGTGATTGCCGATGAATCAATCACGACAAATCGCATCTTTGTTGCTCGCATCCGTCCACGGATCAGCCAACATGCAGGTAGAGAAAGCCTTCCGAAAATTATAGATCAAATGGATAGACCAATTATTATACGCCCTGATGTTCCTGAAATACCTGACCTTTCTAGTTTAACACCCAGCTCTCCTGAAAAGCCCTCCGATGAGACCACCTTTATTACACTGCCTCCAAGTTCCCCATCATCACCATTACAAGATGATATGAAAGTTCAAGATCTTAGTGAATCTAAAACTCCTTTTTTCGAAATTAATCTTCCTAAAAATCAACTTGAAGATTATATGAAACGCCTACTTCTTTATAAATATCGAAAACATCTTTATCCCGTCGGGTCTTCTAATTTGCATGAAAAAATTTTCATCAAAACTCTTTCCGAAACTCCATCCCTTATAATAACTCATATCCAAGATGCACTTCTTCAAAAAGGATGGGTTATTGACAAAATAATTTCTGATACTGATTTACCAGTATTTCTCATTTCAAAAGAAGGATTTAAAATCGCTTTTTCGATCGCAAAAATAATTGAATCAACTCAATCCCTCATTGTTTTCGTTGTTACTACCCCAAAACAACCCGATATACAACAAATTGAAGCCCTTTTTAATTCACTTACTACTCAATTAAAATGAATTCATTCACTATAATTATGAAATGTTTAAATTAATGAAACAACTTACAATAAATGTCGTTAGGATGTGATTTGATTGTCTTTCATGAAAAAGTTATTACCTGGACGAGGTAAAAAAGATAAGGAAAGTACTATCACTCAATTGAGACAAATGATTAATAAAATCGAGTTACGAGAGCGAGCCTTTAAAAAACGAGCCCAAATGGATTATTATAAAGCGAAACAATATTATAAGAGTGGAAACAAGCGAGCGTCGAAACAAGCACTAGTTAAATGGTCCAGATTAAATAAATATGCTGAACGTTACGTAAATTATGCTTCACGTTTGGAAAATATGATTATTGTCATTGATCAGGCGGAAGATATCAAAGGCGTTGATAATGCGGTTAAAATAGGTCTGCAGGAAATGAAAACTATACAAAAAGACATTAACATCGAAAAAGCAGAGCAAGTTGCCGCTGAAGCTGATGCTGCTATGGCAGAAATCGACCAAGTAGGCGAAATTTATGCTGAAATGTCAAGTACAGACGAACTTGATTCAGACCTTGAAGCTAATCAGGAACTCTCCCGATTTGAAGCAGAATTAATCTTAGGAGAAGGCCCTCTACCAGATATTCCTGCAGAAGAGCCCGCAGAGCCTATTTCTCGAAAAGAGAAAGCGCGAAAGGACCTCGAGGAATTACGAAAATTAACAGAACCTGACTAATTCATAAGAAAAATTAAAAAGATTTTCTTTTTTATTCTTAGACCTGAAATA
>Ga0307375_10004046_pt1 | contig 14176 bp, 11 predicted proteins | sample TR1MG_FD_202531 | JGI IMG/M metagenome (GOLD analysis project Ga0307375, IMG submission 202531) | Soil microbial communities from Risofladan, Vaasa, Finland - TR-1 | ecosystem: Environmental > Terrestrial > Soil > Coastal area > Acid sulfate soil | place: Finland: Risofladan, Vaasa | collected...
ATGCCGATAATAACAAGGTGCTCTGCGAGCGGTTGGCACCTTCGTGAAAGTCGAGCGTGGGCTCCTGCCCAATACACGAACTAGCCCTCCCGAAAACGGACGGTCGCCACCGACAGCAACGGGTCGGGAAGAGCCCTTCAATCAGATGGTCATCTGGCCGCCGCCACTGGTCAGTTCATCTGCCCGGCGTTGGTCAGTTGTGATGACAATGCGTGGTCAGTTGGTTGGCAATTCGCAGCCTGGATTGAAGGATTACGAAGAGGCTATATGCCATGACGCTCTTCAAAAAGTTGGGTTGGGGCGAAGGATGTGCGGGCAAGCAGGCGCGTCGACCTGAGTGCACTGCTTCAGGGCGAAAACACGGGTCCCCGTCGTTCCAATGGAAAAATGATTGCATCAGAGTCTCAAGTACCGAAGAACTGAATGCCGTGGTGGCAAAGCGCCGGCAACGTAGCATCGGGTGCGACGCAGGTCATGGTGAGGGGTAGCTCCAACGGTGGTGACAAGGAGCTCATCTCCAGCGTCGTGAGCTGCACCATACGTTCTTCGTTTCCCTTCGTCACCACGAGGGTCAGCAACAGAAAAACGTCCGAATCGTCTGCCCCACGGTGCACCTCGACCAGATAGCCGGCTCGGACCGCGGGCTCACGTGCACACAGATCGCGCAGCGCCAGGATCAAGGCATCCGTTGGTACCGATGGTAGGCACACGCCAACCTGCTCATCCCCCTGCAGGGTTTCCCGAGTAAAGTAACCAAGAGGGCGCCCGTCCAAGAGCGCATTGATTTCGGGCGGATAGAGCGTCACTTGATCCACGTTGGGATTGAGCATCAGCGTAGCGCCTCGAGTCAGCTCAAAGAGCCGGCGGCCGGTCATTGCCATAATCCCGAACTTCCCCGCCGCCGCCGTTTCGGCTTGATCCCGGTCACTGAAGAGTGGCAGCACCGTCTGGCCGTTGTCGGGCCGAACGAACTGGACGAACCGGATCCGATCAGCGGGTGCTGGTTCGACCGGAACATGTGCGTACACGGTGCAGTTCAAGAGCGCCTTTAAGAACGCTTCTTCGGCATCCTTTGCCATGGCGGGATCCGCAGGCTTCCTCGCAGCTTCCAACAATGCCTCGAGCTGGGGCCTTGTCACCTTTGCCACCTGCGACATTTGCACTGTGCTACCACCACTGCGCTATCGGGACCCGCTGGCCAGGCAGTGTTGGCTTGCTCATGAGTCATCGACCTATTCATGTGCCGCACCTCCTGACCCGATGGGCCGGGCCAAATCCAATGCATCCTCTGACACAGGAACCTCCCAGTAGTCGTCACCGAGGCGGCTGGTCCATAGGAAAGTGCTGGCAAAGGTGCTCATGGGGACTGACGAGTGGCGGCTGAACTGCTTGACGGGTCGTCCGCCGAAGTTCGCACGATCAGCGTTCATGCAGATTGAATTGACGAGCTCGCGCTCTGCCGTGCCGGCAGAACCCGCACCGTTTCGCATAAACCAGGAGGCCAAGTGTTTGGCCGCGGACCACATCAATGCGCACCCCTGACCGATCGATTGTTGAGCCAGGATCGTTGGCAGAACAGCTGCGGCAGGCCGCGCAAGTGCCGGGTTGAGATTGTGTGCTGCCAGCGCGTACTCACCGAATGCCAGGCATTCCCCAATGGCCAGCGACTCCCACGTCTGCAAAATGACTTCACGTGAGCGAGCCGTCGACTCGAACGTATCCATGCTGGTACGGAGCTGGTGCGGCAAGCTGCCCCGCGTTGCTTCATCCCAGACGATAAGCCAGTCGGAGTCTTCAAGGCTTGCGTCCTCACCCCATGGGGCTTCGCTGACCGCATCGTCAAGCCGGCGGCGCGATGCGATCGGTGCCAGAACACCGGCTTCCAACAGGGTCGACAGAATTAAGTGTCGCAGTGCACGGTGCGGCGCCAGGCGCATCCCGAAACCGGGACGGGCGCGCACGTGCCTAAAACCAGCGTCGGCACCGGCTTGAATTACCGCCAGGAACGCCATGCCGCCGAACACGCCAAGGTCTTCCACCCTGAATGAGGGTGGCTCCGCACCTGGATGTTCCGGCACCGCGGCGGCTACAAACACGGGCAAATACCTTGACAAGCCGATTTTGGACTATACCGAATCAGACTTTAGCGTGCCTAGCCAACTAACGGCAAGTTTATGGCCCGCTCGACACACCACCCGCACTACCAGACGTTACTGACGTTGCTCCGCGAGCTGAGGGAGCGAGCGGGCGTCACCCAGCTTGCCTTGGCCGACAGCCTTGGCAACACGCAGACATTCATATCGAAGGTCGAACGCGGCGAACGTCGGGTTGACGTTGTCGAGTTCATCGAGATTTGCGAGGCACTTGGCGCGGATCCTGTTGCTGCTTTTCGTGAGTACTTTCAGCGCCGCTCCTTGCTCGGAAAAAGAGGCAACAAGTTGACGCGCCGGACACCACGTTGAGACGCGCGGGAAGGCGATCCAGTCCGCTATACATCAGCATTTGACGCCACGTGGCCGCCAACAGAGCATAGTGCGTCGCAAATTACGCCGCAGAAAAGCCATCCAATCGGACCAATTGGCTGCTCCAGGATTCGGCGCGAGAATCAGGTACGCCCGATATTCCTTGGCCGCCGAGTTCGGCAAGACGCACGTCAGCCATGGCCCTTACACCGAGTCGAAGGAAGTGGTGGGCGGCCTGTTCATCATCGAGGCGGATAGCCGTGACGAGGCGCTACGCATCGCATCCATGCATCCGGCCGCCACGCTGGGCGAAGAAGGCGGATGGGCTGTCGAGCTTATCCCGATGGATTTCTACCTCGCCCGATGAGGGCTTGGACGCCGCCTCAAGAATGTGCCCACTATTGCCAACGAGTTGCCCAATTCCGGCATCTGGCCTGACCAGCATCATTGCCGGTCGGACTGGCAAGGTTTACCCATGGAGTCGACCGACAGAGGTCGGCCACTTCCGGACGGTTGCCGAGCGAATTGAATCGCGCCATTGCAGCGCGCCGTAACCTTACTCTGTCAGCCGCCGTACGCCCCCTGTGCCAGAAGCGCCCGCCGGCGCGAGCTCGTGCATGTCGCATGCACGCATTCCAACGCCGCGTGATAGGGCTTGTAATTTCACAATCATTTGGGTTGCCGCCGTCTAATTGGTACATTGGCGCGTCAACCGCAACGCGAGGCATTGATGCGAGTCGCCCGGTGGACCACTCAGGAGGAGTCGTGACGCCAGAATCCAAGGCCCGCCAGATCATCGACCAGAAGCTTGCTGCTGCAGGTTGGCTGGTACAGGACATGAAGCAGATCAACCTGGGCGCCGCCTCGGGTGTCGCGGTTCGCGAGTTCCCAACCGACAGCGGTCCGGCCGATTACGTGCTGTTTGTGGAGCGCCTGCCGATTGGCGTGATCGAGGCCAAACGCGACGAGGCCGGCGAAGACCTCACCACCCACGAGACGCAGACCGAACGCTACGCCGCCAGCCAGCTGAAGTGGCGCAAGGACAACGCACCGCTGCGATTCCTGTACGAGGCCACCGGTAAGATCATCGACTTCACCGACGCCGCAGATCCGCGACCGCGTGCCCGCGAGGTGTTCCACTTCTTTCAGCCACAAACACTGGCCGCCTGGGCGGCGCAGCCAGAAACCCTGCGTGGCCGGCTGGCCGAGAAGATGCCGCCGCTGCCCATCGAGAACCTGCGTGAGTGCCAGATCAGCGCCGTCACCGGACTGGAGCAGTCGCTGGCGAAGGCCAAGCCGCGCGCGCTGGTCCACATGGCAACCGGTGCCGGCAAAACGTTCACCGCAATCACCGCGGCCTACCGCCTACTGAAGTTCGGGGGCGCCAAGCGCATCCTGTTTCTGGTCGACACGCGCAACCTGGGCAAGCAGGCGCATCAGGAGTTCATGGCCTACTCGCCGCCGGACGACGGGCGCAAGTTCACCGAGCTATACAACGTGCAGCGCCTCAACAGCAGCCGCATCGATCCGCATGCGCAGGTATGCATCAGCACGATCCAGCGCATGTACTCCATCCTGAGTGGCGAGGACATTGACGAGTCCGCCGAGGACATCGAGCCGGGCGACCTGCCGCAGGCCAACCAGAAGGCCCGACTGGTGCGCTACAACCCGACCGTGCCGATCGAGACGTTCGATTTCATCGTGATCGACGAGTGCCACCGCAGCATCTATAACCTGTGGAAGCAGGTGCTGGACTATTTCGACGCATTCCTGATCGGCCTCACCGCCACGCCGGACAACCGCACCTACGGCTTCTTCAACGGCAACGTGGTGGCCGAGTACAGCTACGAGCAGTCGGTGCTTGATGGCGTCAATGTGCAGTACGACGTCTACGAGATTGAAACCGAGATCACCCGTGCCGGCGCCGAGCTGAAGGCAAACGAATGGGTCGACCATCGCGAACGACAGACCCGCGCCAAACGTTGGGCCGAGATCGAGGACGACACTGCCTACAGCGGCCAGCAGCTGGACCGCTCCGTGGTCAACCCCGACCAGATCCGCCAGGTGATCCAGGCGATGAAGACGGCTGTGGAAACCACCATGTTCCCCCGGCGCAAGGAAGTACCCAAGACGCTGATCTTCGCCAAGACCGACAGCCACGCCGATGACATCATCCGCACCGTGCGCGAGGTTTACGGTGAGGGCAACGCGTTCTGCAAGAAGGTCACCTACCGCGCCGGCATCGACCCGGAGACCGGCAAGACCATCACCGGCGACGACCCCGACAGCGTGCTCACCGACTTCCGCAACGAGTACCACCCGCGCATTGCCGTCACGGTGGACATGATCGCCACTGGCACCGACGTGAAGCCGCTGGAGGTGCTGCTGTTCATGCGCGATGTGCGCAGCCGCGGTTACTACGAGCAGATGAAGGGCCGCGGCGTGCGCAGTCTGGACAAGGAGTCGCTGAAGAAGGTCAGCAACAGCGCCGTCGACCGCAAGACCCACTTCGTGCTGATCGACGCGGTGGGTGTGGAAAAGTCGCTGAAGACCGAGAGCCGGCCGCTGGAGAAGAAGCCCGGCGTGAGCCTGGACGGCCTGCTCAAGGGCATCGCCATCGGCGGCCGTGACGACGACACCGTGCTCAGCCTCGGCAGCCGACTGGTGCGCCTGGCCAGCAAGCTGGACGACAAGGCGCTGGCGCGGATCAAGCAGGCATCGGGCGGGCAGGCACTCAACGAGCTCGCCCGGGGGCTGGTGCAGGCGGTGGATCCGGACCGCATCACCGCCGACGCACTGGACACGGCCCAGGCGGCCGGGATCACGCGCCGCGCCGATACGCTCACCGCCGAGGAACTGGACACCGCCAGGCAACAACGCGTAACCGCCGCCTGCCAGCCATTCGATGACCCGGCACTGCGTGATTTGATCGAATCCGCCCGGCGCGAACACGAGCAGATTATCGACCACCTCAACCGCGACCAGGTCACCTTCAGCGGCTACAGCGAGCAGGCCGAAACCCAGGCCCGCACAACGGTGCAGGCATTCACCGAATACATTCAGGCGCATCGGGACGAGATTGCCGCGCTGGAATTCTTCTACCAGCAGCCCTACCAACGCCGGCCGCTGACCTTCGCCATGATCGAGGAGCTGCACGAGAAGCTGTCGCGCCCGCCGCTGATGCTTACCACCGAACGCCTGTGGTCCGCCTATGCCCGTGTGCAGGCCAGCAAAGTGGGCGGCACCGATACCCGCCGCCAGCTCACCGACCTGGTGGCACTCGTCCGCTTTGCGCTGGGGCTGGACGAGGAGCTGCGTCCGTTCGCCGATCGCGTCGACAAACGGTTCCAGGCGTGGATCTTCCGTCACAATGCGCAGCGCGCCACCGCCTTCAGCGACGAACAGGTGCAGTGGCTCCGCCTGATCAAGGATCACATCGCCTCCAGCTGCGCGATCAGCCGAGAGGATTTCGACTACGCGCAGCTGGCCGACAAGGGCGGCCTGCAGAAGGCATGGCAGGTCTTCGGCGAGCCGCTCGACGGGCTGCTGGCGGAAATGAATAAGGAGTTGGTGGCTTGAGTGTCGACGTAGGATTACCAGTGGGCTGGGCTTTGGCGCCACTTGCTGATCTGCTGACTGCCATCGAAACAGGTAAGAGCTTCAAGTGCGACGAACGTCCGCCGACGACGGGCGAGATTGGTGTCGTGAAAGTCAGCGCGGTTAGTTGGGGCAAATACCAAGAAGAAGAAAGCAAAACCTGCCTGGACGACACGCGCGTCAACCCGGCTTTGTTTGTTCAGCCAGGCGACTTCCTTTTCTCACGCGCCAACACGATCGAACTTGTCGGAGCCTGCGTCATCGCTAGACAGGTAAGTCTTTGCGTGATGTTGAGCGACAAGATTCTTCGTTTCAAATTTATCAGCGAAAGTATGAAGCCGTGGGTCCTCAACTTATTGCGTAGCAGTCAAGGACGCTCACAAATTGAGGCGTTGGCGTCCGGCAATCAGGACTCCATGCGCAACATTGGGCAGGAGCGGATCAGGCAAATCCTCGTGCCATTGCCGCCGGTCAACGAACAAACCCGCATCGTCGACAAGCTCGAAGAGCTGCTGTCCGACCTCGATGCCGGGGTGGCCGAGCTGAAGGCGGCGCAGCGCAAGCTGGCGCAGTACCGCCAGTCGCTGCTGAAGGCTGCGGTGGAAGGCGCGCTCACCGCCGAGTGGCGGGTCGCTCGCGCGAAGGCCGGCGAGCCGCAGGAGACCGGCGCCGAACTGTTGCAACGCATCCTCACCGAACGCCGCGCCCGCTGGGAAGCCAGCCAGCTCGCTGGCTGCGCCGAACGGGGCAAGACCCCGTCCAAGGGTTGGCAGGACAAGTACCAGGAGCCGGTGGCACCTGATACTACCGATCTTCCTTCACTGCCGGATGGATGGGTGTGGGCGAGTGCAGAACAGATTTGCGACTTCATCACCAAGGGCACGACACCGCCAAAGGGCATGGATGGCGACGCCGAAAAAGTAGTGCCTTTCCTACGAGTGACGAATCTAACCAACAGTGGTTCGCTCGATCTCACAGATCGCGTGTTTGTTAGCGAAGGAACCCGCCCTTCGGCAAGAAGAGCAGCATGACCTTCACCAACGAGGATGGCGAGGAGGACCGCGACGCACTGACCTACGAGCGCCAGGACTTCTGGCAAACCACCTCGAACAAGCAGCTCAACTTCCTGCAGCACATCGTGGCGATGCTGAAGACCACCGGCCACGCCGCAGTGGTGCTACCGGACAACGTGCTGTTCGAGGGTGGCGCCGGTGAAAAGATCCGCCGCAAGCTGCTGGAGACCTGCGACGTACACACCCTGCTGCGCCTGCCCACCGGCATTTTCTACGCGCAGGGCGTGAAGGCGAACGTGGTGTTCTTCGACGCCAAGCCCAAGGACGGCAAGGTGCATACCAAGGGGGTATGGATCTACGACCTGCGCACCAACAAGCACTTCACCCTGAAAACCCGCCAGCTGAAGCGCGACGACCTGCAGGACTTCATCGACTGCTACCGCCCCGGCGACCGCCACAAGCGCAAGGAATCCGAGCGGTTCAAGCACTTCGACTACAAGACCCTGACCGCCCGCGACAAGGCCAGCCTCGACATCTTCTGGCTCAAGGACGACAGCCTCGACAACCTCGACGACCTGCCCCCGCCCGATGTGCTGGCGCAGGAGATCGTCGACCATCTGGAGGCGGCGCTGGCGTCGTTCCGCGATGTGGCGGCGGCGTTGCCAAAGTCATCGCCTCCCTGATGAACAGCGCGCTCTTCAAGCAAGCAGCGAGCTATTGCGCACACCGATGAAGTTGATCACGCGAACCAATCTGTCGTGATCAGCGCGCCAGCATCCTGATCAGCGTTGGCCCACGGGCCGGAATGGCCATGAACTGGCCGTCAACGCTCGGGCGAGCGGCAGCTCATCCGAGCGGTTTAAGAGTCACGCGCCACCCACGGAACAGGTTAGAGGTGTTGAGACACAAGCTCGACTATCGCTGCCAACTCCGTAGCCATCGGCTCCCCTGCAGGAGTGCCTAGGGCATGCACGCCGGTTGAATAGCGTATGAAGTATGGCTTGTTGTGAAGGACGCTGAGCGTCAGGAGCCAAGTGGGCGCTTGCCCTGACAATGGCAGTCCCTCGATACGCGCAAGATCCCACAGTGCTTCCAAGTTGTGTCTTAGTGCGGGGGACTTCAATCGCTCATCGTCGCCGCTACGAGCGAGATAGGCCTTTAAGGAACACTCGGCGACTTGAGCCGCAACGAATGCGAGCGCAATGGATGCGGGTGCTCCTGCCCTTGCGAGCAGTGGGACACCAACCAGCAGAGCTCGCGCCATTCCCAGATAAGTATAAGGCGGTCGTGGTGGGACAACCACGGCATTAGGAGCGACGGCATTTCCAGTTGCGACAACAGACGGAATGTTGTTCATGACGTCCACGACGTGATTCAGGTAGGCCCGCGAAGCAAGGTGCTCCCCATCCTTCATAGACGGCTAAAGAAAGGGTCGACCTCTGCCCGTCGCAGCTTGCACGGCCGCCGCTGGAACCGCAAGGTCAGCCCACGGCCAAGCGGTCGTTGGATTTGTTCGCCATCAGCGCTTTTCCTTCTTCGCGGTGATGGGCGTCACGCTGGCCTTGCTGCGAGTCTTGCCCTTCAAGGCTTCCACAAGCAGGTCCGTGGGCACCCAAGTAGCCTCCATCGTGCGCAGCGTGGCCGCAGGAACTGTATGGCTGGACTGCCCCGGATAGTTGGCCTCGACGATCTGGTAGTCCGCACTCAATTCGACGTATAGCTTGATATCCTCCGTAGTGGCGAACACGTTTGCCACACACACAAATTCGCCGGCTTTCAGTGCCTCGCGAGCCTGGTCGAGGCACCATGCGTGCGCCTCCGGCAGTTGCCTGGCATCGAAGCGGTACTGCCCGTCCACCGTGAAGAACTGATCCGCTTCGAGGTGCTTATACCCGTCATTGACATAGCCCATGGCCTTGGTGGTCTTTCCGCTGCCCGGCAATCCACGGATCAACACGAGGCGTGGAAGTGCCGCCTCACGGTTGGGCAAATGGGCAAGCTTCTCTAGTTCCACAATCTGCTTGCGCAGGCGAGCAGCCTCCGCCGCATCGCGACGCGCATTCACTTCCGCCCTGCGGCGGCCTAGCACATGAGCCGCCATGGTCTCTTCCAGCAGGCGCTTTTCTGCCTTGACGGTCGCCAGGTCGGCACGCAAATTCGCGATCAGCTGGGTGTAAGTGGTGGGTAGCGCCTTTTTGCCGCCTTGGGCGAGCTTCACCGCCTCGCGCACCTTGGGGTAGCGGCACTCGTCCAGCGCGATCAGCGTGCGGCTGCGCCGTGCCTCCAGGGCCACATTGACGGTGTTGACCCTGAGCTTGCCCGCCTTTGCGCTGGCCTTGAGCGCCTTGTGTGTGGGCTTCCCCTCCACCAACCGCTGTAGCGCTTCGAGGAAGTCCTGCTCGATGGGGTCGGCCTTACGCGGGGCATCAGCCAGCGACATGCTCGGCCTCCAAGGTCTTTTCGATCTGGCGGTCAAGGTGCACCACCTCGACGCCGATCTTCTTGAGCAGCTTGCCGGCCTGTTGGGCACGTTCCTTGACCACCTTGAAACCGCGCACGTCCCCGCTGCTCTCCGCCCGCTTGTACGCCAGCCAGTTGTCCATGTAGCGAGCCGCCCAGAATTCGGCATGCCGCGCATCGAGCACGAAGCAACCGCAGCCGACACATAGGGAGGGCTGGCGAGTGCGCGCGTTGGGTTGCTTGCGCAGCAGCAGCGACGTGCCCGCCTCGTCGTGGCAGCGCATCTCGTGGGTCTGGAGCGGCATGCAGGCTCCGTGGGGTGAGAAGAAGATCGGCAATTGTGCGTGCTCGCAGAACTTCACCACTTCCCGGTACGCATCACTCGTCGGCAGATCCTTCACTTGCGCAGCCAGCGCCTGAGTCGCCTGCTCAAGTTGCGCACCCATTTTGCCAGCCAGCGGGTTGCGGCCCAGGACGCTTTCTAAAATCATCATGTTACGGGCTTGGGTTGCCACGGAGTCCATGTCATTGAGCAGAAGCAGGTTATTGCCGATGTAGCCGGTGTCCGTCATCGCCAAAGAGAGGTGATGAAACTGCAACTGAATTGCCGGCATGAGGCGCGGGTCGACCGCGAACATGAACTGCGCAAAAGACTTGCGCAGCATATGGCTCTTGAAGATGCTCCCCTTGGACTCGCGCCACTCGACCAAGTCGTTGTCCTTGGTCTTGTGCCGCGACTCGTTCGGCAAGCCTGACAAATTTACCCAGCGGGAGATGAAGCGCTTCATGCAGGCGCTCATACGTTCAGAAGGCATCGCTCCAAGCGCGGTGGTCCTGCGGGGCAGGCGCGCGCCCAATGCCCCCGCCAGCAGCAATCGGGACGTCTTGGCCTGCGCACGCCACGGCGCCTGCACACTATTTAGGAGGCGCAAAGCGCGTACCGGCAGGGGCTCCTCTTCCGACCCCATGGGCCGCATGCCCAGCAACCAGTCCATCTCTTTGGGAAGACCCTCCACGGTCTTTGACAAGACCGTGCGGATGACGAACACTTCGTACAGCCCAGTAGCCGAGTTTTCGACCCGCACGCCCCTCGGCAGCCCGCTGACCGGCTCGTATCCGGCCTCGATGCCCATCAGCTCGCTGATGCGCATGCCCGACATCCCTTGGATACACAGCGCGCAGGCGTCGCGCACGGCATCGAACAGAACGCGCACTCGCCTGAGTGGTTTAGTCCCATGGTCTCGCTCATAGGACATATCCAAGGTCTGGTGCCAGGGCTGCGATTCGCCGGGCAGGATGCTGAATGTGAAATCCAGCCAGTCCTCCGCGCACGTCACCAGCCGGATCACGTCCTTTGCCGGTTCGCCAAGCCACCAAGCCACCTGGTTGAAAAGCGGTATCGCGACCTCATCGGGCAATGGAGGAATCCAGCCCCTCGCCTTGGTCGCAATGGTCTTAGCGTAGTTAGTGATGCCACGCTCGCGGAACGGGTTTTGGGTGGGGGTGGGCACGCCCCACTTGTTCATCAGGCGACGCTCCGACCAAAGTAATGGAAGAATACGAAGGGCCGAGGTGACTTGCGCTACGGTGATCTCCTCGTCGTCATTCGATTCGGCGATGTAGCGCGGCAAGTCGTCGATGTAGGCCGCCACATCCAGTTGGTCTGGGGTCTGAATACCCTGCAGTGCCATCCACGAGATAAGCCACTTGAATCCCCCTTGGAAACTGCCGATAGCCCCCGGCGCCGGTGCGACACCTCCCGCTGGGGCGTGAAGGAGCAGCGCCATAAGTTTTTTCGCCCAAGCCAGCCGACGTTCATGACGGGGATCGGTGAGCCGGCTCCCGTCATGAAGCTCATGACTCCAATTCAATTGACATGCAGTTGTTGTTCGACCGGGAACAATCGGCGCTGATTTCCATACCATATCTCCGCCCCTGCTCAGCGGCGTAACGGCAAACTCAGCGAACTCGACCGGCGACAGCTCCCAGATCGGGCGATGGCCGCAGCTTTGCTGCGGAAGTTCAATGGCAGGGGGTGTGTTGGGTTTCACGGGGGCGCTCCGGGTCTAACCGACATCGGGCAGTTCGATCTGAAACTTGCGCGATTCTTCAACGACTGTGGGCTGGACCAGTGCGAGCAGCGCATCCAGTGCGGCGACGACGGGGGCCCAGCGTTGCTGCCAGACGTGAGCGGTCATGCGCGCGACGCTTCGGTAAATGGCCCGGCGCAGCGCCTCGTACAACATGACGCTGCGCGGGTCGTCCGGGCGTGCGGCCGACAACGGGCAGTCCGGACATTCCCCAAATGCTTTGCACAGCCGCCCTTGCTTCTGGTTCGAGCGCGGCGAATTGAACGGGTCCAGGCAAGTCCAGCCTGGCGTCGCGCAGCCCTTGTCGGTCCACTCGCGGTGCTTGCGCGGATCGAGCTTGCCGTCTGACTCCAGCCAGCGCTCGCGCACCACCATGGTCTCGCCAGTGACTTCCTGTAGCAGCCGTTTCACCAAATCGCTGGTGTAGTGCGTCCAAGTGGTGACCCGGCTTCCGTGGTTGCCCACTTGGCGCGCCGCCTCCAGATCGCCCCGATTGAAGAGCTGTACGTAGTCGAGCAGCGTCGCGCGGATCGTCTTGAGGGTGAAGTCGGGGAGCTGGTTGTCGGCGATGAATTTGCGTAGCACGGGTTTCCAGAGGTCACCTGACGCGTCGTCAAGTGAACTCCCAAAGCCCTTGGGCCGCTTTGTCTTTGACCTTTGAACAAAGATGAAAAGGCGGTCGCCATAGGTGTCAGGATCGATCACGTGCGCACGTATGCGCGCGGTCATCTTGGTCAGCAGATCGAGGACCAGGTTCAAGCTCACCAAGCCGGGACCGCTGGCGTTGGGGTCCAGCAGGCGCACAAGTTGGCAATTGGCGCGCGGCTTGTCGCCGGTAACCTTGGCCAATGGCGATTCGGATGCATCGGACGCCTCGGGTTCAGTTGATTTCTGCACCTTCTCAACCACATCGTCCTCTTCCATGACGTCGAACTTCACTGCACGACGCTCGTTGCTCAAACGATCGACATTTCTGTCGATGTTTTTCCATTGGAGCTTCAGGATGGTGTCCGGGTTGAACACGGTCGCAACGGCCAGCATCAACGCCAGCGGCACAAGGTCGCGGCTACTGGCGTAGAAGTAGCTCGTCGCCCCCTTAGCACCAAGCGCGTACTGAACCGTGGTGCCGAGCAGCGAATTGTCTGCTGTGATCACCTCTACATCGGGAATGACGCTCGGATAGCGCTGATCAAGCATCGCCAAGACAAGAGCAAGGTTGCGGTCCGAACGCGCCTCCTTCCTGCTGCCTGGACTGCGCTCAAGAACTGCCCCTTGACGAAGCAAATCCCGTCCCTGTGCCAGAAGGCGCTGACCAACTTCCCATCGGTCGCACAGGGCTAGTACTTCCTTTTCCGCGGCGGCGATGACCGTTACCAGCTCGGCAAACTGCAGCACCGCCGTGGGCTCAGTCCTGCGCCTAGCGCCCCGCGGCCCCTGCGGCACCAGATCCAACAAATGCCCCCCACCCGGTGCAGCGCGCAGGGTACACCGCAGAGCGCCGAGCATCTTTCTGGTGGTGTTAGGGTGTAGCGGCTGGCCGTCAGACTTGCGCTGCAGGTGCAACCAGGTAGTGAACCCATTAATGATCTGCTCTCCCAACTCCTCCGGAAGGAGCTTGAAAAGACTGCTCTCAGAGAGGAACGCAAACCAGGAGCCACGCAGGAAATCCCGGCTTTTGACCCGCGAACTGTGGGTCATAGCTTTGAACCACGCCAACATTCCCTCAGCAAAGAGATGTGTAATCCCCGGAAAGTCGAGCAGGAAGCTCAGGTCGAGACGCTCCGGTTTGTCACCACCTTTCCCAGGGAAGATTGCTGTCAAAGTCGATTTTCCGTCGGCGGCGCCGCGTTCAAGGCGTGCGGCGGGAAGCTTTTGTACGTTGCCTTGCTCAGCATTTCTGCGGCGAGCATTGTCAACTACCTGCTGGGCACGACTGACGCGGTTTTTGCTGGAAGTTGACACTTCAGCCCCTGAGGCCGAGCAGCTTGCGGATATCCGTGACTCCCTGCTTTTCACCAAAGATCTCGACATGCGCGAGATACGTGTCAATGGTGATCTTGAGACCCTTGTGCCCAAGTTTGATCTGGACGATCTTCCAAGGCTCCGGGTTCCCCTGCGCCTTTTCAGAATGATAGGTCAGCACGGCGCAGTTGTGCCGCAGATCGTGAAAGGAGTGGGCAGGACCTGTCTTGATATGCTTTTTGCCGGTTTCGGGATCCACCACATCCTCCTGCTCAGTGATGCCGCATTGCATGCAAGCCAGAGCGAACATTTTCTGGATACCCGATCTGGTGATGGGTTTGCCAGCACTTTTGCTCCCGGGATGACCGAGAAATAGGGAGGTTGTGGACTTAACACCCCGCTTCTTGCCTTCGCGCTCGCTTGCTGCACGTTCCCTAGCGATATACGCCTGCACTGCCAGGATGAGCCAGCCACCACCGGCAATGTGGCCATCTGATCGAAGCAGTGCTCCAGATAGTGGCGCTCGTTTTCGGTGGGGTGCTGACGGAAATATTCGCTGGCCGCATCCTTGGCCCGACGCAAGGCATCGCCA
>Ga0307375_10004047_pt1 | contig 14176 bp, 35 predicted proteins | sample TR1MG_FD_202531 | JGI IMG/M metagenome (GOLD analysis project Ga0307375, IMG submission 202531) | Soil microbial communities from Risofladan, Vaasa, Finland - TR-1 | ecosystem: Environmental > Terrestrial > Soil > Coastal area > Acid sulfate soil | place: Finland: Risofladan, Vaasa | collected...
AGGCTTGTTAGAGGTTACCTCAAGGAATGGGATTCCCTATGAGTTTGATACTTATTTAGGGTTTGAGGAATTAAAGGATTCTCCTGACTGGTTCGTAATACTTTGATTCGGAATTGTCTTGGACTTCCCCAGGGCTTACGGGTAGGGGGAAGTCCAAGACCAAAACAAGGGATTGAGGTTCCCAGAATCCTATGACATAATCATATTATAGAAACAATTAAGTAAGGAAAGATTGTGCAATATATTGAAATTAATGACGATGGTGACAAGCTTTATTATAAAGATAAAATGATGTCTGTTCGTCATCGAGAAGATGGACCAGCTATAGAACATGCAGATGGATACAAAGCTTGGTTTATCAATGGTAAACTTCATCGTGAAGGTGGACCAGCTATAGAATATGCAAGTGGAACTAAAGCCTGGTATATCAATGGCAAACTTCATCGAGAAGACGGACCTGCTATTGAATATGCAGATGGATATAAAGAATGGTATATCAATGGTGAATGTTATTCAGAAAAAGAATTCAATGCTAAGATGAATCCCCCTACTTGTAATGGGAAAGAAGTTGTTATCGATGGCAAGACCTACACCCTAACTTTAAAGGATTGAGGTTCCCAGAATCCTATAGTATAATAGTATTATAGAAACAATTAAGGAGACGTTATGTTTGATAAAATACAATTGAAAGATGAGATTCGGGTATTGCGGGAGACGATTAGTCGGCTTGAAGACGCAAGTGAAATCCTTGAGGATAGCCTTCGCATTAGTTCTAAGCAAAATGAAGGAATGCGCAAGGAAATTATTGGAACGATCAATAAACTTAACAACACCATTATCAAGAGTAAAACTCTCTTAGGCACTAAGCGTTCGTTTCTTCAAAGCATTATTAACGGCGAAGAAAATATTAAAGCTTGGGCTTCCCAGAATCCTATAGTATAATAGTATTATAGAAACAATTAAGAACGGAAAGATTATGCAATATATTGAAATTAATGATGATGGTGACAAGTTTTATTATAAAGATAAAAAGATGTCTGAACGTCATCGCGAAGATGGTCCAGCTGTTGAATGTGCAGATGTATATAAAGCATGGTGGTTCAATGGTAAACTTCATCGAGAAGATGGACCAGCTATAGAATATGCAGATGGATATAAAGCCTGGTATATCAATGGCAAACTTCATCGAGAAGATGGACCTGCTGTAGAATATGCAGATGGAACTAAATTATGGTATATCAACGATAAACGTCATAGAGAAGATGGTCCTGCAATTGAATTATCAAATGGATACAAAGAGTGGTATATCAATGGCAAACAATACTCTGAAGCAGAGTTCAATGCCAAGATGGAATCATGCGATGGTAAGGAAGTTGTCATCGATGGCAAGACCTACACCCTAACTTTAAAGTATTGAGGTTCCCAGAATCCTGTAGTATAATAGTATTATAGAAACAATTAAGCAACCCAAGGAAATATTATGGCTCGTTATGTTATTCCGTACACCCAAGTAAAATCAACCTATCAAGAGATTGTTAAAGATTATCGTAAGGATATGGTTGAAGAAGCAACTGAATGTGTTGAACAGGGGGATTTAGAGTCTGCAATGTCCTGTTTGAAATCGATTCCCCGTGACATCAGTATTACACCGCTGTCCGTTAAGGAAATATGTGAATACTCGATATTCTGTGTTCCTGCTGTTCTCGAAGATATTGATAGTTACTTCCCTGAAAGAATGGAAGAACGCCAACTGCTCATCGACACAGCGAAAATTTCCATATTGGGCGTACCTATGCTTGAAGAAGGAGAAGTGGTTGGAATGATTGATTTTCATTTCAAAGTAAATATGTTAGAGTGGTAGTTCCCGGAATACTGTGCTATAATAGTATTATAGAAACAATTAAGTAACCAAAGGAATGAAATGAATAAACGACATGGTGGACCTTACGATCGCGGACGCGTAGATAGCTGGTATCGCAGACCTTATAACCCTCACTTCTTCAAAGGAGCAACCTATAGCTCTGATGAAGTAAAAATGGCAGATATGACTGCGCAGGAGATTGCTGAATACACTAAAGGCTATAACGAAAACGAAGCAGCGGACAATCATAAGGATTGAGGTTCCCTGAATACTATGCTATAATAGTATTATAGAAACAATTAAGTAACCCAAGGAACAACGTGTCTAACAAAACTGATTCATGTCTGAAAAAACTCGACGAATTACCCACTCGCTTTACCGCTGCTGAACTCTGCGCTGTAGCAGATGTATCCACCGCATTGGTAAACGGTATCCTTTCTAAGGAAGTGGCTAAAGGTACTCTGAAGAAAAAGAAGAACGGTCGCGGATTTGAATACACCAAAGTAGGTGATTTCAAAGCATCTCCTGAACGTTCTGCTTGTTCCATTCCGGTTAACGAACGTTTTAAGTTCATTCAGGACTTTACGGAAATGGTCGGAACTGGTGCTATTCCTTCTTTGTTATTGACTGGACAGGCTGGTGTAGGTAAAACCCATTCCGTTCTCGAAGCCTTAACAGGTTTGTGTATGGTTGAGGGTGAAGATTTCAGGGTAATTAAAGGACATTCTTCTGCATTGGGTTTATATAAGGCTTTACATGATAATCAAGAAGGTTTGACTATCTTTGATGATTGTGATTCTTGCTGGAAAGATCCTATTGCTTTGAACATCCTTAAAGCAGCTTTGGATAGTTATTCTAAACGTTGCATCACTTGGAACAGTCTCGCAGCAGAACGTTCTGGATTGCCAGAAACGTTTGAATTCAAAGGTCAAATCATCTTCATTTCCAATATGGATGCACGTAAGATGGACCCGGCTGTTGTTTCCAGGACTGTCACTTGTAATCTTACCATGACAAATGATGAGATTATCGATCGCATGGAAGGTATTGCATCGGACATCGAACAACAAACCTCTATGTCTGCTAAGGAAGAAGTAATCGGTTTCCTGCGCGAAAATCAAAGTAAGTTCACCGGATTGTCTTTGCGTACGTTTATTCAAGCTTGTCGCTTCCGTCATTCTTCCGAGAATTGGCAAAACATGGTACTCTGGACCCTCGCAGAGGGTTGAGAGTCCCGGAATACTATGCTATAATAGTATTATAGAAACAATTAAGGAGAACTTATGTATACACTTAGACTTGATGATAAATTTTTAGATGCAAAATCAGGCTGGCTAGGGCTTCCTGTCTTATCTGCAAAACCAAAGGTGTTTTACTCTGACTTAGAAGAAGCCGAAATGGTTCTTGCAGGTATCAAACAGCGGAATAAAATTGATGTGGAAAAGGAAACTGCAGAATTAAAAAAGATCCAGCACCAAAAAATCTTGTTAGAAAATAGAATCGCCAAATATAAAGCTCTTCTTTTATATAAGGATACAACCCCACATGGAGAGGTTGTAAAACTGGAAAAACATCTAAGACGTGCCAAAAGCGACCTTGCCAGCTGTAACCATTATAGACTCAGTCAAAAGGAAATAGACGCTATGGTCAATATACAAAGGGCAGAGGTTGTAAAGATTGTATTTGAAGTTCCCTGAATCCTATGCTATAATAGTATTATAGAAACAATTAAGTAACCAAAGGAACATATGAACACCCTCACACAAAAAATCCAACTCAAAAAAGAAGTTATTGAATTCGTTGAAATGAATCAATTTACCCTGGCTGAGAACGCTTTGAAGAAGTTAATCAATTTAGAACTTTCCCAACCCCAACGTGCACTTGGTGAATTGCCTAAATTGAAACCTCGATTGACACCTGGAGCGGAAATCACTCTCAATTCTAAAACTCGACCGATGTATATGATTGGTAAGAAAGCCACCATTGATAAGGTTAACCGTTCCACTGTTACCGTATCCTTTGCTAAGGGTGTGAACACAGGACGCTTCGGACACACGGGTGTTCGGATTCCTCTAAGCCTCATCGAAGGATATTAATATGAATAAACAACAAGATCTAGTAAGAGCCTTATACAGGTTGCCTTTACAAACCGAAAATCAGTTAATATATAACACTTTTGGGTATGTCAGGGGGTTTCATACAGGCTCAAACAAAAAATACGCAGACCTTCTCCGTAGGGCTTTGGTTTCTGGAAAGATTGCCAGGACAGAGCTTAATATCCAAAACAGCCAAAGTAAGTTTTATTACTACATCCCCAGGTCTTGAGGTTCCCTGAATCCTATGATATAATAGTATTATAGAAACAATTAAGTAACCAAAGGAAAGATATGAAAAGTTATAAAGACATTAAAGCAAAAGTATTATGGAACTGGGATAACGAACGGAATCCTGGATGTAGTTTTCTCCCTGGAGACCGTGTTCGAATCTACTGTTCATACGCAGGAAACAAAAAACTTAATGTGAAGATTAACTCCAAAGAAGTAGGAACGGTTATCGCAGTTAGTTCTGGTTCTCCTGGAAAAATTCGTGGAACCTATAAACGCATGTTTACCCGTTACTTCGTTGAATTTGATGACGGCCAGGTATTTGGTGAACACAGCCATTTCATGAGAAAGGTTGCTACACCTGAATGGAGCGCTTGATGAAAACTATCGTAGTAGATGATATTCAATATGACATCGAAGTAAAAATCTGGGAGGCATCTGTATATGGTGATAAGCGGAAAGGAAATCAATTCCATTTTATGGTCGAACACCCAGATCTTGTTGAGATGGGTATCATTGAATACGATGAATCTATAAGCAGACTGGAAACGAAGAAACGTAAATTCTTTAAGGATTTGTTTAACTTCATCGCATTGGAAGATCTCCATATCCATTACAACAGTATGAAAACATCATACATTCGGGAGGATAAGACACTTCCACGGTCTGCTGAAGTGGTATGGTCCCACCAGCAAGCTTCCTGGCGTCTCATTGACAATAATACCAAAAAGGTTATTAAACCTTATGGTATTTATAATAACGACCGTAAGATCATGGTTATTGTTACCATCACAAACGATCACATCAGACGGCAAGAAAAGATCTTCCAATGCGAAAGTAGAATCAAACAATACGAAGAAGCAATCCAATTAAATCTGAGAAGCATTGACAACCATAATGTATCAATCGCAGAAAAATATAAACTTATAGAAGAAAAAAAGAACGAGATAGAGAATATAAAGAAGGGATATTCCCAGAATAAACCTGTATAATAATATTACAGACAATTGAGAAACAACAAACAATAAGGAATTAAAATGACTCAAATGACTAAAATCGTAGATATGAAAGACCGTGAAATCGAAGTAACCCTCTTGGCTGAAAACGTGGCTAAACACGTAACCAAGACCGGAAACGTTGATTACCGTGTACGTGAAAAGACCACTGGCATCTGGAAGTTCGCTCACCAGGCTCGCTTTGATGGATTGGTTAAGCGCTTCGGCTCTGTTGAAGCAGTGAGTGATCGCTACCTCTCTCCGCTCGAAATTGCGGTTGTGACTGCGGTAGATGGACACCCTTTGAAATACCTTGTGGAAAAGCAACCCAGGGTGACTAAGAAGACCAAGGTCAAAGCTGAGAAGCCGGCTAAGACCTCGAGTAAAAAAGTCTCTGTAGAGCCGGTAGTTACCTCCAGCGAACCGGTACGTGATGCGAAGGGTCGTTTCTCTAAGAAACCCGAACTCGTCATGGCATAAGTTTTATGTGTGGACCTGGGTTTTGTTTCTATTCCCTTGGTTGCCCAGGTCCACACCCCTTTTTATGAAAAGCCCCTGTACAAATAAATGTGCCCTGGATAGAGACAATATGTGTATGGGTTGCAAACGTTCAGTAGATGAAATCAGGTCTTGGATCCTTCTCCCTAAAGAAGAAAAAGAAAGAATCCTTAAAGAACTCAAGACCCGTGTGTTAAAGGACTATAGCAAGTGACGTAACGTCAAACCACAACTGAACATGTTTCCCTTTAGGTCCTTCTGCGGAAACAACCTTGAAACTGTGACCATTATGTTTGGTCACAGTTTCCCTTTTTATAAAGATGTCATTGGGGTTTTGTGTTTGAAAGAAGATAGAGAGTGCTCGATTGATCTCCCCAGCATCGTTAATAACTATAGCATTGTCTCTATGTGACCCAATAGGATGGATAGGTTGTGCCACAGGTGTAGATTCCGGCGGTGAAACTAATGAAGCCTTCGGTGGTATGGCTTCTTTCACAGTCTGCTCAGGTGGATTCTCAGGAGGATTCTCAGTTTCGAGAATTTGCATTTTCTCAGCTTGTTGTTTTTCCCAGCCTGGCCTGCGTCTTCTAACACCCCGTTTCTTTGTTGTTGTTTTCTTTTCTGTAGTCATATCAATACTTATTTCTAATTTGGGTGATAGTCCCGTAATTTTTACCTATAATTAAGGTATGAAAATTAACCAAAACGAGGCAGTGGGGTTCATGCTATGAGTAAACCCACGTCATCTATGTGATTGAGATTCCCTGAATCTTATGCTATAATCATATTATAGAAACAATTAAGGAGAACTTATGAAAAGAACATGTTCAGTGTGCGGAATTGAAAAAGATGTGGTGGGATTTGAATTTAGTGATAAAGGTAATAGTGAAGATCAAATAACCAGGACTAATTGCAAATCTTGCTATGAAATGCCCTGGGAGGATATGCAGGCCCTTAGTGAAGAAACCAAAGCTAAACGAAAAGAATACCTTGAATCCCCTGAATATAAAAAGGAATGTCGTTACAGGGAAATGATGGGCGCATCTTTATCGAAAGAAGAATTGATAGAATCTTTGTCAAAACTTCCAGATGGTTCCAGAATCGTAATTACCCAATCTGGTTTCTATGCACAAGGCGGATTTGCATATTTTGAAGAAACTCCAAGACCTTATAATATTTCTGAAATGCATGATGTTTATTCTATAGGGTATTCCGAACAAGATTATTGAGGTTCCCTGAATCCTATGCTATAATAGTATTATAGAAACAATTAAGAACAACCAAGGAATAAAATGAACAACGAATTGAATAAATTAAGTGAAATGTTAATCGAACAAGGAATTGTAACTGAAGCAGAATTGAATCTGGTGACTCAAATTAACGGTTACAGTATGGAGACATTAAATCAGATACTTTATGCTCGTACTGGCTTCAAAAGTTTTGAACAGTTGGAAGATTGAGGTTCCCTGAATCCTATGCTATAATAGTATTATAGAAACAATTAAGAACAACCAAGGAATAAAATGATTACGTTTAATAAAAAAGTCGCAAAAGAATTGGCCGAACATGCAGCGCAGGTTGCCTTTGAATACCCCCAGTTCAACGAGTGTTATGAAATTATCGATGATTGGATGCGTTGTCCCACACCTGATGGTAAACGTCTTCCCTTCGATGGAGACGAACTTCAATACGCAGCAAACATTGCTTTGAAGCATAAGAGTTTGGGTTATCAGGGGGCGATTGATGCTGTGGAGAAGGAGTTAACACGATGAACAAAACCGGAACTACCTATACCCTTGAGAACCTTCTTGACGCATTGGCTGATAAGGGATTTGACTCAGAAGAAGCTATTAGTTACTTCGTAAATTCTATGGAAATCTCTACGGAAGTATATAACGAAATTCTCTCTGAAGCAGATGAAATGAACGATGAATAAACTTGAGATGAAATATCTCGTAGATAATATTAAGGAAGAAATATGGGTATTAAAATATCGGTCGGATATTTCCTGTTGGGTTGCCCATAAGATTAACTCTAAAGGTGAATTAAGTAAGTCATACAAGCATATTCACGGTCCCACTAATCATCAATTCGTCTTCCATTTAAAAAAGACCTTTAAGAACTATACTATGTATGATAATCTGGAGCAAGCAGCGTTTGACAACGTGTCCTTTTTCCTGTAGGTTCCCAGAATCTTATGCTATAATAGTATTATAGAAACAATTAAGGAGAGCTATGTCTGTGATAAACCAAAACCATATTGATGATTTAGAAGACAATAAAGCTAAGTTGAATTTACCTGACTTTGTTTATAAATGTTATGGTGATGGATTTACCAAACGGAAAATCGTCGGATATAGAAAGCGTTCTACCAGGTATGATTTGGTCTTTGAAGACTTAGAAAATGGAAAATTATATTTAGAAGAAAGCGATTATATTAAAGTAATGATTAAGAATGGATTCTACACAAAACAGGAAATATATAAAATAAGTCAAGAAAATCAAAACTATTTTTATAATGGTTCTTGCTGTGATACTGATAATGGTATGCGAGTCTATCAAATTGTTGAACAAGATGACCTAACATACCCCGAAGAAACTTATTTTCATAATCCAGAGAATGCAATTTCCGAAAAAGAGTTTTTAAGTAAAGTTCCAAATCCCAAAACAAATTATGATTGGTGGGGATGGAATAAAAGCATAGATATAATTTTTGGATATAACTTTAACCTAGATAGACACGATTTTTACGAAAGATGAAAGTTTGTTGTAACACCAGACTTAAAAAAATGGAAAATTATATTTAGAAGAAAGCGATTATATTAAAGTAATGATTAAGAATGGATTCTACACAAAACAGGAAATGTAATATGAGTAATAGTAAACAGAAAGAACAGAAGACTCTGAATAAAAACTGCAGTAAAGCAATCGAAGATATCTTTGAAGAATTAACAAAGGTTACATATCAATGTGAATCTTATGATTCAGGTGAGAATCAGTTCACATGGGAAGACCTTCAGGAATTCCATCGCACTCTCTCCCTTCTCAAATCTATCAATAAAAAGTAAGTATGAGTAGAGTAAATAAATTTGATGCGTATTGGCAGTTAGTCAGAGTTGATGCGAGGGAATATAAAGACGTTCGTCAGAAGGTTTTATTAGTTACATCCTTTCTTGGGTCACATCCAAGCTATGAGAACGCTCAAAGGGTTCTTAATTGGGCGAAGATGTCTCGTGTGGCTTATCGTGATAAAGATAAACAACAATACTTCGATGTTCTTATTGATTTTATTGATAATGGGGATTTCAACGAGAGTGTATTGGAACTAGCGTCTCCAGTCGTTTATAGCGATAGAGACTTGCTTAGGGTCTATAACGATCTAAAGAAACGTAAGAACGATTTCCAACATGGTGGTGTGATGCCAAAAGACCAAGCGGAGTTTATGGTTAAGCTTGAAGATGAGATGAAGACTAGAGAATCGGATTGAAGTTCCCAGAATCCTATGATATAATAGTATTATAGAAACAATTAAGTAACAAGGAATAAAATGAAAGTATATAGAGTACCTGTAAATTTAAACATTGCAATATCTGTTGAAGTAATGGCTGACAGTGAAAAGGAAGCCCTTGGTAAATGTGGTATTGATATGAGTAATTACATTCAAAATCTACTTCAAAACGATTTACACGAGAACGCTGATGATGCTGTAGTAGGTATTGACATCGATGATTACGAAACAGAAACCTTTATCTATGACATAGAGTTAATTGATGACAATGCCTAAACATGAGAATATGTACAAACTAGTTCTCTCTGAAACCCAGCTCAGAGTTATAAAAGCAGCCACTGACCTATACAGCCGTGTACAGATTGGGCAAATCAATGAAGCCTTGGAGCTTTTACCATTAGATATAAAAAACTTTAACTACGGAGATTGGCAAGATTTCAGATTAAATGTTCATAAAGGATTGGCACCCTTCACTATTCAAAATGTGGATGGGTATAGTTCTAACCTGGGTATTCATAATGCATTGACTCCAGACTCTGCAAGGGTCTCTTATGACATTCACCAAGTGGTAAGGTATCAGCTCAAGAAGGATTCTGCACCCCCTTTAGAATTACCATCTGGTGGAACAGTTGATTGCTATCCTGCAATGAAGACCTCTACAGAACAAAACTTACCTACAATTTCCCCATTGCTTCCAGAGAAAAAGAAGGTATAATGAAAACATGAACAGAACAGACAAATTCCTATATATCACAAACGGGATGGGTTTCCTATCCTTCCTTCAATATTTCATCCGCACCTTGTTTTATTACAATGGCCGTCTTCTCTACATGATTGATAATGAGTACGAGAATGTGCAGCGACTTGAAGGACTTATCAACAATATTCCATTACATAGGACAGACACCTAAGGGTAGCGTCCTTCCAGGAATCAATCCAGATGCCGTAAGGCTTAATTCCGGGCCTTGTTAATTCAGCCAAGGCCCGGCTTCTTTTTATATGTTTGAGGTTCCATGAATCCTATGATATAATCATATTATAGAAACAATTAAGGAGAACCTATGACAAATAAACAAAAAAACAAAGCTGTAATCGAATTCGTAAAATCACTCGGATATATGTATCATCGGACTTATACTCATACTTTTCGAAATGGCGAAGATTATAAATTAAAATTCTGCTTTTTAATAATTCCAAACAAACCTGGCACTAAAGACATGGGATATTCCTATCCGACACGTTCGCAAATGATGGAATTATCTTTTAAAGTTGAAGAAAAATTCCAGGAATGGAAAGCTGTAAACCCACAATCAAACGATTTAAGAATCTATCGTAAGGTTTGAAGTTCCCTGAATCCTGTAGTATAATAGTATTATAGAAACAATTAAGGAGAACCTATGAAAGAATTAAAAGGTAATGCGTATATTTACAACAATTCATGTTTCAGTTGCAATGTAGTCATTGTAAGAGAAGCTGAAAAATTACAAAGATTTGGAAAAGATAATATCTTGCTGACACTAGATCGATATTTTCACAGCAAAGGTGTTTGGAAAAAAGTAGATTCTATGAAAGAGTGGCGATTCACTTTAGATGAAGATTGCTTAGGTGACAAGATCCCTGAAGAATTGTGGAAGGATGTTTTAGTAGATTGAAGTTCCCTGAATCCTATGATATAATCATATTATAGAAACAATTAAGGAGAACCTATGAAAGTATTGCCATCAAAATATTTACCAGAAGATGAAATCCCTAAGGGTTGGAGACTGTTTATCTATGAAGCCTGGGGTGATATCAATGCGCTGAAGAATGGTATCGTTGTCTATAGTTTCGATGAGATTTATGAAGTTGCAGAAGAATATGGTATTAAGGTCCCGGAATATTGCTTCGTTAAGGATTTGGGTAAACCCGGAATCGAATACGTGAAAGTCCCATAATCCTAAGCTATAATAGTATTATAGAAACAATTAAGAAACAAAAGGAAATATTATGTCTAGCATGAGTTACTGTCTATTCGAAAACACTTCAATCGATTTGTCAGCATCAGTTGAAAAACTCAATACACTTATCAATGAAGAAGGTGTTGATTCTCTCGAAGAATTAGAACAAAAACTCAATGATTACGAATTTCGCGGATTGATGAGTATCCTTGAAGATGCGAAAGAAATTGTTGAAATGACTAAACACTTGATTGAATTATAAGTGGATTGAAGTTCCCGGAATTCTATGCTATAATAGTATTATAGAAACAATTAAGAACAACCAGGAGTTCAATATGAAGACAATCGAAGTTAAGGGTAAGAAAAAAGACGTAGCAATACTTGCAGATGGTGTTGCAATTGCCACCACGAAGTCCGGAACGAATCAATATTACATTCGCTGTTCCGTTATGGGTACATGGGATTTCCGCCATCAGCAAGCGTTTGATAACCTTCTTAAAAAATATAAGTTGGAAGACATCTCAAAGAATACTGTGTCTAACACCGGTAAACGCAAGTTGAATGGTGAGGCGACTCCTATTACAGAAAAGAAAGTAAAAGCGCAGGAAGTCGCGGAAACGGAGAATACTACGCGTGGTTGGAGTGCAAGTGCTGAACGCGGCGACGAACCAATCGATTGGAGTGATTTCGATGTGGTATGGGAGGATACAGAATGATTACAGGAATTATATTTACAATCGTAGTTCTTTGGGTAATATATAAAGAATTGAAAGAAGAACATTTGCTTTGAGGTTCCCTGAATCCTATGATATAATCATATTATAGAAACAATTAAGAACAACAATGAAACATTGAGTAAGATATGAAATTAACACCTGAACTACAAACGAAAATTGAAAACATGACACACCAAGAAGTCTTATCAAAGATCAGGTTTGCTCCAATCGGTGACACATTATTCCAAGGGGAGTCTGGTGAATTTGTTATGAAGCGACTTCAACAACTAAGAGATGAACCTGGCGGAGCAGAACGACACACTGCAGCGTCTAAAGCAATAGGATGGTAAGATGAAACATTGAAGTTCCCAGAATCCTATGCTATAATAGTATTATAGAAACAATTAAGAACAACCAGGAAACATTATGAAATCACTACTTACACAAATCAGAGAAAACGTAATCGGTATTGACAGCTTATCCAAACGAGGTGAGGTGTTCACTGCCCGCCTCGGTTACTTCTACACCCATGGAAAGAACGAACGTGACTTCGCTGATATACTCAAATCAGAAATCACTCGCAAATTTGGTCCTCAGCTTAAATTCGAGTTGTTGGATATGGGCAATCACTGGGCACCATTTCGAGGTGGTGCTTCAACTGCTAAGTCTTCACATTGGTGGGTAAGGTTCAAAGTTGTACCGAACCGGGATATGGTTGAAACTTATAATATGTTGAACCCAGAAGCTGGTGTGGTAATGATTGAGGCCCACCTTAAAGGCGGATGCTGCGATCCAGCTACTGAAACCTACCACTGCATGTAGGATTGAAGTTCCCAGAATCCTATGCTATAATAGTATTATAGAAACAATTAAGTAAGACCAGGAAACAATTAAGAACAAAAGGAAACAATATGAAAGCATACACTAAAGCCCTTAACTACCTCGCTAAACAATTTTTTGATGGTGGAATGGAAGGTAAGACTCCAATACAATTTAAGGAGAAACAAATGCTCCAGATCATGATGGATAAAACCCAGGAGGAGGTCGTGAAGGATATCAAAGACACCATCGAAAAGACTTACGGGAAGATGTGGGCAGACCAGTATTAAGGATTGAAGTTCCCAGAATCCTATGCTATAATAGTATTATAGAAACAATTAAGGAGAACCATGTTAGAACCAAACAACAATCACAAATATGAATACAATTTTCGCGAAGGCACAATCCTTGATCGTTATGGAAACGAGATGGATGGAGTCGATGATTACATCATGGAGTTTAACGATTTGATTGAATACATCCGTATGTTAGAAAAAGACAGGATCTCCCTTCGTAAACAATTAAAAAACTTAAAAGAACTCTCTTGCGAACAACGCTAATGAAATACTTTGCAGTCTACATCACTAAAAGTCCCTGGGCTTTATGGGCGTTAATCCTAACCCCAAGTTATAATCATAAAAGCGATGACGGTAATTGAGGTTCCCTGAATTCTATGCTATAATACTATTATAGAAACAATTAAGGAGAACCATATGAACATCGCTGACATCAACATCACATTTGAGAACAACCGCAAAGCCGTTAACATTTATCGTAAGGATAAAAACCCCCAACGCTTTGATTCATTGGAAGAGTTGATTCTCTTCGTAGGTAAACAAAACACCGTTCAACCCCAGAACGATCACCTTCTTGAGTGTCTTCAACCCTTCCCTTACATTGATGGGTTGGTTGGTCCGATGTACGATGGGAAGGATGTCTTTGGAAACGAATGTGTCCGCTACGAAGATTACGAAGTATATGAAACCCTGTCTACTTGAAGTTCCCTGAATCATATAGTATAATAGTATTATAGAAAAGATTGAGAAACCACCGGCTGGTGCTGGTTCATGAACACAGGTGACAATTTGGTTCGAGTCCAAAACACGAAAGTGACAGGTGTATGAGGTTGCTCAAAGGATGGTTCGATTCCATCTTCTCAATCTGATTTTAATTATATGATATAATAACATTATGAGCAGTAAACGTAAACATTATCAAATTGACCGCCGCGTTGTTCGGCGGAGAGAAGCGACCGCATTACGTCGCGGAGTTGAATTGAGTTATAGTAAAACTATCGGCCGTGTAGTTCGCCGAGGTTGGGGTACTAATAGAGTAATACAGGCTCGTGATCCAGATTGACCCATATAGAAACAATTAAGTAACAAGGAATAAAATGCAAACATTCAGAATCAAATATTACGAAACAGGAAATGGATACATTCCAGATTTTTCTCACTCACAAATCTGCCAAGCATCCTCACGTGAAAAGGTATTGGATTATGTGAAACAAAATAAGGC
>Ga0307375_10004048_pt1 | contig 14175 bp, 27 predicted proteins | sample TR1MG_FD_202531 | JGI IMG/M metagenome (GOLD analysis project Ga0307375, IMG submission 202531) | Soil microbial communities from Risofladan, Vaasa, Finland - TR-1 | ecosystem: Environmental > Terrestrial > Soil > Coastal area > Acid sulfate soil | place: Finland: Risofladan, Vaasa | collected...
CTGGTAGCGTAATTAAAACCAGGGATCCAACTTGACCATATAAAATCATGATATCTACTTCCATATGGAGTGTATACCAATACAACAATTCCAACTCTCTTACTACCATCTACTATTGTAAATATTCGATCTTTCTTCCATTCTCTTTCCCCTTTTGGTATATTGTATAACCAATCTGTGGTACTTGCCTGAGCTAATTCAGGATCTTCAAATTTTCTCATCTTCTTTCTAAACTTGTCTAACTCTCTTAAATCGGATCTAGTGACTCTTTCATCTAACTCAATACTTTGGTAATCATACGGGTTTGGCATTGAATCATCTTTATAGCTTTTTGCTTCATTAAGCATTTTTAAGTAATTTTTAACTATATTCATAACTTAATCTCCTATTAGTATTTAACTATATATGGTAATAAAATAATTTTCTCTTCCATTTATTAATATATATAGAAAAACACTTCAACCATATCTGATCAGAACTGGTTTATTTTTTTATCCACCAAAACGGATAATCTAACATATACGAGGGGGCAACTTCTTCTTTTTTTGTACCACCTGTAAGCTTCATTTTTAATTTTTTTGCAACTTTTATACTAGGAATATTTTTATGCCAAATAATTGTGTATACAGCACTATCCTGTCTATATCTCCAATCCTTTATTTCTGTAAGTTGTTCAAGCATTTTCATGGTTCCTCTAACAGCATAGTTAAAACCAGGAACCCAACTTGACCAAAGTATGTAAGCACTACCAGTTGTGGAAACTATTCCAACTCTTTTCCTATTATCTACTACTGTAAATGTACGATGATATTCATGTTTTCTTCCTAGTTCCCCTCCAGGAAAATTTGGAGGTTCATAATACAACCACTCTTTTGCAGACAAATTAACGGTTTTAGGATCCTCAAATTTCTTCATCTTCTTTCTAAACTTGTCTAACTCTTTTAAATCAGCTCTAGTTACTTTTTCATCAAGTTCTAAACTCTGATAATCATATGGATTTGGCATCGAACCATCTTTATAGCTTTTTGCTTCATTAAGTATTTTCAAATAATTTTTAACTATATTCATAACTTAATCTCCTATTAGTATTTAACTATGTATAGTAATAAAATAATTTTCTCTTCTATTTATTAGAATATATAGAAAACACTTCAACCATACCTATTAGATTTTTGTTCTAAATTAAAATTCTTCTTCTATATATATAAATAAATGAAAGAAAGACTGACCAAGATAATTTATTAAATAATGTCGGGGAGATGTATATAAAAACAAGATGGATAAGAGCAACATTCCATTGAGTCATATAAATAGACGATCCACTAAATTATTAATTTACTAAAGGGAGATAAATTATGTTAGAGAGAAAAGTAGTTATGAGAAAAAAGGGACAGAAAGGTTTCACTGAGGTAAAAACTGCAAAAGGAAAATCCGCAGAACCATCCAAGAAGAAGAGACCATATCATCGAAAGACCGAAGCGGAAAAAGCTCTTGCAACAGTAGAAAAAGCAGTGAGAGATAGGAAAAGAGAGCAAAGGAAAAAGGAAAAAGAAAAACTGGAAGCGAAGAAGAAATTGAAGGCAGAAGCAAAAATCCAAGATAAACCTACTACCACCAAAAAGAAAGGTGCCCCTAAAAAACAAAAAATTCCTCTCGATCCATGGTATAACATTCCTCATGATTTAAATCCATGGGGGTTGGAAGTTTGGGCAAAAGCTCATAGTTTAAGCGGTAACAATGCTGCAGATATAAAACCCCTACTGGGTAGAAAAATCGTGGTAGATGCACTGCTCAAAGCTGCGATCAGAAGGTTAGAAATCATCATAAAGAATAAAGATTCCTTACCTGAAGAAATCGAAGCGGTGGCCATGGAAGTCAAAAAATATCAAAAAGAGCAGGAGACCTATGCTGCGCCGCTCAATGTCATAGATCGAGATTATCAAAAACAGGGAAGTGACGGACTCCCAATTCCTATTATCTCCCAACACTTCATTGTAGCTGCATTTCGGGATGAGATTTCCAATTCATTTCCAGACGAGTTTTTGATGGCAAAGGTTTCAGAAAAGGAAGGCAGAATTGGAAGAGAACATTTAAGAAAATTCCTTAAAATTTATCTCTTTCATCTACATCTATTCAAAGATCCCGAAATGACCCAACTGTTTGAGGCGAGTGATATTGTCATTGAGGGTCAACAACCTGTTATGAAGGTGGCGGGATTTTCCTTTAATGAAGTTTTGTGGGGGCCAATATATTTCAAGTTCCGGATCATCTTTCATCCAAAGGGAAAGTTTCCACGTCTTGCAGATAGAGAACTCGTTCAGCAGGTTCTTTATCAATGCACATTCCGGGGTCTTGGCGGTAGACGCCCTGCTAACTATGGACAATGGGAAATTCTCAAGGCGAGATATGTAGAATTTAAACAACCATTCATAATAATCGAAGGTAAAGGAGGTGAAGAGCAGGATGCGAGGAATACCATTCCTGACAAGAAAAGAAAACAAAATGTACGCTAGATTGCGAATGCTTGCAATAAGAGGTGGCAAATTTGAAAATGGAAATGGAGGTGATAATACTATGGAAGAGGGTGCTGATCAACGATGCTTTGCTAAAACTTTGTGCATTAATGCAATGGCACTAACTTTACAAGATGCAATTCCAATTGAGAATTCTCGTGCCGTTGCAAGACATGGCAATAATTATGTTAGACTTCTCGAGAATAAGTTAGATAAAAAAATCTTCGAAAGTCTGGAAAAGCGTCGAAGGCAAGCACGAAAGCGTATGAAGAAATTAAGAAACGAAGAGTGATCCATTCTTATGTCTTCATCTTAACTGAGGTCTTATGGAACCTTTCATTAATTGTATTCTCATCCATTAACTTTCCATGCATTACTATAAAATACAATTCTAACCGTTCATTGAGTTCATATAAAGCAATCCAACATCAAGCTTTGAACTCAATGAACCTTTCAATACTATATGCTCTTATAAAATAGCATACAATTGAAAGTCATATGTTGTCTTACTTTTACATCTCATCTAATTGAACTTTTAATCTATTGTGTTAGTATTCTATTTAACAGGATAAGATTTAATCATATGCGTTGTTATCCAACTTACATTTTATTAACACAAGCTAAGTTAAATTTGCACAGTATTAAATAATATCTAAATTTATTGACTTCATATAAAGCAATCCAACATCAAGCTTTGAACTCAATGAACTTTTCAATTCGATTTGATCGGGTCATCTTTTCTTCAATGCATTACCATAAGATTCAATTCAACTTTTCAATTCAATTAAATCGGATACAATGATGTCTAATCCGATATTATTTTTTACAATTAATTGGGATATTATCCTAGATAGTATTTCATAGAACTTGCAATGGAATCGCATGACATCTGTTAGGTTACTGTCCAATTTGTTACAATATAATCAAAACCGAGTTCATTGAGTTGAAATCAATTGTTATTAATTGACATCGCATTGCATTGACTACTACTTTTAGATGTCTTATGATAAAATAAAATCGTATAAGATAATCTGATATAACATGATCTTTAATACAAACTTTTCATTGCGATGTTATATTACTTGTTAAGTTGCGATACCATTGAGTCCACATAAAGCAATCCAACATCAAGCTTTGAACTCAAGCTCATCTGAATTGATTTTGATTCCATTCAATCCCATCAGCTAACCTACAATAAAAAAAGTGCTAGCTATTTCATAACATATTATTTAATATAATCTCATCTTATTTATGGAATTGCTAGCACACCCACCTTTTAAAAGGAGTTACAAATGAGACCCTTAGTAATAGACGCAGAAGCTAAAAGAGATATTGCAAAAGTTGTTAAATATGCTTTTGACAATAAAATAGAATTAGAAACCTTAAAAAAAATGGTAGAAAATGAACTTCCTCCCATAGGAGACACTCCTGAACACTTATGCTATATATTCAAGGATTTTAGAGTTGTATTCTCTGTTGAACACCATCCAATGGGTTGGTGTAGACATATATCCATTTCCGTTCCTAGTCATAATAAAATGCCCAGTATAGAAGCTTCAGAAATGTTAATAGAAGAATTTGGTTTTCAAACTCCATTAAGAAATTGTCATGTTAGCATAGAAGAAACAGACGATCCAGAGCGTAAACACGCAATTAATATAATTGAAGCTATGAAAGACTACAAGGAGGATTAATGGAAGTTTTAAATATTGTGGAGAATGCCGATGGGAGTGAAAACTGGACTATAGAATTAACAGAAGAGGAAAATAATCTATTAGTTCAATATGCGGTAAAAGACATTATACAAAACCTTATTATAAATCTAGAGAAGCAAGAAAAATCAAATGGAACATAATATAAATGAACCAATTCAACCAACCTTCTTAGGTTAAAAAAGGAGAAATTGCTTATGTCCCTGAAAACAAAGTTGACAATCAATCTTCAATACCCAACTTACGGAAATGTTTTAAAAGAAACAGAAATTCTTTTAGCAAACCCCCTATATCAAAAAGCAATTAAATTCATTGCTACGAACAAAAAGATAAATGAATATAGAAATATCACTGATTTTTTATTTTGTGAAGTTTTCACCGAATGGAAAGAAAAGTGTTTTAAATTTTATGATGGACAAGAGCATATGTTGAAAGATGATCCAAGTGTTACTGAAGTAGAGATTACTAAATATGATAACTATCTTACTTTTATTGTATTGCCAACAGCTCTTGCAACATACGAAGAAAATATAAAAATGTCATGGTCCCATTTTTGTTCTACTTTAAACCTAGTTGAGAAGATCGTTAAAGAACACATTGAAAAATAAGAAGGAGAAAATCAACATGATAATTCATAGAATCATATGTGACAGTGGAGAAAGCGAGAATTGTAAAAAGATACAAGATATTGAAAAATTTGGAAAAGCTACACCAGAATACCTCGCACAAGCTCATGGTTGGTTGATTGAAGGTGAGAAAGAATTATGTATCTGTGAATACTGTCAAAAAGAAACAGGCAAATAATGACAGAAAAATTTGAACTACCGATTCTCTTTGGATTAAGCAGAGTTGGTAAAATAAAACAGTGGCAAGCAAAGGTTGAATTAAACGAAGATGATACCGCCACACTTATTATTGAGTCAGGATATATTGATGGGAAAATTCGTCAGATTCCCAGATTAATAAAGAAAGGAAAAAATGTTGGTAGAAGTAATGAAACAACTCCATTCCAACAAGCTATAGCAGAAGCAACATCAAAATGGAATAGCAAAAGGGATGAAAATTATGAACCTCATCAGATTGACCCCAATAACTATAAACCAAGATTGATGCTTCCACAATTGGCCAAAAATTCTGGAGAAGGCAAAATTGTATTTCCATGCTACATTCAACCAAAATTAAATGGAGTTTGTAATCTATCTGAAATCTGTAACAATTCCCCAGTACTTCCAAATACAATAATACACCATTCAAGAGGTGGTCAGATGTTTGAAACATTAGACCATCTTGATAAATGGTTATTAGAATTAGATGCCCCCGCTCCAGTTCATGGCGAGTTATACTATCATGGATGGAGTCTTCAAAAAATCAGTGGTTATACAAAATTAATAAAAACCGATCAACATCTATTACAATATTGGTTATATGATATTGCTTGGTTAGATGTTTCGTTTGAAAAAAGAATTGAATGGTTGATGGATGCATTTCATCATAAAATTAACAGTTATTCTGAATGTCCTGTTAAACTTACCCCAACAGAATTAGTACAAAATTGGGATCAAGTTAAAGGATACCATGATCTATATGTACAACAAGGATATGAGGGAGCAATGTTAAAAAATAAAGGTGGATTATATAAGTTTCAATATAGATCTAATGATCTTGAAAAAGTAAAAGAATATCAAGATTCTGAATTTGAAATCATTGGAGGGAAGGAGGGAACTGGAACTGATGTAGGTTGTATCATCTATAGATGTATAACAGAAGGAGGTTTGGAATTTGATGCCCGACCAAGAGGAACAGTTGAGGATCGTCAACAAATGTTGATTAATCTTCCAAATGATATTGGTAAAAAGTTGACAGTCAGATATGCAGAATTATCTGACTCTGGAGTTCCACTACAACCAGTTGGAATTCCAGCAGAAGGTATAGTCGTTAGAGATTATGAATAGAAAGGAGATCTAATATTATGAGCGAAACCTTAAAACAATATCTACTAGAAAAGCTGGAAGATCATGTGGATGATCTTGATTTTGAAGATGATGAAGAAAGGGATGAGTTTGAAGATCTTATGATTGAACAAATTGCAATTGCAAAAAGTGTTGATTTAATTGAAATATGTAATTTAATGGAAATTCCAAGGTCTAAAGTTCTCGAATACTTTGATGATGAAACTATCAAACAAACCATGATAGAAATTTATGGAGATGAGAAATACGAGTATTAACTAACAATCCGGAGGCAGGCATTCGATGAGTGAGATTAAGACTGAACATGAGGGAAGACGATGCAAAAAGTGTGATAATAAGCTATCAATATATAACAGAAACAATATATGCTTCTATCACTCTGAGGATCCAAAATATCATCCTTCTGTCCCTTATGAGAGACCATTATTTTCTTCCAGTAGTAACTTAGGAAGTCAGACAATAGTTAATCATTATGGTTTTTTAAGAGGTCAATAAATGGTTTGTGTTTATTAAATATAGATTGAGTTTCTATATATATCAATTAATGAATAAAGGATTTGTGTAGAAAAAATCCATGTTTAGCTCGATATAACACACCTACGCATTGCCTGCAATCTACTTTTAACAAAATAGTTAATGTAGAACTTGGTGTAGAGCAAAAAATATATGGAAATGTTTTAAGATTATAGCAGTGGATTTATTTTATTTCTCAATCACAATTGAATTAGAAATCATTCCCCAGTTAGATATTTTATTAACCGGTGTTTTTAACGAAAAATGTAGAGTTTCTAAATGGGTTAGAAACTCTACATAATTTTTTAAATGTTATTTTATAATAAAGAAAGGAGAATAAATTTTATGTTAAATGTAGTAGCAAAAAGCAGGCAGTGTTATATCATATTAGAAGTACGACCAAGCTTTAAACATGGTAAAATTTTATTTAAAAATTTTTTAATTATTAACAATAACATGTGGGAGGGGTAATTCCCTCTCGTGCTTTTCTCGGTCTAAAAAATACTTAATTTTTTTTGTTCTATTTTTTAAACTTCCTTACTATATATATAAATAAATGAAAGCAAATAGTTATCTTGTTTTTTTAAATCGAAGAATTAAGAAAGGAGAAATGAAAAAAATAAAACCAATAGAACCAACCTCAGGAATTGACTGGAAGCTATTTTTAAAACGTCTGACATTTACAAAGAAACTTATAATAGCAGCATTATATTTGTTTGCAATGTTTGGTGTTCTTTTAAAATGTCACGATATTAATCTTTTTTAAATGTAAAGGAGGTCACAAAATGGTCAGATTTATTTTTCTAGGTGTAGCATTAATATCAATGGTTTCATTGGTTGCAGTAGCACAACAAGAAGTAAAGCTCCAACCCCCTCCAAATTTAACTATAATTTCTATGTCAAATGATAGTAATAATTATGAATGTGCAGTAGATGAAGAAGGAACTTATTATTACTATCCACAATTACCAGAAGAAGGAATATCGTTTGTATCTTTTAGTAATTGCCCTGCAGCACCCTGTGAAGGTGCAATCGTAACAAAAGAAGGTCAAGTATCTAATTGTGATTAATAATTAGGAATAAACTTAACCACTTACTATTTTTAAAAAAAAAGGATATGAGTATGATGCGTCAAAAATTAAAGCAGGATAGATGGATGATCTGACAAATAAAAAAACACCATCTAAAAAAAACATTAAATCAGTTCTAAAATTTTGTCCAATGTGTAAACGAAGATTAATAGAAGAAACTCCTGATATTATGACATACTTAACCTGTTTAGATTGTAACTGTATTGTTGATTATTATTATCCACAAACTGAAATACCAATCTATGATAAAAAACCATGTAGCATTAAACCAAAACTCATTAAAGATTCATCAACTTATGCTATTCAAAAAGTAAAGAAAATTAAATATAAAGATCCAATTATGGAAAATCAAATTCTATCATTACAAGAAAAACTAGAACTTCCATCGTTCAACAATAAAAGTATTGAAAATATTATTAGATTACAAATGCAATTACTATTTCATATAAAAAATAAGAATGTCGAAAAGGTCGCTATATATATAAGATTTATTCTTGAACAATGGCCAGATATAAGACAGTGTCCTCTTGATATAAATTTAATTATTGACGCACTAAGGATGATAAAAAATGAATGAAATATATATCGCTATGATGAATATGAAGTTACATGAGATTATTGATCTAAACGAAATTACATCAATAATAAGAGTTCCAGGAGGATGGATCTATATAGTCGAAACTAACAATGAAGGGACATTGCCACATGCAATGACCAGCACATTCGTCCCTTACATAAATGAAGAACATGAGGATGATTAAAATGGAAAATCCAAACATCTGTCAAGTATGTAATAAAGTATTTGAAAAGAATGAACAGATCCATATAAAGCATAAATATCATATGTGTGAAGAATGTGTAGAATATCTCAACGAAATGGAAGATGAAATACAGAAAGAATTGAAAACTAAAAGAAAAGAACGATACGGAAAATACAAATATTATTTTAGAGATTTCAAAGCGCAAGAGATTGTAGATATGATTTTAGCGAATGAATTTAATAGCTTCGACTGGGAATGATTTTTCTCCATGGCGGTAAGGGCATAAAGAGGGATCAAGTTATGGCAATCTTGATCCCTTTTTTTTCGTAATTTTTATGATCAGTTTCTAACTAGGTAAGTTCTTTATTCTTGTTCTAACTCAATTACTGGAAACCGGTTCCCTACTTATATTTTCATTTGCTATATATATAAATAATTGATAAACAAAACAAACACTTAACTTAAAATTTCAACATAAAGGAGATGTTATATGATTAAAAAGGAAAACATAAAAGAAGCTATTGAAGGTGATAATAGTTTTCTACATTATTTATTAAAACCTGCTAGATCAATCAAAGAAGAAGATATAAAAAAAGAATATTGTTTTGAAAGTGGTTATCATCCCGATGATGCAATGCTATATGATTATGCATTGAAATGGACAAATCGTTCTAACATTAAAAAGGTTACATATCATATAGCAAATTGCCCAATGTGTATGGCGGAACTCCTGGAAATAATGAAATTAGAACAGGATATGAATGAAGAAATATTGGAATTCGCAAATGAAACCTTTTAAATTAACTTTAAAAAAAGGAAATTATAAATGAAATACAATATCAAGGTTGTAGCGATTATTCTTGTGCTCGCAGCAGCTACATTACTTATGGCAGCAACAGACAATCCTTCTTATCAATTCAAAAAATTGACCCCTGATTTAGATGAATTTAAGACATTGATGAAGAAGGCAAGAAAGGCAGATCCGAAATATTCCATGGATCCTTTCCAATTTGGACTATTAGCAGCAGTTACAGCAGCATCAACAGAAATCATCTACGTATCTCAAAATTGTAATTGGATCATCAATAGATACTACAACCCATTGACAAATCAAATGGGAATCAATCTGATTGGAGTAGATAGTGTTGGTGAGTTGATGCTACTCACACATTTTGATGATAAAACCAACTTTATCGTATGGTCAATGTGTAAAGATGGAACACCAAAAAACAACTTCATTCCGACGCTTCAAGTAGATAAAAATAAATCCTATACAGGAAATGATTTCATCAACAAACAAAATGAAATTATATCTGAAATGAAAACTGGCAAGGTAGTTAACATGAAAACAGGTTGTGTGTCTTGGCAAGATGAATCATTATTTGTAACCATTTCTTTGGAAGGATTTGAAGAAGTTTATAATGAGTTTGAGACAATCATAAGTTTGCCACAATCATAGATGAACATTAAAAAAAAGAAAACAAAAAAAAAGCATTCCAGAACATCGGGGTGTTTTTTTAACTATATAAATATAACAACCACTTAAAGAAAGAGAGGAATTGAAAGCATGAACATTGAAGTGTCGCAGTTGATATCTGAAGAAATTCAGATAATTAATCTAGAGAATGAAATATTACAATTGGAAGAATGTATTATACAACCTGAATTTAATTCGAGAATAGTAAATTTGGCAAATGTAATTATCACTTTAAAACATGAGATATTGAATTTAAGAAATGAGATGTTCGATATGAAAAGTGATATCTTTGAAGAGGAAGAAGCTGAAATAATGTATCAGTCTGAAACAGGTAAAAATTTACAACAATTTTTAGAAGCTGGTATTAATAAAATATTTCTTGATAAGGATTCTATTAAGGACGTAGAGGGGAGGTAAAAATAAAGAAATGTCCGATGAACCATATAAAATTATTTCTGATGAGATGAAAGCTACTATTGAAGCAGGTGGAGTCAAGGTCTATCGAGATGTTAAAAATGTTAAAATAGATACAAGGTGGTATGATGATTCCAAACTGGTTCATTATATTGGAATGCAGAAACCAAGAAGACCAGGAGTCTTGTTATTTTTTACTATGCTAGAACATGTATATTTTCCACCAGATACCGCGAAGAACTCACAATTCACACTTGCATATTTTGAATGGAGTCATGGTCTTTGGGTAGTTAGTTCCATCCCTATCAAATATAAATTACATGGCAAGGCGATAGCAAAAAAATGTGGAATTAGAATAGCAGATGGAGTTCCAACCGAACCAACACTTGATTCATTAGAAAGAATCGTTCTAAATTATTTTCCGATTAATCGTTCAAACGCATTTGCTCTTGAAAATGAAAGCGGTCATCCAGTATATAAGAATTCTGGTTTCTGTGAGAAATGGTTCCCTATCGAAGATCAAATAATCGACATAATACTGCATGGGGGTGATATGGAATTAGTTGAACGTCTTATGAGGGGTATGATATGATAATATAGCAAAGGAGATTATTATGAGTTTGGTAAGTGATTATACCATTATGGCAGATGGAAAATGGTATAAAAATATTACAATATATGATGAATCCCAAAATTGGTTTTTGTGCTTTGATGATAATGAACCTCCTGAGATCGTCATTTATAATCCAGACAAAACTTCATCAAACAAACAAAAAATTATTAAAATCAGAGAAGTTCTTAAAAAAGCAAATATCTATGCAAAGGTTACAGGATTGAAAGCTACAGGGAGCAGACTCTATCCACCTCATTGGAGTCGTGAGTTTAAACCATCAATCTCCGGATTTCTTAAGATCAGGAGACGTATAGATATTACAAATCTTCTTATTCTGCATGATGGAATCTTTGACAAACTCCCTCAACGAGAGGAGTATGTATTTTATGACTTTGATCACAGCAAGTAATTTATATTAACTACTATTCACGGAGGATATTAAAATGGAAACACCAACTGATAAATTGAGAAAAATTAAAATTATGGCGCTCAAGGGATTAAAAGCTCAACTCATGCGCAGTGATAGGGACTTCAAGACATGTTGGAAAATTTCTCTTCAAATCGCTGAAAGAATTGCAAAGGAATGCGATTACGCAGAAAGAAATTAGATGATCTGAAAGGAAGAAGATATGAACGAGCAAATCCCAGACATGGCGTATATTACCAGAATGAATTATGAAAGAACTGCCAAATGTTGGTGGGTGAGATTTGTTGTAACTACCAATGGGGTGCAGAAATTAATAGCACAAAAATCATTTAGAGATTCAAATTACATTGATGGCAAAGATGAAGCATTATTCTTCGCTCAGGGATGGCGGGATGATATATACTCAACTTTAGTTAAAGAAGGGATAATTGCAGGATATCAAGGAAGGGGTAATAGCAGTGTTCCTCCTGCATATATCATACCCAAACCAAATAACTCATCTGGATTCGTTGGTGTAGAAAAGAATGATTTCTATTATCAAAAAAATGTTGGAGGGGTTCTGTACAATGTGCATTGTTATCACTGGAAAGCTACCTGGGTAGAGTATGATATTTATAAAGGAATATATAGGAGAAGACCTAGATGTTCTTCTTTTTCAATTCGTAGATGGGGAGAGAAAGTTGCATTTGAAAAAGCTCTTCTACTTCGATTACAAAAAGTTGAATATATACTTAGTCCTAATCATTTAAAAATACGAGAAGCATATATAAAAAGAAAAGGAGAATTACAAAATGGATGATAACCATTCCGACGATATTGAATCCCTGTTTACTGAGGAAACTAGTTTGAAGGAATTTCAAAATAGAATTAAAGATCTTTTAAAACATTTGGAAAAATCACAAGGCATAGATGCAAAATTAATTGCTGTAAAATCTCATCATTCCGTAGATGAAGTCTTACATAAAATTATTAAAAAAATATCAGAACCTCCAACATTGGAAAACAAGATACAGAAGTGTCTCCCCTGTCTAGAAGACGCCTTTGCAGAAATTTCATTTAGAAGTGGAGGAGATATGCTCGGAGATACTGGTCATCTATGTCTTCGTATCTTCAATGAATGTGCCATGATAGATAAGGAAAACAATAATCTAGATATGACTCATAGACTTCTGGTTACGTTGATAAAATTCTGTGAACTTGTTGGACTCTCCGATTCTGAAGAATTTCAAGATTCATATATAAGAGACATCTTAAATGGAAAAAGTCTGAAGAATTACGAATGAGGTAAACAATGAATAACCAACAGAGTGAAGAATTGCAAAAATTTATAATTGACTCTACGGTTGGTGACACGCCCCCTGAAACAATGGCAAAATGTGGTGGAGTCATTAAAATGAGTTTAAAGTATGGTGGAAATCTTTTACTAATAGCAATTGAGATGGGAGTATTAGACACAAAATTAATGGAGTATTACAACAAAGAAGAAATTCACCATTGGAGAGAACGATATAAACAAGGGTTTAGAGGATGGTAAAGTATCTCTCTAATACCAGTTGAAAAAGAAGACTTCAATCTAGTATATACTTGAAGTCTTTTTTTGGTACTTATATTTCTAGTTTCTATATATATAAATAAATGATAGCAAACCCTTATTCAAAAAACCCTTTTAAAAGAAAGGAGAATAATATGCATAATCAAGGCACACTAATCTTTGGTTTAGTGTTGTGTGTTTGGACTTTCTTCATGTTCATATTTATAGTCCTGAGAAGGGAGGCAAGACTTAGGGAGATTAGGACTCAACAAACTCCTGAACAAACTCTTCAACCTCTTCAACTCACACATGAGGAAGAAGAGGAAATTCTAGATGCTGAAGTACATCAAACAACTCCAACACCTTCTCCTGCCTTAATCATATACAAACCGGGGATAGAAGATAATAAGGAAGAGGAGGTATTTACAACTGGGACTGGATCGATTCGAACATTGCGGCATCCAGATGTAGATAGATATAACTGGGGTTTTATAGTTCCTATCATTCTTTGTTATGCTTTAAAGTGGTCAGGAAAGAAACAGAAAGAGATAGATACAATTGATATCTCTTTATATCCATCTGGCAGTGACACAACTCATATGGTGTTAATTTATTATGACACCAATAATGATATGTGGCCAGAGCTGGTGCCAATTGAAATCTTTAATAATACATTATAAAGGAGATTGAAATGTTAATGCAGATTACAATATTTGTAACAGTTATACTTGGAATCTTTTCACTGGGTTTCTGGTTAGCATATCTTGTAGGGACAACCAGAAAAGAAAGAAGGGAAGAGAAACACCGAAGAAGGGAAGAGAAACAATATAGAGAATATGAGAAGGAACAGATGGATCTCGAATTGTTTGAAGAGATCTATTAATAAAGTAATCAAGAAAAAAGGGATTAGAAATAATCCTTTTTTTAAAGCATATATACACACAAATACACATATTAAAAAAAAAGGAGACTGAAATGAGTGAGGAAGCAATACTCACACAACAAGAGATAGTAGAATCTATCACAACTATGACTGACTCCTTTCAAATGATTGAGAACATAGTTAAACGAGCATTGGAAAAACTCAAAAAAGATGAGGAAGTAGATGTTCAGCAGCTTCAGTTTTTGCTTGAGTCATTTGGATCTATTGCAG
>Ga0307375_10004049_pt1 | contig 14173 bp, 13 predicted proteins | sample TR1MG_FD_202531 | JGI IMG/M metagenome (GOLD analysis project Ga0307375, IMG submission 202531) | Soil microbial communities from Risofladan, Vaasa, Finland - TR-1 | ecosystem: Environmental > Terrestrial > Soil > Coastal area > Acid sulfate soil | place: Finland: Risofladan, Vaasa | collected...
GCTCTATTCTCATAAGGAGATTTTCATTCGCGAGCTTATTTCGAACTCGTCGGATGCTCTGGATAAGCTCAAGTACCTCACTCTGACCGACGACGCCTACAAATCACTCAAATACGACCCCCGGATCGACATCCGTTTTGACGACAAGGACAAGAAGACGCTCTCCGTCGAGGATACGGGGCTGGGGATGAACGAGCAGGAGCTGATCGAAAACCTCGGAACCATTGCGCGCTCGGGTACCAAAGGATTTCTCGCCATGCTTTCCGGGGACGCGAAGCGGGATTCGAATCTCATTGGACAATTCGGCGTCGGCTTCTATAGTTCCTTCATGGCAGCGGACCGGGTCGAAGTGCTCAGTAGAAAAGCCGGGGAGGAGAAGGCGTATCTGTGGTCAAGCGACGGGACCGGCGAGTTCGATATCCAGGAAGCGGAAAAACCGACTCACGGCACGATCGTCACGCTTCATCTGAATGACGAAGGCAAAGAGTACGCGAGCCGGTGGTCGCTGCAGGATGTGATCAAGAAGTATTCGAATCACGTCGCCTTTCCCATCTACCTCCACTACACGAAGAGCGAGTACGACAATGAAGGAAAGGTCACGAAGAGCGAAGAGACAGCGGAACAGATAAACGCGGCAAGCGCGATCTGGCGAAAGCCGAAAAGCGAGCTCTCAGATGAGGACTACAAGGAGTTCTACAAGTCGATAGGTCACGACACCGAGGATCCGCTTTTCTGGCTTCACACCCAGGCGGAAGGCACCCTCGAGTACACAACGCTGTTTTACGTTCCCCAGAAAGCCCCGTTCGATCTTTACTATATGGACTATCGACCGGGGGTGAAGCTCTACGTCAGGCGCGTGTTCATAACCGACGACGAGAAGGAACTTCTGCCTACCTACCTGCGGTTTGCGCGCGGGGTTATCGACAGTGAGGATCTGCCGTTGAACGTGAGCCGCGAAATCCTGCAGCAGAATCGGGTCATGCTCAATATCCGCAATCAGTCGGTCAAAAAGCTACTCAACGAGCTTGCCAGGATCGCCGCCGAGGATAAGGAACTCTACGTAAAGTTCATCGAACAGTACAACCGGCCGTTGAAAGAGGGGCTCTATTCGGATTTCGGAAACCGCGACCAGCTGCTCGAGCTTGTGCGCTACAAATCGACGAAGGTCGAAGGCTTCACCAGTCTCGCCGAATACAAGGAGCGAATGCTGCCGGATCAGAAGGCGATCTACTATATCACCGGCGAGCACGAGCAGACCCTCCGACGATCTCCGCTGATCGAGGCTTATGCGAAGAAGGGTATCGAAGTGCTCATCATGGACGACGAAATCGACGAAGTTGTCGCCCCGATGCTGGACAAGTACAAGGAAACCGAGCTCAAACCGGTGAATCGCGCCGACGCGGGTGAAGATCTGTCGAGCAAAAAGGACAAGGAGGCGGAAAAGGAGGCGAAACCGGTCATCGAGAAGATCAAGAAGGCTCTCGGGGAGCGGGTGAAGGATGTGCGCACATCAGTCAGGCTGGCCGATTCTCCTTCGTGCATCGTTGTCGACGACGCAGACCCCACCATGAAAATGCAGGCGTTGATGAAGGCGATGGGTCAGAAGGACATGCCTGAGGTCAAACCGATCCTCGAGGTAAATCCGGGCCATCCGATCCTGCAGGGGCTGAAGAATAGCGAGGATGAGGCGCACATTCTCGATGTGAGCACGTTGCTCCTCGATCAGGCGCTGCTTGTCGAAGGAGTTACGATAAAGGACCCGGCTGATTTTGTTGCCCGGTTGAACCGGATCATGGAAAAGGCGGTGTAGCGCGGCAGACTACTCTTTTTCGGGTTCGGGCAGGTTGTGGAGGAGCTGCTGCTTTTTCAGCACCTGTGCGACCGCTTCCGGGCTCCCCATCAGCCGCATCAGGTCGCGTTGCGCATTCGACAGCATCTGCAGATCGCCGTCGGAGAGTTCGATTTCCTGGAACTTGTCTGAATTGACTATCGCGCTTATCCGTTCAGTTATGTCTTTGAACAGGTCGGACTCCATGAAATGGTCGAGCCAGGGAAACCGGTCGGCGAAGTCGGCCTCATGGCTTCGGTTCTTCCGCAGCTCGTTCAAACCTGAAGTCAGGGCTTTCTTCTGTTCCCCGTCGATCTGCAGCTCCTCTATCTTTGAGCGGAGGTCTTCAATGATGGCGTTCTTCTCCCGGATGGTGCGCCGGTACTGCTGCTCGGTAAAATCGGTCTTGGTTTTGAGATAGCGCATGTAGGAGCCAAGTTCGTCGGCGTTGGCCGCCAGACGGTTCAGGATCATCGACAGCCGCACCAGTAGCTCGTTTCCGGTCTCGTAGGGGTAGCTGATGACATGATCGATCTCGCCCCACGCCTCTTCGAACACGGTCCTTGCCTGAATCTCCACCACGTACTTTTCCCGGTCGGGTTGGGATTCGATAATGTAGTGAACCGAACGGTAGCCGAATCGATGCTCCTTGACCTCGCAATTATTGTCCTTGTAGTACTTGAGCAGCTCTTCCGAGTCGCCGGCGCGGACGTAGGCGATCGGTTTTCCCGAAAGTGACCACGTGTCGCAGATGTACTCGTGCACGTGGATCCACTCCTCCTTGAAAAGATGAAGCGCGCGTATACCGACAAGATCCGTGATTTCGTTGCGGAAGTTGGACGAATCGACCCGACGGTCGGGGTCTCCGGCGCACTTTCGGATGATCTTTTCGGCCAGGTGTTCATTCTCTTTCAACCGGTACTTGATCGAATGGACTTTGTTGCACTTCAGCAGCGCATCGACCACGTATCGTCCGACCGATTCAAGTGCGGGCTTGATGCGGTCGTACTCGGCGATCGTCTTTTCGATCTCGGCCCACCCGATTCCCGTTTTTGCGAAATCGTCCGGCTTGATGTTATATCGCGCGAAAAAGGAATCCCGATCCATGCAGTGACAATAGCACGGAGGTCATTTGCGTGCCAGAGCAGAATCTTTTCCTTGACAGAAGGCGCCTTCGAATATAGAATAATTTATATATAAGTCGAGGAGTCAGGCTGGTGGCGCTGGAATTTACCCACGCGGAAGGCACGATCAGGGAACCCGCGCTTACAATCTATTCGATCTCCTACTGTGACTATTGCCGCGAAGCAAAAGCGTTTCTCCACGAACACGGCTTCGCCTATCGATATGTTTTCGTCGATCTTCTGCCACCTGCAGATCAGTTCACCGCGAAAAAGACTATTTCCCATCCCGACATCAAATCTCCACTCTATCCGGTGCTCGAGATTGCCGGTGACGAAGAGCGGATCTACGGTTTCAACCGCGAGGTCTGGGCCACCCGGCTGGGAATTGCCGACACAACACGCTCGAACGCCCTGCAGTAATCTGGCACCCTCGATCGCTCCGTAAAAAAAACACAAAAAGATAAAAATTTCTTCAAAAACCGTTGGACAAGGTTCGGAACGTAATATACAATGTTTCATATATAATCACTTTCATATCGATATGAAAAGTACATCTGTGGGGGCGAAGTCCGCAGCCGGCCGCCGGCGAGTTACCTCCGGGAGGACGGCGACGCGCTCCGGATGTGTTTTCCACGAGGATTCCCGGAATGGTCCGGGCCTCGAATCGAGGAGGATGTATGAAGGCATTTGCCAGCCGGGTATTCCTGGCGCTGGTGCTGTTCGGTGTCTGGATTCTGCTTACGCTGCCCGTCAGCACCGATGAAATCATCGTCGGTGCGGTGATCGCGGTGATTGCCGCGATCGTGACCTCCCGCGAGGGTATCCGGGTGTTGTCGGGAATCCGCTTTACCCCGAAAGCGCTTGCGTATACTGCGGCCTACGTCGTGGTGTTTCTGTTCGAATTGGTGAAAGCAAACCTGGATGTGGCTCTCCGGGTGGTACAGCCGACAATCCCGATCAATCCCGGCATCGTGAAGGTGAAAACGAAGCTGAAGACACCGATGGGGCGCCTTCTTCTGGCCAATTCTATCACGCTCACCCCCGGTACCATCACCGTGGAAACCGACGGAGAGGACTTCTACATTCACTGGATATCCGTAACGACCACCAACGTCGAGGAGGCAACGCAGAAGATCGTTGCCGGCTTCGAGCGCTACCTGGAGGTGATCTGTGGCTAACCTGCTTTTCATCATTGCCGGTGCAATTGCGACTGTCGCAGGACTTCTGATGTTTGTCCGACTGTTCCTCGGGCCGACTCTTGCCGATCGAATTACTGCACTGGACGGGATGACCATCGTGGCCGTCTCCTTCATCGTATTTCTTGCATACATACTTGGCCGCTTCATCTATCTGGATGTCGCGCTTGTCTACGCCCTGATAAGTTTTGTCGGCGTTGTAGTGCTTGCTCGTTTCATCGAGCGTCGACTTTAGAGGGAGAACAACATGAACGCAATAATCGGCGGGTTCGTTGCCATCGTGGGAGCACTCTTTTTGCTTCTGGCGGGCATCGGCATGATCCGGATGCCCGACGTGTACAACCGCATGCAGACCGGAACCAAGGCAACGACACTCGGAACCATTCTCTTCATTCTCGGCGTCGGTATCGCGCAGCCCGAGTGGCTTCCCAAGGCGCTGCTCATTATCGGATTCGTAGTGGTGACCAACCCCATCTCGTCGCACGTTCTCGCGCGTGCCGCCCACATAGGCAAGGTTGCCCTCTCGCGCCGCAGCGTGCGGGATGACCTGGCGGATTCCACGGGAGCAGAGTCATGAGTTCCGTGGAGATTTTCATCATACCCATCGGTCTTTTCATGATTGCCGGGGCGATTATCGCCATCTACCAGAAGAATCTGGTGGCGGCAATTGTGAGCTCCGGTGTGGTCAGCCTGGTGGCGAGCGTCATCTACATCGTGCTCGCGGCGCCGGATGTCGCGATGACCGAGGCGGCAATCGGGTCAGCCCTGACCACGGTGGTCTTCCTTTATGCGCTTTCGCGCATACGCAGACAGGGGGGGAGCGAGAATGATTAAGCGGCTTCTGATACTTGTTGCAATCGCTCTGTTCGGGCTGATGATTCTCCCACTTGTTACCCAGCTCACGCCGTTTACGCAGCTGACCCCTCTTGCGACCCGCTACGTCGAAGGTGGCAGCTCCGAGCTGGGAGCTGCAAATCTGGTGACGGCGGTTGTGGTGACCTACCGGGGACTGGACACGCTTGGAGAGGTGACTGTCCTTTTTGCCGCCACCGCGGGCGTAGGATTCCTTCTTCGCCGACGCGCAGGGAAGGAGGAAGAGGCCGCTGCACACGCCAATTCGGCGAATGACGAGACCGCAGCAGGGTCGAGCATGCCCTCACCGTTCAGTGAAATTCTTTCAACTGGTTCGGTCGTGCTCTTCCCGCTGGTGCTCATGTTCGGTGCCTACATTTTTGTCCATGGTCATTTGACTCCGGGCGGGGGGTTCCAGGGCGGGGTCGTCATTGCATCCGGTTTCGCGATGCTGCTTGCGGCAAACGCCGGGCGCAAGTTGAACCACGGGGTGTTACTGGTCGTCGAGTCTCTTTCAGGGGCTTTCTACGTGGCAATGGGTCTGCTCGGCCTGGTCCTGGCCGCGGGTTTCCTCGATACGACATTTCTTCCGCTTGGGACGCTGGGACAGGTTTTCAGCGCTGGTGCCATCCCGATCATCTATTCCCTGGTCGGGCTGAAGGTCGGCTCAGAGCTGACTAACATTCTTGAATCGCTTCGAAAGTAGGGGAGTGCTGACCTATGACTATTGTAACGGTTCTGGGCTTTGTCCTTCTCGGAATTGGATTGTGGGGCATGCTGACCCGGAAGAATCTGATAAAGATCGTGATCGGGTTTTCCATCATGGACACCGGCGTGCATCTGATCATCGTTTCGGTCGGGTATCTGTGGGGCCGTACGGCTCCGATCATCGACAAAGCGGTCCCGCAAGCGCAGGCGGCGAGCAGGGTGATAGACCCGATTCCGTCGGCACTCGTGCTGACGGCAATCGTTATCGGGCTTGCTGTCACGGCGCTCATGCTGAGCTACGCGGTGCAAATGCACAAGACTCGCGGTTCGCTCTCCATTGATGACTTCCGACTTCCAGCCAGGAAGCAGGGGGAAGCGTGATGCTGAGCCCATTGTATCTCTTTGCCGTGGCCCTCGGGCTCGCATTTCTGTTCGGCCTGTTTGACAGGATCGGACGTGCGATTTCCATGACGCTGCTGTATGCCGCACTCGCATTCTTTGTGCTGATAAGCGGCAGCTGGCTGGTTCACCTTCTCGGCGGAGCGGCGCCGGTACTGATCCAGACCGCCGGTTTTCCGCCGCCGTTCGCAATTGCGTTGCGAATGGGTGTTGAAGAGGCGCTCGTTACGCTGTTCGCGAACGTAGTCGCCCTTCTCGGGGCAGTCTACCTGGGCCGGCGCTTGAAATCCGGCCCGGTAACCGGGATCGTGCTCTACCTTCTGGTGGTCATGGGCGTCAACGGAATGGTACTGACGCGAGACCTTTTCAACTTGTTTGTCTTCATCGAAATAACTTCCATATCGACCTATGCGGTGCTGGGCATGCAGCGAAGCGGCGCGAGCCTCGCCTCCGGTTTCAAGTACCTCATGGCGGGGGGAATTGCCTCCACGCTCTTTCTCATCGGCGTAATCTACATCTATCGTGTTTCGGGCACGCTCTACCTCGACGGTATTATCCAATCGGGCACGCTATTCGCCGGCGGTGTGGGATTCCTTGCGTTCTTTCTTCTTCTTGCCTCCATCCTGGTGGAGTTGAAGCCCTTTCCGGCCAACGGCTGGGCGCTGGACGTCTACCAGTCCGGCCACACAGGTCTCGCGGCCCTGATCGCGGCAGTGAACTCCGCCGGGTTCCTGTTCGCTTTCTATAAGCTTTTGCCGGTGCTGCCGGAAGCGGCGCTACCGACGCTGGTCGGGCTTGGCCTTTTCACTTTCTTTTTCGCCAACCTCATCGGGCTTCGCCACACCGACGCGCGGCGTATTCTGGGTTTTTCGTCGGTTGCCCAGGTAGGGCTGGTTGCCGCTGCCGCCGCCTTCGGGAGGCTCACCGGGTTTGGCGCGGTGGTCACCTTTGTTGTGGTCGGCGGGCTCTTTCTGAATCACCTCGTCGCAAAGGCGGGACTCTTCTGGACCGCGGGAATACTCGGACCAAAAGGCTCACAGGCCTCTGCGGCGGATAGTCCCGCCGCGAAGCTCCCAGCTCCGTTCATTGCTGCCTTTGGGCTGCTTATCGTCGCGCTGGTGGGACTGCCTCCTTTCCCGGGCTTCTGGGCGAAATGGCAGCTTGTAGTGCGCCTCGTGAGCGGTGGCAACTGGGTCTGGCTTGGGATGCTTCTCTCCGGATCACTTTTCGAGGCGATTTATCTGCTGCGCTGGTTCGGCACGACAGTAGCTGTGCGGCGGGCGGCATCTGCCGCCGCCGACGCCGAGGAGGTGACCCGGACCGTGCCGGCCTTCGTACCGGCGCCAAAGGGCGTTGAGCTGGACGAGGCCGAATCGGAGGGATCGCCGGCAAAATGTGGAGCGCTCATTCTTGGCGCAATTCTCCTTTCTGCTACCGGAGCGGTGATGACTCTGCTCTCCGGGGAGTTTGCACTCGTGCAGATGCTTCCCGTGGCTGCCGCCGTCGCGCTGTTCGTCCTGGATCTTCTTCCGGGTAAGCTGAAAGGGGTGCTCTCCCTCGCTATCATCGCTGCGGCAGCCTACCTCATAGTTCCGAGCCTGAGCGGACTGCGCTGGTTTTTCGAACTGATCTTTCTCGTCGGCGGAGGCGTGATCCTCATCAGTTCGCTCTCACGAAAGGGTCGACAGGTCGGGTACTACCCGCTTGCCACCATGCTCGTGCTCTCTCTGGGTTCGATTGCGGCCGCCGTTACTGCGCTTGATTTCATCTTTGCCTGGGAGCTCATGGCGGTGAGCTCCTACCTTCTCGTGCTTCGCGGTGACCGCACCGGAAAGCCGTCGCTGCGATACGCGGCCTTCTCGATAGGCGGTGCGTTTCTGCTCATGACAGGCTTCGCGGCGGCGGCCGCAGCGCTGCCGGCTGCCGTTCGAGAGATCCCGGCGATTGTTGCGGCCGCCGGCGGACAGGCTGTTGCCTGGCTTTCCTCCTTTGTATCCGGGCTGTCGCTTTCGGGTCTCACCGCAGGAATTTCCATAGACGGCCTCCTCGGTATAGGTAATGCAGCGGGTTCCGCTCTCTCCGGCGCGGCTGCCTCCGCGGGTGCTGCACCCGGGCTGGTGTTGGCAGCCATGATCCTGCTCGCGCTCGGCTTTCTCATGAAAGCCGGCGCAATCGGAGTTCATGTCTGGCTGCCGGGCGCCTACGGCGAGGCTGAAGATGACGCTTCTGCGCTCATCAGCAGTGTCATGAGCAAGGCAGCTCTATTTGCGATCATGCTTTTTGTGGGGCTGCTCGGTTTGCGGGCGGCCGGGGTAACCGGAGGTCCGCTTGCGAACGGCGCCCTGTCTGCGGCCGCGTCGCTGCCGGAGATCGTCGCGTGGGTCGGCATCCTCACGGCGCTTTTCGGCGCCATGATGGCGGTGTTCCAGGAGGACGTGAAGTACCTGATGGCCTACTCGAGCATGAGCCAGATCGGCTACATGATCGCCGGCGTCGGGATGATGACGCACCTCGGCTGGACCGCGTCGATGTTCATGGCGGTAAACCACCTGCTCTACAAGGGCATGCTGTTCCTCGCTATTGCAGGCGTCATTCAGCGCACCGGAACTCGATCGATGTACCGGATGGGCGGGCTCATCAAGAAGATGCCGATTTCATACATCTCGGCACTGATCGGCATCATCGCTCTCTCGGGCGTTCCGCCGCTTCCCGGATTTGGCGGCAAGTGGCTTTTCTACACGGCCCTCCTCGAGAAGGGATGGTATCTGATGGCGGGAGTCGCCTTCTTCACCTCTACCGTGGCCTTCCTCTACCTGTTCCGTTTCATCTACACGGTTTTCCTCGGCCAGCTCAAGACCCGATTCCAGCAGCTGAAAGAGGCTTCGGTATGGCTGCTCATTCCTCAGGTGCTGCTCATTATCGGTACCATCGCGATCGCCGCATTCCCGTCCATCGTTCTGACTCCCATTATGAACATCGTTTCGGGATTCTTCCCGGCGACCGTCCGCTGGGAGAACTACACGGTTATCAGCACGCTTGGATACTGGAACGGAAGCCTCGTAATGCTCGTCACCATGGGAGTCTTCATCACGCCGCTCGTGTGGCTGCTTCTGGTTTCGCGCAAGCCACAGGTGGTGAAGCAGTTCAACATGGTTTATGCAGGTGAACGGCCGGATCGGCCGGAGACCACGCACTATGCGCACAACTTTTTCCAGCCTTACAGCCGCGCACTCGGATTCCTGGTTAAACCGGTATTCGTCCGTTTCTGGAACGCGGTAAATGAAGGCGTACACTCTATCGCAAAAGCTTTTGACAACCTCTACAGCGGGAACGGACAAACCTACGCTTTGCACATTCTGCTGTATGTGGTGATCGTCTATTTCATCATGAGAGGGTCCCTATGAATCCGATAGTGCTGCAAATCCTATTCGCGGCGATTTCCCTGTTCGTAATTCTGAACTGGGGACTGATTCTCGGTGGCATCACCGCGCGAATACAGGCCCGTGTTCAGGGACGCATCGGTATTCCGGTCTGGCAGGGGTACATCGACATTATCAAGAACTACTTCCAGCGCACCTCGATCAGCCACGGCATCATGTTCTATCTCGGTCCGATCTTCCGCGTTGCCGGCGGTGTCGGCACCTACATGTTCATTCCCGCGATATTCGGATCGGTTCTTTTCTCGAACTTCCATTTTGCGGGCGATGTGATTCTCGTAATGTACTTTGTCTTTTTCGGCCAGCTCGGAATGGCACTCGGGGCCGGGGAGAGCGGCCATCCCTACAGCGCTATCGGCGTAAGTCGCGGTCTCGCGCAGATGACTGCGTTCGAGGTTCCTTTTGCCCTCTCGGTGATCGCTCTGGCTGCACAGTACCACACGCTGTCGATCACCGATATTGTCGCGGCACAGCAGGGCGGCTTTGTTCACTGGACGCTTTTCACGAATCCGTTTGCAGTCATCGCCGGAGTGATCTCACTCCTGGGAATGAACATGCATAATCCGTTCAGCGTTGTGATTGCACCGCAGGAGATCCCGATCGGACCGCCGACCGAGTACCATAGCTCGTTTCTCGCTCTGCTTCAAACCAATCGCGCGATCTTCAACATAGCGAAGCTCGTGCTTTTCATGAATCTGTTCTTCGGTGGCGCCACGACGATCTGGGGAATGCTCATCAAAACCTTCTCGCTCTATATGGTGACGATTTTCGTCGGTGTCAGTTTCCCACGGTTCCGCGTCGATCAGTCGATCCGTTTCTTTCTGAGAGTGCCGACGGTGATCGGTCTTGCGGCAGTGGTATTTGCGATACTGGTATTTTGAAAGAGGAACTCTATGAGTGAAGCAAAGATAGTAAGACCTGACGAGCGTGAGGACAAAGTCGGTGATGGACGCGAGGCTGTGGGCCGCGCAATCCGGCTCGCAAATCTCGACCTCCCGGAAGCCGATCGCGAGCTTTACTGCGACGCTCGACCTCAGGCGGTCAAGCCCTACAACGGCATACTGGAAAAGTTCGCGAACTGGGCGCGGGCGAACTCGCTCTGGATCCTGGGGTTTGGAACCGGGTGTGGAGCGATCGAGCTGCGACCGCTCATGACCTCCCGGTTTGACATGTATCGATACGGTATTCAGCCACGGCCCACTCCGCGGCAGAGCGGAGTATTCATCATCGGCGGATATGCTTCGGTGAAGACTCTGAAGCGTATTGTTCGAAGCTACGAGCAGATGCAGAATCCGAAGTTCGTTCTGGCGCTCGGAAGCTGCACCATAAACGGCGGCATGTATTGGGACAGCTATAACACCATCAATCGGCTGGATCACTACATTCCGGTCGATGTCTACATCGCCGGCTGCATGCCGCGTCCCGAAGCCCTCATTGCGGGATTCAATAAGCTGAAAGAGATAATAAGGGCGGGAAAAGGCGAAGGGGCAAACAAATACGCCGAAAACTTCGACTGGTACAAGGCGAACCAGAAGAAGGTCATACGTGACTGGAACATGCCGGACTACAACTGGTAGGGGGAGACCATGAGCAAAGAATCGGGATTGAACGGCACAGTCACCCTCGAACAGAGCAGACTGGCCGGGACAATGCAGGAGATTGAACGACGTTTCGAGCTTACCGACGCCTACGCGCAACGGGATTCCCTCGGCTTCGTCACAGTGTCGCGCAAAGACGCGGTGCCGCTCATCACGCATATGCGCGACTATCTCGGGTTCACGCACCTCGTACTTGTCACGGCAGTGGACGTCATGGAACGGGGGATTCTTCGGCTCGTCTATCTTTTGCACAACCACGGCCTTTGCGCGGGCATTGGTATTCAGGTGGAGATCCCGCGCGGCGATAATCCGGTCACGGTGAGCCGGAGCGGGGACGCGGACGGTTCGGAAGAGTCGCGCGCCGGGACGCGCCCCGGGCACGACGGTGACACGCTGTTTGCGCCCGGTCTTGCCAGCACGGCCGGCGTCTCCAAGCCGGCATACACTGAGATGGATTCGATCCACCACCTGTGGGCGCAGGCCGCGACCTACCAGCGGGAGATGAAGGAGATGTACGGTGTTCATTTCCCGGGAAGCCCGCGGATCGACGACGAGTTTGCACTCGAGGGCTGGAAGGACATCCCGCCGATGCGCCGTGATTTCGACACCCTCGCCTATTCCGAGCGGACCTTCTTTCCCCGCCCGGGCCGCGAGACCCACGATCCGGTTGAATACATGAAGCAGAATATGTACCCGGACGAACCCACGCCGCCGAGCGCCTGAGGAGAATGCTATGTACGAAGTAGACACTACCATCGAACCGGACATCATCGATCCTGCGAAGCTCCGAAACGGAGAAGAGCGGATCGACCTCGATTCCGAGAAGTTCGTGAAAATCTGGCAGGGACCCAATCACCCGGGAGTGACCGGCAATATGTCCCTCGAGCTGATTCTGAACGGCGACACGGTTGTCGGCTGTAAGACTCACGTTGGCTATCTCCACCGAGGATTTGAGAAGCTGATGGAGCGGCGCCGCTACATCCAGAACTTTCCCCTGGTCTGCCGGATCTGCGTGCCGGAGCCCGATTTCAACGAGTACCTGTACGCGGCTGCAGTCGAGGAGCTCGCGGGAATCCAAATACCGGAGCGCGCGAAGTGGTTGCGCGCGCTCACTCTCGAGATGGCGAGGCTCGCCAGCTTTCTCATGTGGATGGGTGGACAGGCAGGATCCTTCGGCATGGGAACCATCGGCCAATGGACAGTGACCCACCGCGATTATGTCCTTGACCTGTTCGAGGAGCTGTCGGGTGGTCGCATTTATCACATGTACATCATTCCGGGCGGTGTCCGGGCCGATATGCCTGTCGGATACGCGGAACGCGTCGAAGAGGTGCTGGCAAAAGTCGAGAAGCTGCTCGCCGAGATTGATCTCATCATGTTCAACAATTCGGTGTTCAAGGCGAGATCCAAAGGTCTCGGCGTGATTCCGAGAGAGATCATCGACCAGTTCGGCATAACCGGACCAAACGCGCGGGCGGCGGGGATAGCGAGGGACATTCGCAAGGACGATCCCTACCTCGTGTATGACAAGCTCGACTTTTCGATCGTGACCGGTGAGCAATCGGATGCGTACACCCGGGCTCGAGTGCGATGGCTTGAAACGCAGCAAAGCGTGGATCTGATCCGCCAGATTCTGGCGAAGATGCCGAAAGAGGGGGAGATCCACACGATGCTGCCGAACGTGCTCCACTGGAAGATTCCCGCCGGCCAGACCTACCTGCGTGCCGAGTGCACCCGCGGCGAGTACGGCTATTTTGTGGTTGCTGACGGCACCGGTTATCCGCGCCGGGTCTGCGTCCGCGGGCCGAGTTACACCCACGCGGTCGCGCTTCTGGAAAGGCTCGCGGTGGGAACCAACATCTCCGACGTTGCGGGGTTGATGGTTTCGCTTCACACCTACCCACCCGAGGTTGAAAGGTAGATTCCGAAAGAACGGCGACGAGAAGGAGATGAACTGAATGAGCGTGAAGGATGTCATAGCCCCGTTTGCGGTCTGGAAACGGGTTTTCGAGAAACCATATACCACGGCGAAACCGCTCGACGAACGCCCCGGAGCCCCGCGTTATCGCGGTTTCCACACAAATGATATCGACAAGTGCATTGGATGCGGCACCTGCGAAGAGATCTGTCAGAACAACGCGCTCGATCTTGTCCCGGTGGAGGGAAGGAAATCCAGGCATGGTGACAGCGGACTGCGCCCACGGGTCGACTACGGCCGCTGCTGCTGGTGCGCGCTGTGCGTCGACATCTGTCCCACCGGATCGCTCGGCATGAGCAATGAGTACGTCTGGGTGGACAACGACCCCGAAGTTTTCCGGTTCGTTCCCGGTGCACAAGCCAAAGCGTGGGACAAGAGCGAGCTCGGTTACGAGCGTGCCGAGGAGTACCGTCTTCTGGATCCAAACCGCGTCCCGATGCCGATGCTGGCCCCCGAGGAGAGTGAAAAGAGCTTTCTCGAGATGGTGCAGGGCTACTCCAAGGAGCAGGCCGAGAAAGAAGCCGATCGCTGTCTGGCCTGCGGGATTTGTGTCGCGACCTGCCCGGCTCACATGAACGTGCCGGCTTACATCGAAGCGATCCGTGAACGGGATATCGATGAGGGGCTGCGAATCACCTACGAAGCGAATCCGCTTCCTGCCTCATGTGGACGGGTCTGCAGCCATGCCTGCGAGTTCGCGTGCGCCATGAACAACAACGGTGAAGCGATTTCGATTCGCTGGCTCAAACGCTACATCGCCGACCAGATCTACCTCAAAGACTACGAGAAAGTGCTCGATCAGGCCGACGAGTTGAACGGTCATCACATTGCCGTAATCGGTTCGGGACCGGGCGGACTTGCCGCAGCCTACTACCTGCGCATGATGGGGTACGGCGTGACCGTCTTCGACGGAAACGACAAGCCCGGAGGCATGCTGCGCTACGGCATCCCGGAGTATCGGCTTCCCTATGAGCAGATCGACAAGGATATCGAATACATCCGGTCGCTTGGCGTGACCATTCATCAGGGGGTGAAGGTCGGCGTCGATATCCC
>Ga0307375_10004051_pt1 | contig 14170 bp, 15 predicted proteins | sample TR1MG_FD_202531 | JGI IMG/M metagenome (GOLD analysis project Ga0307375, IMG submission 202531) | Soil microbial communities from Risofladan, Vaasa, Finland - TR-1 | ecosystem: Environmental > Terrestrial > Soil > Coastal area > Acid sulfate soil | place: Finland: Risofladan, Vaasa | collected...
ACTATCAATGAAAGCTTCAATATCCATTTTTTTTCACTTGTTTGTTTTAACGAATTCAGTTTTAAGAATAATTAAGAATAAAAAATTAAATTTTTAAATATAATCCAAACGATTCAACAGACAAAAAAATAATCGGACCTATTAGCTATTTGCTACTAAAAAAGAAACAGACCTAGTTCGTATATATATTTTTGCGTTATCTTTTTTATATTAAAATAAATTATGTGGTAAATTTTTCTAATTTATGTATCGTGAAGCTAAATTCATAATGCAATCCTATAAGTATCTTCGCCTTCAAGGGAAATATTCTTAGAAATTATCCCTATACTTAATTCTATAGCTAAAGCTAGGGCGTTATCGTCTATGTCGCTGGCAATAACAAGTTTTTCAGCTTTAAACGCCTAACTTTTTCGATGAATAATGCATTTTATTATTCAAGCTAAATACGTAAAGCCATCATAAACGCATTTTCCCCGTCCCGGTAATACGCGTCTAAAGTTTTAATTTTTTGATACCCGTGCTTCTCATACATGGCAATAGCATTTGTATTGGAAAAGCGGACCTCAAGAATAAATTCGTGAGCCCCATAATCTTCTTTCATCGATTGCATCCCTTTTAATAAGAGGGTCTCCCCAATCCCTTGCCGACGGTACTCATCAAGCACGGCAATGCTCACGAGATGCGCTTTCTTTGTCCAACGTAGCGCAAAACTTGATAGCCCCTTCTCAATTCGCCACATGCAATAGCCAACGACGTTGTTATTATCTTCAATTCCAGCTACTAAAAAACTTTTAGGAAATTTATAATGGATACTCATAAAAAAGAATGAAGGATAATTTTCAGGAAGGCAGGTGCGGTTTATTTTCATTACAGTATCTACATCCGCTTCCCGAAATTCTCGAGTCTTGAATTCTTTCATCTAAGTCCTTCTTCTCCTGCCTTTCTTATGGAACTTTCTCTCAAAGCCTGTGCGCGTTTATATCTATGATTCAATTCATGTCTCGCATTGTCGATTTCTATCTATTTATAGGGATTATAAAACTAACATATCTTCAATACATTAGATTTTAAATATTATTGCTTTATGAAATAAACCAACAGATTTAGGAACATCCTTTCATTAATGAATAAAAGAAAAAAGATAGAATTATTTGAAGGTATAGACTTTGCGGATGGGTTTTTTTACATCCCAGACACATTTCAATCCTTTTGGGAAGGTAACTAGATCGCCCGCTTTGATTTCTACTTCACCAGTTTTAGTCTTAACTTTAACTTCTCCTTCGATGATATAACAAGTTTCTTCCATATCATACGCCCAATCAAATGTCCTGATGTCACATTCCCAAGGACTCCAACTTTTTAGCACTTGATCAATCTTTTCTTTTGATGGTTTGCTTTTTTTAATTTCAGACATGATTTCTCACATTTTTTTTATTTATAAGAGGTAAATTTAGTTAAAAATGGTTATTAATTAGTTTATGGTTAGTAATTTGTTGAATCATAAATGTGTTGTGATTTTTCATCTGGTATCCATTTCCGTTGAAATGCAAAAAAGGAAGAATTCTAAGTAAATACTCAAGTAGTATGCGTTTAAATGAAGGATGTGAACCTGTGGGATCAAGAGTTAATGAATTGGAAAATTTTTTGAAAACCATTGAGACAATCTCTAATAGTGTAAAAAAAAGTGGAAGTTTAAGAGATCTCAGCGAACAAATTATTGAATTTTATGATTTTTTACAATCTTATATCCAATCCATTAGTGAAGGAAATACAATAAGACCCCCATCTTCAAAAGAAATAGAGCAATTCAAATCTTATTTACATGCAATTCAAAATGTTAATAATGTTTTAAAAGAGAGTAGTGATCTAATCGCAAAAGACCTCAGTGAGCAACTTTCAGAAGTTTATACTCTATTGAAAGAATATATAGAATTAGAAGATAAAAATAAACAAAAAAAATAAAGTAATTACCCTTTTTTGAATACGGGCAAAACTAAGTAGGACTGATATTTCGCATCGTGGAATATCTTTTGATGTGCGATGATGTAACCTTTCTCATTTTCGTCGCCTCCAAGGTTAGAATTGATATCAAACCGCGGGAAATTACTGGACGAGAGTTCCAAACGTATCCTATGACCTCTTGGAAAATAAATTGCAGTATGTCCTAAACTAATTTCATAGCGATAGACTTCATCAGGGGTAATGAGGGTGGGTTTTTCTAAATCACCTTCGCGGAAGCGAGCCCGAACGCCATCATCAAGAACATTTATTGCTTTCTTACCACCGATATGGACATCCACAAATTTTGCCATAAAATCGGTATCTTTGGCGGATGAGCTAGCGTAAAAAACTAATTTCACCTCCCCTATAATTTCAATGCCTTCTGTTAATTTCTCTGAGCTATAGACTAAAACATCAGTCCGCTCTTCAACCTTCGATTGATTATGCGGACTATTGACAAAGAACAAGTGTCGTCCACCCTGTGTTACAACGGGATTTGCGGGATCAAAATCGTATGCATCCGGAGACTCTTCTTTTGCTGCTTGCTCTGAAAGGGTTCCATCCCCGAATCTTGAATGGGCTTTGCCATTTGAATGCAGATAGAGTTTTAATTCAGTAGTTTTTGGCCAATTTCGAAAATTTCGCCAAATTTTACTGTTTAAAATAAAGATGTGTAAGGGAGGGATTTTGGAGATATCTTTCTTTCCTTTTTTCAGAAAGAAGTCAAACCACCACATTGGCATGAAACTTCGGGCGAGGTCAACAATTGCTTTCATATTCGGAAGCCCCAACCCGATTTTACCTTTGTCATCAAAGGCTATATCCATGCCGCCATGTGCCCAAGGACCGATTATAATTTTCATATTGGTTTTAAAGTAATCTGGGGCAGCCTTTTGATATAATTTAAGATCCCTTAAAAATTCCTCCTGAAACATATCGTACCAGCCTGCAACGTATAGCATTGGTATGGTTGGCTTGAAATCAAACCCAAGTCCGTGCGGAAATATTAGTGATTGTGGATTTACTAGCCTATCATAAGCGGTGGCCCTTAATAATTTCGTGAATTCGCCCTTATCTTCTTCATTTGCCTTCAAATTCAGACCTAATTTTTCATTCATGATAGCAATAATTTTTTGGGGGTCCCCTATTTTAGCCATATCATTGAAATGCAGGATCCAGCTGGGTTTCCCGATCTTTTCGTTATAGAGATTTAACAAGGGGTATTTGGATAATCTATCAGAGATTCGATCCTTATCGCGGAACATCATCGAAAGGTCCGGAGCATCGCTTATTTCATAGTAACTGGAAACGGAATAGAAGACTGCATAGATGGAGGCACCCATTCCAGCGGGAATGAGCCCGTAGGGATGATAGAGAATATTGTGGTAGGAAGCCATCCCGGGATTCAAGCAAGTAACGAGATTTTCCTTCGTTTTTGATTGCGCGGCAGCAATAGCGAGCTGGGTAATTCCGAAGTAGCTCATGCCCCACATTCCAATACGTCCATTATACCAGAATCGCTTTGCGATCCAGCGGAGCGTATCGAGCCCATCGCTTCCTTCTAAGAGCAAAAAGGTGTTCGTTCCGTGCTTTTTAGAGTGGGCGCAGCCACGGGTATCTTGGAGGATGGTAACATAGCCCATAGAGGCAAAGAAATATCCAAGAATACAAACCATATCCTTCCAGTAGGGCAGCCGAACCAAAATCGTCGGAGCTTGAAAGCGCTCTTTAAAGACAGGTTTGGGAAGATAAATGTCGGTGGCTAATTTCCCTCCGTCTGCTGTAGGAACTAAGTGTTCCTTTAAGCGAATCACCTCATATTCGGGAGGGTCTATGCCTAAGAAGCGCATAATCCGACTCCCAAATGCCTTCATCATTTTCAGGAGCGGTTTTTGGGTATACGCCATTGAATTCATTATTCGAGGAAAAGACGATTTCATGATTTTGTTCAAAATTTTACTATTTAAAAAGGGAATCATATCCATAATCCATTCTACATCGCTCATATCAAACACATTTTTGGGGGGCGTCTCCATTTTCATCATACCTTTTTTCGTTTGTTATTTTACTTTTAATCTGAACCTATTAAAAAACTATTTCGAAATAATTTTTTTGAAAAAAGAGGAGATTTAAACGGGATACAAGTAGGAAAATTACTCCATTAAGAATAAATATCTTGAGTGAGCTACTAAAAAGATAACTTCATCACTAAAGAGATTCTTTGGTGTTCCCTTCTTACGCAGGTAGTTTTTGACGGCTGAAAAAGTTTCTCACAATTTTTTCATTAATTCTCGTCCTTGTGCTATTTCATCTTGAATTTCTCTTTCATTTTGAGGGGGTGGACGGACATTTTCTTTCTGAACATACGTCATCATTTCATATAATGACACTTGTGCTTGAGTAGCTGCTTCCTGTAGACTTACCAGACCTTGTTGATAATATTTAGCCATTTTTTGCATTTGGTAGACCTTCATTTTATCAAGGACAAATTTTCGAATTAAACTTGATCGATCCATATTTTCCTCTTTGGCAATCTTATTCAATAATTCCACTTCTTCGTCATTAAGACGGGTACTAACAGTTTTACTCATTCTTTTTTTCCTCTTTGTGCATAAAAATAGATTTTAAAAAAACCAATTTGCGTTCTGGAGTGGTTGCATTGACACCTTCTAATTTATCTAAAACTTCTAATATTTTGTTACGAGTAATATTTTCATTTAAATACTGTTGATAGAAAAAATTATCCAGTTGTATTCCTAAAACGCCATAGAGAGCCATTTTCTTTGTGGCTCTTTGATCGCATGTTATACATACACCCTCTTTTCGCGCTAATAGAAAACAACTAGTTTCTCCTGGATCTCTAAATTTATATAAATCGGCGTGAATATCAACTGGAATGATCGGAATATTATGCGTTTGTAATATGGCTGAAATTTGATTTGCATCTGAATAACCGCGTTTAATTCCTTCTTCTACGACTTCTTCATACACATTTTTATCAATCATAATAGGATCTTTGGTCAATTCAATAAAAAAATCTGCCAAATTGGATTTTACCAAATATATAAGACAATTTGCATCTAAAATCCAACGCATAAATATGATCTACAAACGCATATTAATATATTTATCGGTTGTAGATCGCGTTGGATTTTCAATAATATACCCTTTCTTATTTTGTTCGCCCGCGAGGTTTGAATTCACATCGAACCGAGGAAAATTACTGGACGAATGCTGTTCGAATCATTAATCAATACGCTGATACACATACTTCAGTGATGGATGTGGTTTTAATGGTAGAAGAGATTCGAGTGCTTCGATCAATTCCAGGGGCGAATTAACGCTTCCAAATTTAAAATTACTTTTGCCTAATGGAGTCCAGCTTTCTTGATTTTTAAGTGAACGGGGTTTTCTCATCCCTGCAACTTCCTCTAAGAGGATATCCACGGGTTTGGCATAAAAATGCATGCTATTTAGAGATGATTCATCTACGAGATGTACTATAGTCTGAATTTCCGCCAAATTAATAACCTTTATCTTTAATGCGCCCCATGGCATCCGCACTTTGCTGACTAATTGGTCATTAGTGAGATAATATTTGGGATAGCCTCTAATGAGAGAGATTAAAATTCCCCCAGAAAACCAAAAAAACGATATAAACACAATAAAACAAAATAGACCCATTATCAAATCAAAAGGAGGATACTCCTTATAATAGGATAAACTATCAAAAATGCCCCACAGAAACAAATAGGACAGAAATTGGAGCAAGCCTCCTAAAAATAAATATGCTGCTTTCTGAGTTTGGGAAACCGATCCGACCCAAAGAAATGGTTTTTTTTCATTGGTCATGGTTATTCACCGAATTTGTGAATTGAGAACTATAAGCAAGAGGCGGAATTTCACCCGAGAAAGAATAAACTGCCCCCTCTTGTTTTAAAAAATTAAATTTCTTTGCTATAATATAAAATTATTTAATGTGTGATTTAAGCATTATTGATCTCTTGTTCCTATTATACTGAAAACTCTACTCATTTATTCGATAGAATTAGATCTAATACTTTTTGAAAATTGGGAGGATGAGATGGGATGGATTTTGGAGGTCGTGGAAGATCTTTTGTTGGGCGGTAATATATCCCTTTTCATTCTGTTCGCCCGCGAGGTTGGAATTTACATCGAACCGGGGAAAATTACTGGAGGAAATTTCTATCCGAATTTTATGCCCTTTGGGGAAGTAATATCCTATAGCGCCAATAGTGATTTCATACTTATAGATCTTATCGGGTTCAATAAACGAAGGTTTATCTAAGCCCTCACGAAATCTGGCTCTTATACCGCTATCAACGATGTTGATCGCCTTTCTAGTATTGAACACATCTACCAGTTTTACCATAAAGTCGGTATCCTTCGCAGTTGAAGAAGCATATAGAACTATTTTAACATCACCAATGACTTCGAGCCCTGTTTCTAGTTTTCGGGAGGTATAAACTAAAACATCTTTTCGTAATTCAATTTTAGTTTGATTTAAACCGCCACTTCGCACCGTTAAGAAACGCCCACCTCTGGTAACGACTGGATTTGCAGGATTGAAGGCGTATTCGTGGGGCAAAGTGGGTTTTGGGTCGACCTCCAAGAGCGCCCCCGCCCCCCAATGAGAATGTAGGTACAATTTAAGGGGTTTCGTTACGGGCGGCCATTGTTCAAAATTGCGCCAGATGCCCCTATTCAATACATAGAGGCGGATTGGAGGGACTTTTGATAAATCGGTCCCTTTTCGTTTCAGAAAGTAATCATACCACCAAATCGGAACAAAATTCTGATAGAGAGCTAACATTGTCTTAAGATCGGGTAATTTTCCAGGAAATCCACGAGGGAACATATCCATTCCGCCATGGGCACCGGGACAAATGATTAATTTATAATTTTTACGAAAATATTCTGGGGATTTCTCTTGAATTATCTTCGTATCACGCAAAATCTGTTCTACAAACAAGTCATACCAAGAAGAGATCACTAACATTGGGGTATCTATCTTTTCAGGAGTGAAATTAAAGGCATAGGGTAAATGTTCGTAATTCATATTCAAACGGCGAGCAAGCACCGCTTCTTTCAAGAATTTCGGAAGTTCACCGGTATCTTTCTCATTAAATTTCAAGTTTAGATTGTAAGTTTTATTTAACAGCTTAGTCAATGCATCGGGGTCGCTTACTTTTGCAAGGTCTTTTAAATGCAATAGATAGCGCTTCGAATCAATGGGATCATTATATAAACTCATCAAAGGATTTAGGTACAACGCTTCGCTAATTCCTTCCTCGCCTTTCATCATGGTTGTAAGAGCTGGTTCGACATTTTGGGTAATTCCAAGGACTAACCGGAGGATTGAGATCGCCATACCTAGGGGAGTTAGCCCACCTGTATGGTATAAAACGCTCGTGTAAGAGCATTGCCCAGGGCTTAGGCACGTTAGTACGCCTTGGTTGTCCCATGAAATTGCTAACTGGGTAACGCCTAAGAAAGAGAGCCCCCACATTCCAATACGTCCATTATACCAGAATCGCTTTTTTAACCATTCAAGTGTAGAAAATCCGTCGGATCGAATGAAATAAGTGAACGCCAAGGTCCCGTATGGAATTGCAGATGCACAACCCCTTATATCTTGGAGTACAGTTACATATCCTTTCGAAGCTAAAATATACCCGACTATTGAAAGCATTTTTTTCCAGTAAGGAAGTCTGATCAAGATGGTGGGGGCTTTGTATCGCTCCCGGAAAACGGGTTTTGGTAAATATACATCAGTCGGCAGTTTCGCACCATCCTGAGTCGAAATCAAAACTTCCTTTAGCTGAATAACATCATATTCGGGTTTCCCCAAACCTGTTAAGCGCCCGATTGATCCTCCCAAATGTTTAAATAATTTGAGCAGCGGCGCCTGTATATAACGTATCAGGGGCACAAACCGAATCACAAGCGAGTCAAGCACGTCATTGATCTTCTTATTATCCAGAAAAGCAGGCATTTCTACCGAGAATTCGACATCAGAGGGGTCGAATACGTATGGATCTTTTTTCGTCGTGTTATTCACATCCAATAAAACTTCGTTTTATCTTTATTAGTCTTTTAACTAATATCTTTTATGTTAAATTTCAACCGACTTAAAAATGTTTAAAAAAAGAGATCGAATGAGTTATTTGTTAAATATTACAAATTGTAGGAAATGGTATGACTTCACCTAAACTATACCGGAAAAAATTGCTAAGTGTTGCAATAATGGTGGTTGCGGTTATAGGTATAGTGGTTTCTATCGCTTTTTTAGTTGGCTGGTTGGGTGGGCCAGCCCATTCGAAAGCAGAATGGTATACCGAAGCATTAACTACCTTAGAAACAAAATATAACAAAATTCAAGCGGCAATTGTGTATCATGAACGGTTTGAAAGTTGGGCAGGGGACTGGGCAGATCTACGGATAAATTCATCACCAGAAGCTCTCCTAGCATATCAGAATGCAATAAAATCGGAATATTTCATCGGAAAAGAGGGCTTAAATATTTCTCCAGAGAATCAAAAGATCCTTCCACTTGTTAATGGTTGTTATGTGGGATTCTTCCCGGGGTGGGGGGACTATGAAGACGCTGTGACGCTGCAACAGATTCTTGATTTTGAAACTCTTACCAATAAATCAGTGGCATTTGTAGCTTTCTCTAATTTTTGGGGTGAAAATTATTCAAATAGCCAAAATCTCGACATAATCGCAAATTATGGAGCGGTGCCATTATTACGTTTTATGCCATGGGGAGATCCATACTGGCAACCCTATGGCTTTCAAGAGAATTATTCGCTTCAAAAGATTATTAACGGGGATTTTGATCCATTTCTTATCGATTGGGCAAACGTCATTATAAATTATGGGAAACCAGTGATGGCTACCTTTGGAGTGGAAATGAACGGAGATTGGTTTGCGTGGTCTGGTACATTTCAAGGAGGTAGCACAATGACCGATTATGGAGACCCGACTAAAGCGGATGGTCCGGAGCGTTATGTCGATGCATTCCAGCATGTTATTGAAGTCTTTAATAATACAGGCGCCACAAATATCACGTGGTATTTCCACCCGAACCATGAATCATGGCCAAATGAAACGTGGAATTCAATAGAGGCGTATTATCCTGGGGATGATTACATCGATTGGATAGGAGTCAGCGTTTATGGTCCGCAGTCACGTACAGAGGAGTGGCAGAGCTTCCAAGTAATTATGGATCCAATCTACAATCTACTTATTACAAAATTTCCCAACAAGCCGCTAATGATCCCCGAATGGGGAATTCGAGAACCTTAGCATTCCTTTTCTTTACCCGATTATAAAAAGTAGGAACAAGGAATTTCTCGGAATTCGTATTCTAAACCAAAACTAGAATGTTAAAGTAGTCAAGACCTATGAAAATTAAGCCGACGAGTTCCGTTAAAATCCAGATGTTTCGTTTCCAGCTGCGAAAGTATTTAAATCGTTTGCCCGGCACATTTAGGGCATTATAGATAAGTAAAATAACCCAAATTACTGCGATGAACGCGATAGGAAGCAGCAACGAAACTATTGCGCCAGAGGTGTATTCCATCAAGATTTTATATCCAAATATTGCAAAAGCGACAATTACTAACGTGAAACCTAAACCAAAAGAATATTCAGCGAATTTAGTCCAGCGTTCGATGAACTTCTTTTCAGTACCTTGTCCTTGCTCGTAGATTATCTTGGCATTGACCGTCATGGAATTTATGAATAATGGAAAACTACAAAGTAATAAAAAAGATGTTGTGATAATCCCTTCTTTCGGGGAAAATTGCCAAATTAAGGTAAGAATCGTCAGTTCGACCCCGAGCATCGCACCGCTAATCGCTGCCCAACTCTGAATGCTCTGATTCTCTCGTTTCTCACCTTCCGACATATCAGTCCCTTCTGAATAAGTGGAATAACTTTTTTAATAATGTTTAATTCAATGATGATTTAATTTTTAAGTTTTTCAATACACAATTGAGAAAGTCATTTAATTAAAAAAAATTGATTATAGGAATACCGACAACGTTTATTCGGGTTTTTTCTTTTTTTTACTAACTTTTGAATTATCAGATTCTTCATCTTTATCGAATTGATCTTGGAAATATTGCTCCTTCCAGATCCATGACTCACGCTTTTTTTCAGCCTCCCAGCGCTTATCTTTTATTTCTTTTTTATCGAATTGATCTTGATAGTAGTTCTCCTTGTGCAACAATTCCGCTCCATCGTGCTGTTTCTTTGGCTTCTTGGGCTTTTTAACTACACTCTCAATCTCGTCTGCTTTGAAAGGACCATATCTTATTCTCTTCCGCTTCTTGGCAATTGGCATAAGTTCGTTGCCTCATTTATTCAATCATGATATTTTTCGACGTATTTCTACAGGATAGCCTCTATGTTTATTTTTTTCTAAACCCATAAGAGGTTAAGTATATACGCGCGCGTTGGAAATTGTAAAAATTAGAGGTAACATCTATACGCGCACGAGGAATGTATATACCTTTATATACGATCATTACCTAAAGATTTACAGAAGAAAAAACAAATTATGGGTTCGAAAACTCATGCCCCTGTCGGAATTAATGACCTTTAAAGTTTCAAAGGAAATGAAGGAAAAGATGCAAAAATACGATAATGTCAATTGGTCAGCGGAGTTACGGGCTTCAATTAGGAATAAGATTGAAGAGTTGGAAAGAGTAGAGAAGATTGCCAGTGTGAGCTTTTGTCCACAGTGCGGGAAGAGGCTTCTTAGCCCTGCAGATAGTTTCTGTCGGTTGTGTGGGGCGACGATCACCCGATAATTTGTTGATTGAAATGGAAATGAATGATGGGATGATAAAATGGCATATGAAAGTTTATTAGTTTGTAAGAAATGTCATTCAAATTTAGTAATTCCAAAACGGATTGTAGTAGAGAAATTAACGGTATTTGTATGGGCCAAATGTTCGCATTGCAATAAAGAAGTGAAATTCACATTACCACTTCCACAAGTTCATGAATGGGTGGATCTTCTTGCCGAAAGTTTCTTCCGTTGCCCAAAATGTGCAGTTTCAGGGGTAGTAACCAGAACTATAACCAGTGGAGATTTCACGAAACTAAAACTGTATTGTCCCTCATGCCAAAAAGCCTTTACTAAAGTCGTCAATGTGTCAGTTTTTAACTATTTAATGGCAAGTAATTATAATCAGCGAAAGCCAAAGGCAGAGCAACCTGCAGTCCCAGCTTATTACGTACCCATGCCTCCAGGCATGCCTCCCGCCCCACCTGCCCCAGCACCCCCAGTTGCCCCAGTAGCGTCACCTGCCCCAGCACCCCCAGTTGCCCCAGTAAAACCAGCACCTCCAGTTGCGCCATCACAAAAGAAATGTACTAATTGTAATGCACCTTTAACTCCAGATGCAAGTTTTTGTCGTGCCTGTGGCGTGCCTGTTGAGTCCGGCACGGAAAAAGGACCACGCTGTCCTTTCTGTGGAGCATCAATCTCAGAGAAGGCGAATAAATGTCCTAAATGTTCCAGTGAAGTAAAATGTAAGAAATGTGGATCGCTTCTGTTTTCTAATGCGAAGTTTTGTGTGAAATGCGGTCAAGTTCTAAAAGGCGAAGTAGAAGAGATCAAGACAAAACCCATTCTTACGTGTCATTTTTGTGGTGCAGCAATAGAGCTTGAGGATAAAGTGTGTCCAGAATGCGGGAAGCCGACTGTTTGTCCGAACTGTGGCAATCATTTGAAGAGCGGCGTACGCTACTGCAATAAATGCGGCAATAATGTCTCAGAGATTACAATGGAAACCCCGGCACCACAAGAAGAAGGTTTGGAGGAAGATGAAGAAGCAGAAGAAGAACCAAAGGGTGCTCCAGCGAAAACTGTTAGTTGTCCGAATTGTGGTATGGCAATGAGTGAAATATATACGTTCTGCACGAATTGTGGTTCGCATCTCGAAAAATAAAATTCTTCTTTTTTTCTTTTTTATATTACGCCTCCAGGTGAAAGGTACCGACCCATTCTAATTTTAAACCCCAACCCCTCCTCCCTACATTTCCTTTTGAAGTGGGGCGGTACCCACCAAATAGGGGCACGAAACTTAAAACACAAATGAAGTGCTGATTATTTCCGATGAGGATTATTAATGATAAAGGTCCCACATTGGCCGCAGAACGACTGATCCAGATCGATAGGTTCTTCACACGTAGGGCAACGAACAGTGGTGGGGTCTTCAGAGGGTTCTGGAGGGAGAGAGTGACTAGCGGAAGGATGGGAGTCTTGTAGATGTAACTCATCCCAAAGTTCTTGGGCAAGGACTTTGATCCGATGACGTCCGCAGTCTCTACAAAACATTCGAAGATGGACACGGAAGCCAATACTCGAATGAATGAATTTTCGTCTTTCCTCAATGAGTGTGCCATTGCAAATATCACAATTAAAGATCCGAGATAAGATTATGGTTTTCCAAGCATGGAACTCGGTAGCGGGGAGAGTGGTTTTTATGATAGTTTGGTCAGTGGGGCATCTGGCTACGACGATGTAAGTATTACGGAGTGGGTTTTTCATGATCTTGATGGGGTTGACGGGATTGTAGCAAACTTTACACGAGAGATGCTCTTGCCATTCGTCAGATAAATTAATTTCTTTTTTTATTATTAGACTTTCATTAATTACTTGGTATGCTAACGATTCTTTACCACGCCAATGAAGGACATTCTCGATAACATTCTTAGGGAGGTAAATATGATAATATTTGCTACCGTTTCGTATAATTTCTTGTATTTTCATGGGATATCACCATTAGGGAAAAATAAATTAAATTGAAATTTAATAAGGCGCGAGCAACCCCCTCCGAATTTTAAAAGGATTGCGGAAAAGAAGTTTTGGATTGGTTGAAAAAGAAAAGAAAAAAAAGAATAAAAGAGTTTAAAAGAAAATCTAGAAAAGGGATTTGGTTTAACCAGAGGGACAGTCGAATCTATAGCATTATTAAGAGAGGGATGCGTAGTCTTATTTCGATTATAATTATTAGAAGTAATTTTGGAATTATTAAAATAATATTTATCTAATTCAAGCGAGAGTTCCTCTAATTGGTCATTCAGAAAGGAAATATTGTTCAGATCATCATTAACTATAGATACATTGGCATCATTTCTCTGGATAAATTTGCGTTTGAATGCAGAAAAGACTTCACGGAAAATAATCACTTTTCTTTTATTAGGCGGCGGGAATGGAAAAAAGCAAACGCAAAGGCTAATAGAAATCAGATAGACAGCCCAAGTATCAAGGGTATTGACGAGGGAGACTAGTTGATCAATCAAAGAGATGAAAGAATAGAGAAATATGATTAAAGCAGGCAAGGATAAAACTAAAAGAACAAGAAACTTATTTAAAACCCGCTTATCATATACCATTTTCGATTAACCTGCCAATTGTTTTAATAATTTAGGAATCTCGATATACTTGGAAATCTGATACAATAAATATATTTTTAACCTTTTGAATTCTTCGGAGACATAGGATAAACTCAAATTCCATGAGTTTATATGGGAGGATTTTGATCCTTAAAACGGATGATATGACAGAACGACCAAAGCTGAGTTGGGGAATTATCGCTGTTATCATAGGATTTGTAGTCTATGAGGCAGTTACAGCGATATTTCAATTGCTCTTTTTAATAAGGGGCGACTTAATGGAGGTAACATTTGATATTTTATTTATTCTGTTATTAATCTTCTTTTATGATGTGGATGCGATAATCCTTACCATTGAATTGGTTCCATTCATTGATATCATTCCATTTTTTGTAATATACATATTATTTAAAGTGTCAAATCCCCAAATAAAACGGAGACCTTTAATTGCAATGGATTGGAATTTTTGGAAACATTTAAAGAGGGAAAGGCGCCCATCACGAAACTCGGACTGGAGTCGACCCCAATCTAGAGTGCTTTCCTCTGAAGAGAAGGTGATTATTGCAGACTCAAGCGAAGAAGTCTGTGTGATTTGTATGCGCCCTCTTCAAGATGGGGAAGAAGTAATCACATGTGTAAATGGACATTTCGTACATGTCGACCATATTCAGCCTTGGACTGAATCCTTAGACAGAGACATATGTCCTGTTTGCCGCGTAAAATATCCGAA
>Ga0307375_10004052_pt1 | contig 14168 bp, 10 predicted proteins | sample TR1MG_FD_202531 | JGI IMG/M metagenome (GOLD analysis project Ga0307375, IMG submission 202531) | Soil microbial communities from Risofladan, Vaasa, Finland - TR-1 | ecosystem: Environmental > Terrestrial > Soil > Coastal area > Acid sulfate soil | place: Finland: Risofladan, Vaasa | collected...
GCCAGTACCGGCCGTCCTCGGACTGGGTCTCCGCAACCTCCGCTTGTCCGGTTTCGAGGGCCTTATGGACGGGGCAGTCGGTGCACGGTTCGGTGCGCGGGTGCCAGACGGTGTAGCAGAGGCGCCTGACGAGGCGGTCGGGCGTGGTGTGAACGGAATCGGCGGCGGCGCGGTTGGCCCAGACAATGCGATGGCCGGTGTCCTGGAAGAGAACGTGCTCGGAGACGCTGGAAAGGATGAGGGCTTTTTCCCCCTCGCTTGTCCGGAGGGCCTCTTCGGCAAGGACGCGCTCGGTGACGTCGCGTCCGACGGCCTGGTAGCCGAGAAGATGGGCCTCGTCGTCGAACAGCGCCCGATTGGTCCACTGCATCCAGCGGATGCGCCCGCCCGGGGCGATGACGCGGTGCTCATGAGTGGCGACCGGCTGCTGGGGCGTCAGCGACGCGAAGTGGCGGGCGACGCGGGCCTGGTCCTCGGCCGGAATCAGGGGCATGAACGAGTGGCCGACGAGTTCCTCGCGCCCTTTGCTGAAGTAGCGGCAATACGCCTCGTTGACGAAGGTGATTCGGCCGTTGGGGAGCCAGCGGCAGATGAGTTCGGCCTGGTGTTCGACGACCTCGCGGTACTGGGTCTCCGAGCGGAGAAGATCGCGGTACGGGGCTTCAAGGCGGCGGAGCGACTGGAGTTCTTCGAGCAGTTGCTCCTTGGTCTTCCGGCGGTCGTCCATCGCACGCCCCCCTTCCACCTGCATTATACCGAACGCCGCCGCCGGCGTCTACTCCACGAGTTCCAGCATCTTGTCGTAGAAAGTGCGGTAATCGTCACGGCTGGCGGCCTTCAGCATCGCCATCGCCGCACGCGGGTGCTGGTTCAGGATGCCCGTAATCATGTACGGGATCATGTACCCCCACTCGATCTCTTTCTCGAGCGGGCGAATGGTCTCGGCCGCGCAGTCCAGGACCGGCCGGATGTTGAACTTCGGGTTCTTGAGGAACCCCAGCAGCAGTTCCGTCGGGCAGTTCCCGGCCGCCCGCCCCAGGCCGTAGATTGTCCCATCGAGGAAGTTCGCGCCTTTGATGATCCCCTCGACGGTGTTCGCGAAGGCGAGTTGCTGGTTGTTGTGGAAGTGGACGCCGACCTCCACCCCTTCGCCGAGGATTCGCTTGTATTTCTCGACGAAGAAATCCACCTGCTCCGAGTACAGCGCCCCGAACGAGTCCACGACGTAGCACGCGACGATGCCCGTCTCCTCCCGGATTTGCTCCAGCGCCGGGTCCAGGTCGAAGTCCGGTTCCGTCGAGATGGACATGATGTTGATGGTCGTCTCGTAGCCCTTCGCGCGGGCCGCGTTCTCGATGGCGATCGCCTTGTCAATGTCCTTGACGTACGTCGCCACGCGCACGGCGTCCACGACCGAGTCCTTCTTCTCCAGGAGATCGTCGGCCGAGGCCTTATGCGCGTCCTGCATGACGGCGATCTTCGTGCCGGGGTTCTCGATGCCGTCCGTCGCGCGGCGAAGGTCCTCCTCGTCGCAGAACCGCCACGGGCCGAACTCGTCGGGGGAGAACATCTGCTTGGAGTTCCGGTACCCCAGTTCGACGTAATCAATGCCGGCCTCGCAGCAGGCGCGATAGACCGCCCGCACGGTTTCGAGGGTGAAATGCGAATCGTTTGCCAACCCGCCGTCGCGGATCGTGCAATCCAGCACCTTAATCTGCGGTCGAAACACGGTCGTTCCTTATCCTTGGGCACTTGACGCATCGGGCCGGGGCCACCCCCGGCCGTACGGTCCGACCATTATACCGCATTCCCCGCGGGATGGAAGCGCCCCCGCGCGCTCTGTCATCTCTGAGCGCAGCGAACTCCGGCCGAGCGGCTCTGCCTTTGCGCGGTGGGTCCGGAGACCCGCCGCGCATTCGGGTGGCGGTCCCGCCCCGGCGGGTAAACTTCCCAGGCCGCCACCCCTCTCAAGGGCCGCCCGGGGCGTCCGCGATGGCCTGGGAAGGCCACCGCGCCACTTCTCACTAATGGCGGGTGGGGGAGGGCGCGAAAAGGAGGGGGAGGGCCGAGGCGAGGCCGCGAGGGGAATAGAGGGCTTCGACTTCGCCGCGGCAATTGTACCAGCAGTCGCGGCAGGTGTTGGCGCGCCACTTTTCGCGCAGACGGCGAACCAGAATCGGCATCGGCGTCTCGACGATGGAGCCGACCGGATTGGCGCGATCCTCGACGCACTTGGCCACGAGGCCGCGCTCGTCAATGTTGAAGGTGGCCTGTCCCGCGCGGCAGCCGGCGATGCCGCCGTCGAGGGCGGCGTCGAAACGCGAAAGGAAATACGGGTTCGACAGGAAGTTCGGATAGCGGCGCCGGAGGTCCAGCAGCCGCTCGGAGACAGGCGGGCGCGGGCGGTGCGAAGTGTCGCCCGTCTTGAGAACGCCGTACGGCTGGACCATGAAATGGACGCCCAGCCGAGAGGCGAGGGCCGCCACCTCGCCGATGCAAGTCTGGTTCTCCGCGGTGAGGACGGCCATGAGGTTGACGCGCTGGTGCGGGGTGGTGCGCGTGTCGCGGAAGGTTTCCAGCGCGCGGACGGCCTCATCAAACGCGCCCCCGATGCCGCGCTGCAAATCGTGGCGCGCGGCGTCGGGGTAATCAATCGAGACGCTCGCGCCCCAGAGTCCGGCCTGCCAAAGTTCCTTCGCGCGCTCGGGCTGAAGGCGCCAACCGTTGGTCGTCAGCAGGGGAAAATGCCACTGGGCGATGGCCGCGGCAATGTCGGCAAGGTCTGGTCGCAGGAGCGGCTCGCCGCCCGCGAGGTTGACGAGCAGGGAGCCCGAGCGGGCGAGGTTGGCTGCGCCGCGAGCGAACTGGGCGACGGAAAGTTCCTCGGCGGTCGAGTGCCGCTCTCGCCAATACGAACAGATGCGGCAGCGGAAGTTGCAGCGGTAGGTGACCTGCCAGGCGCACCAGACGGGCCAGCGGGCGAAGTAGGCGCGGAGGAGGCGGGCCTTTTTTTCGGCGGTCGAAAGTTGGGCGCTGGTTCGCGTCATGGTTGTGTTTCGAACGGCCATGGCTAAGCCGCAAGCGGCAATGTTGGCCGCAAGCGGCATTGTAAGCCGCAAGCGGCAACTCAGCGCCGGACGGGCGGACCGAGGAACGGCTTCAACACCAGTTCGTGCAAGGTGCGTCCGCGTCGGATTTTCGCGCGCCTCATCAAACGAATCAAGGCTGCGAGGCGTGGGCGGTGGACGGCGTAGGGGATGGCCTCCAGGGCGGTGATGAGGTCGTCGTCGGAGAGGGAGGGCAGGGCGAGGGCCGGCCGGCCGGCGCGGTAGGCGGCCGCCGGGTCGCCGACGAGCCAGCCGTTTTCCTGCGCGGCGGCGTAGGCCCGCGTGCCGGGCGAGGGCCAGTGGAGCGCCGCTTCGACGCGGTCGGGGTCGAGCCTCTTGAGGAGCGCGAGCGTCTCCTCCAGCGAGACGGGCGTCTCGTAGGGCGCGCCGATCTCGACGCGCGCGGCCGTGGGGACGCGGGCGCGGCGCAGGGCGGCGAAGGCGGCGCGGAGCGTTTCGGCCGAGGCGTCGAGGCCGAGGATGTCGCTGCGGATGAGCGTCGAGCCGCTACCGACCTCCATCAGAACCTCCTCGCACCCGGCGCGGGCGAGGAGGGCGGCCGTCTCGTCGGTCACGTCGGCTGGCTCCAGCGTGGTGCGCAGGGGCAGTCCGACGTCGCGGCGGTAGGCGTCGGCGAACTCGGCGAGCCAGGCGGCTGCCGAAATCCATCGGCGGTTCCCAAGGCGGAAGCCGCCGAGGTCGAGGTGCTCTTCGGCCAGGGCGTGCATCTCATCCAGCACGGCCGCGACGGGCCGGTGGAGGACGGGCCACGCGGCCGCGGAGACGGCCGTCGGGGGCGCTTCGGGCTGCGCCTCGCCGCCGCGAGCGACGCGGACCTCGGCGAATCCGGCCGCATCGAGGACCAGGTCCGACAGATAGAGGTCGCGCGCTGGGGCCGGCTCGTCGGCGAGCGACTCCGGGGGCGGAGGCGGGGGGTTGCGCATGATGCCGCTCGCGCACTTGACCCACAGGCCGGGAGTCTTCAGGTGTTCGAGGCCCGGCGACGTCTCCTCGAGGTACGCGGGGATGGAGCGGTCGGCGGGCCCGACGGCGACGGCCTCGATGCCACCGGCGCTCAAGGCCTCGTCGGGGCAAAGACGGGCGTGCGGCCCGAAGGCGAGGAGCGGGGCGTCGGCGACGGTGCGGATCTGCTCGGCGAGCTGGCGGGCCAGGTCGGCCGCCAGGCTTTCGACATAAAGGGCGACGGCCCCGGGCAGCGTTTCGGAGATGGCGGCGGTCCCGGCGCGCCGGGACTCGTCCGACGCATCGAGCACCAGCAGGCGGACCGTGTGGCCGTGAGCCTCCAGCGCCGCACCCAGGAGGGCGACCTCGTGCCGGTAGGGGCGCCGCCGGGTCTTGGCGTCGGCGACAGGTTGGAGGATGAGCACGTGCATCGGTCGTTCCGGCGCTTCCTTTGTGAGCCGATCCCGGCGCGCCGGGGTCGGGGAGGTTCCGAGCGTTGCCCCGTCCTTCCGGCCGAGGCTCACGGTTCGTCGGCCGGTGCGGCGGTCCCGGCGTGCCGGGACGCGGCCTCGGGATTGCAGAGGCGGTGGACGAGCAAGTCCATCGCCAGGCGGTCGTGGGCGCCGGTCTTGGCAGCGAGGTCGGCATCCACCATCGCCTGGTAGGCGTCGGCCAGGTGCGCGCCGGTGAGGGCCTCCATGTTGCGGCGGAGGCGCGCAAAGGCGTGGCGCGGGACGCCGGCCTTGGCCATCGCGGCATCGAGACTCATTGCCCGGCCGAAGGCCCGGACGCGGACCAGTTGCTTCAGTTGGACCCGCAGAAGGCCGACGATCTGGGGGGCGACCATGCCCTCGGCCCAGAAGGCGTCGAGAAGTTCCATGGCGCGGGCGAGGTTCTGTTCGGCGACGGCGTTGCACAAGGCCCACGCGCGTTCGTGGCAGCCGCGGGCGATGAGGGCGTCCACGTCGGCGGTGTCCACGCGGGGGGCGCCGGCGGTGTAAAGGTCGAGCATCTCCAGGGCCGACACCAGGGCGCCCAAATCGGGCCCGAGGTGTTCCAGAAGCATTTCGGCGGCGGCGAAGGAGAGTTCCTTGCCGTGGCGGCGTCGGGCCTCGCGCTGGAGCCAGGCGGGGATGCGGTCGGGCTGGTCGGCCTCGCATCGGACGAGTCGGCCGGCGCGGGTGACCGCCTCAGCGAGTTTTGTGTTCTCGTTCCAGTTGGCGACTTCGAGGGCGAGCGAGGCGCCGGCGGCGGGGGCGTCGAGGTACTTCTCCAGGGCGGCCCGGAAGCGTTGGACGAAGGGGTCGGCCTCGCGGATGACGAGCAGTCGCCGCGGCGCTAGCAACGGCGGCGTGCGCAGCGTGTCGAGGACGCGTGCGGCATCGGTCTCCGGGCCGTCCAGTTCCTCCAGGCCGATGCCGGGGTCGGCGTCGCCGAAGACGGCGCGGCGGACGGCCTGCCGGCCCTGGTCAAGGAGGTAAGGGTCGGCGCCGCAGAGGACGTAAACGGGTTTGGGGGCGGCAGGCTTCTCTTTCAGGAAATCGCTGAGGCGTATGGCGGCGGAGGGGCGGTTCTTGCGCGATCGGGCCAAAGGGAATGCTCCTACGGCCGGTGCGGCGGGTTAGCCGTCAGAGGTGTTGTAGAAAGCAACGGGGCGGTTGTAAAGAGGGGAGTTGAACCAGCGCGGAACGCAGCCCGCCTTCGCCAAAGCTTCGGCGGGCAAGCATTCGGAACGCGGGAAGGAACGGCAATCTACGGCGCCAGGGCGGGCCCGCCTTCGTCCCGGCTTCGCCGGGACTACGGCGTGGCAGGCAGGACGACCTGGAAGGTGGCGCCCTGGCCGGGCTGGCTGGTGCAGGTGACGCATCCGCCGTGACGTCTGGCGATGGCGTAAACGGTGGAGAGTCCGAGCCCCATTCCGCCGCGGTCGGCCTTGGTGGTGAAAAACGGTTCGAAGATGCGGGGGAGGACGTCGGGAGGGATGCCGCGGCCGGTGTCGGCCACGGTGAGGCGGACGCAGGGTCCGGCGGGGAGCGGCGAAGCGCCTGTTTTGGCGAGGGCGCACTCGAAGTTCTCGGTGGTGATAGCCAGTTCGCCGCCGTCGGGCATGGCGTCGGCGGCGTTGATGGCGAGGTTCATCAGGACCTGTTGGATCTGGGTGGGGTCGGCACGGATGATCCATAGGTCGGTCGCCAAATGCGTCACCAGCCGCACCCGCCGCGGGAACATGCGCTGGATGAGCGGCAGGGCTTGGGTGACGGCTTCGTTGAGGTTGACCGGCTCGGTGCGGGCGGGCTTGTCGTGGGTGACGCTCATGAGTTGTCGGACGAGTTCGGTTCCGCGTCTGGCGGCGTCTTCAATCTGCTTGACGGACTCGGCTCGCTCATCGCCGGGCGGCAACTCGCCGCGCAGGAGTCCGGCGAAGCCGAGGATGCCCGTCAGGAGGTTGTTGAAATCGTGGGCCACGCCGCCCGCAAGACGCGCCATAATCTCCATCTTCTGGGCCTGCATGAGTTGCTCGCGGAGGCGGATGCGCTCGGTGATGTCTGTGACGATGCCGAGCAGACAGAGGGCCCGGCCCGAGGCGTCCACGACGCGCGAAAGGCTCAAGAAAGCGGTGAACTGCGAACCGTCCTTCCGCAGGACCGGATACTCGCCAAACCAGACGCCGTCGCGCAGAAGGGGGTCGAGAATTTCGTTCCGGAGCGCATCGCGTTTTTCGGGGAGGACGACGAAGGGGATCTCTCGGCCGAGGGCCTCGTCGGCGGTCCAGCCGGACAGGCGTTCGCATCCGCGGTTCCAGAAGGTGACGCGCAGGTCCGGGTCAGTGGCGGCGATGGCGACCTGGGCGTTCTCGACGAGGGTGCGGTACCGGGCCTCGCTCTCGGCCAGGCGCTCGTAACTGGTCTGGAGGTTTGCCCGGTCATCCCGCTCCAGCGTTGTCATGAAAAGGAAAAGCCAGAGCACCGGCACGAGGGGCCAGAGAAACGACTCGGCAACATCGGCTCGGTCGAAGAGACCTGCCCATTCGAGGGTGTTGAAAAGGGCGACCGCCAGGGGGAGGGTGATGAGGAGTGCCAGCAGGGCGATGGGCAGCGGCCGCAGCCGGCGCCGCCGCGCAATCGCCAGGACCAGGGCCACGGTCAGCGCCGCCGTGCTGATCGTTTCAGCCGCGGTGATTACCCACTCGGTGACGCACACTGGCGTACCTCCGGGCGTACCTTCGACAATCGCACGAGTGCCAGGAGCATCGCGAGTGCGGCCGCGGCGCACGCCAGGTGTTCCACCAGGTTGAGGGCGTGGGCAATCGGACCGCCGATGTGTGCCGAAACAATGCTGGCCTGTTGGAGGACCACGAGGTCGTGCGCGGGGACCGCGGGCAGAAAGACCCCCTCCAGGACGGTCGCGATCCATGCCACGGCCGTCAGGACAACAGGCAGGACCAGCAGCCGAAGGTGTGCGATTCCCGCGACGCGGTGGGCCTGGTAGGCCAGATAGGCGAGCATCACCAGGCCGATGACGAGGGTCAGAAGTTCGCTGAACTGGAACATCATGCCGCCCCTTGGGCTGCCAGGGCCGGTGCCCGGGTTGTCCTCATGGGCTCCGGCGGCGAGTCCGGGTTCCGGGCGAAGAGCCTTGCCTCTCCACGGTCATGAACCCCTGACCTTGGGAAGTATCCCTCGCCGGGGCGCCCGGGTGAAGGCCCTGAGTGCCGCCTTGCGCTGGACACTCCTGCGTCAAGGCTGCGCGGCCGGCGGGGCAACAGGGGTCGGCGCCGCGGCCCCCGGCGCGGTCAGGTGGAGGAGGATGTTCGACGCGACGGCTTCGGCGTCGGCCGGTTGGTAGCCTTTGGAGTCCCACGCCTCGTACGGCTGGAGGCTGAAGAGGACGTCGAACGGCGAATAGAGGCCGACTAGGCGGTCGCCGTCGTACAGGCCCAACAAGTCGGCGTAGGCCCGTCCCAGGCGCGCCACCCGCAGCGCCCGGCGGAACTCGACGCCGCTCGTCAGGTTGTACCCCTGGGCCGGGTCCATCCGCCCCGTCATCAGGCCGTGGGTGGGCGGCAGGAGCCGCGGCGTCCATCCCATCGCCTCGGCGAACTGGCGGACGGAGGCGTCGAATGCCGCCGATCCGCCGACCGATTCCATCCAGAGCATCCCGCCCCCCGAGACGAACGCCTTCAGAGCCTCCTGCTGGGACGGATCGACCTGGAGACTCTCCGCACCCGCCAGGTACGCCACATCGTAGCCCGCCAGGTCCTGGGGCCCCACGCCGCCCTCGGTGAACGGCACGGCCGAGGGGCCCGCCACCTCGAGCGTGACGCCGGCCTTCTGCTTCAGGTCCTTGGCCAGGCGGGCGAAGCCGGCGTAGTTGGCGCCGGTGCTCCAGTCGCCGCCGTGGCGGACATGGGCGATCCGAAGAAGAGTCCGCGGACCGGCCTTCACCGGTCCCGCGTAGGTCTTGGAGGGCGCCAGCTCGCGTCCCGCGAGTTTCGCCCGCAGCGCCGCCCGGTCCGTCGCATACGTGTACAGGTTGATCCCCCAGTCAAAGAGGTACTTTTTGGCTGTGAACGCCTTCATGTGCCAGGGACACGAGACATCGTCCGGCGCGTAGAAGAGGAACGTGCGGACGCCGTCGTCAATGCCCTGGAGTTCCGGTTTCTGCTTCATCGGGTTGTCGGCCGACCAGACCGCGTGCTCCGGTTTGAGGCGAAGGAGCGGCCACTCGGGCCAGACCTGCTTGGCGAACGCGGTGAACCAACGCCGCACCGCCGCGTTGCCGCAGGAGGCCTCCACCAGGATCGTGCCGCCGGAGTCCGTGAACGCGCGGAGTTTTTGCGTCTGCTCGGGGGAAAACCCCTGCTGGGCCTTGCCGTTCTCGTCGGTCCACTCGGGGACGCTCTCGGCGGTAATGTAGAGGATGGGGGCGTCGTGGAGTTCTTCGAGCGGGACCTGGAGGTTGACGATCTGCCAGTGGAACATCTGCTCCTTCGTGCGCTCGATGTAGTGGGTCAGATTGGCCAGGTCCCGCCGGTGCATGTTCCAGTCGCCCTTGAACTCGAGTTTGTTAAAGAGCACCGGGGCGCGGCCCTTGTAGAGGAAGAGGAGGGCGAAGCAGGTGTTGGGCAGGTCGCCCCAGCTGCCGTTCGGGCCCTGCTTGCCCACGAGGACCTCGGCGCCCTCTTTGTACCAGTTGTGCGTGCCGAAGTACTTGTAGCCCGCGGCAATGCCGACCCGCTCCACGCAGTAAAGCCAGTACAGATAAATATCATACCGGGTGAAGTCCCCGGTGGCCTTGGGGTTGGTGTTGGCGTCGAAGTTCTTTTTGAGCCAGTCCAGGGCCATGTCAATCCGGCGGTCGGCCTCGGAGGCGGTCCGCTGACTCTGTCCGCCGCGGCAGGGGCAGCCGCTCGCGGGCTCCAGAACGTCCGCCAGGATATAGACGCTCGCCAGCCCCGCCGCCGTCATCGAGCCGTAGGACGCTTGGTCTTCGCCTAAGGCTCCGTAGTTCCAGCCGCCGTCGTCGGGATTCTGCTTCGCGTAGTACAGGTCGCGGGCCTTCACCAGACAATCCGTCGGAAACTCGACGCCGACGAGGCTCGCCTCGCGCATCGCCAGGATCGGCCATTGGGTGACCGAGAAGTCCCAGTCGCCTCCGCCGCTGAGTCCGTAGCGCCATCCGCCCGCCAGCGATTGGCCCGCGCGGATCCGGAGCAGGTCGGCCATCATCCGCTGGCGCACCAGAGCCCGCTTCGTGCCCAGCAACTTGTTATGAATGTACGAGAGACCCATGACACGCATGGGGAGGGCATACCCCTGCCGGTTGCCGAAATCCCGGTCGGCGTCGGCCTTCAGAAGGTAGTCCAGGCCCTTGGTCATGACGTCGCGGTTGGGATGCTCGCCCATGTAGGCCAGGGTCATGAACACCAGAGCCGACTCGCTGGCCCCGTAGGCCTTGTTCGCGCCAAAAGAGCCGTCCGCCTGCTGCTGGTTGATGAGGTACTCGCGGGCTTTTTCAATCGCGCGACGGACATCGTCGTCGGTGACGCCCCGTGCAACGCGCCCCATGGCGAGGATCGTCAGGGCTAACAGCACTCCTGTCCGCAATAGCCGCAGTGTCATGGTTGTAAATTCCCCTTTGGCCCCATCAGACTTTCCCTCTGTTTATACGCCTCAAGTGGCTGAACCCTTAAAAAATTCAGCCGCGGCGTGGGGCGATTCGCTCAAAGCCCGCGATTGGGCGCAGGACCTCCGGCACGCGCACCGAGCCGTCCGCCTGCTGATAGTTCTCGAGGACGGCAATGAGGGTGCGGCTGGTGGCGATGGCCGTCCCGTTCAGCGTGTGGACGAGTTCCGGCTTCTTGCCGGGGCCGGGTCGGTACCGGATGCCGAGGCGCCGGGCCTGGTAGTCGGTGCAGTTGGAGGTCGAGGTGATTTCGCCCCACTCGCCGCCCTCGCCGCGCCCGGGCATCCAGGCCTCCAGGTCGAACTTGCGGTAGGCCGGTCCGCCGAGGTCGCCCGTCGCAATGTCCACGACGCGGTACGGGATGCCGAGCGCCTGGTAAATCCGCTCCTCGATGGCGAGGAACCGGTCGTGCATCCGGTCGGACTCCTCGGGCCGGGTGAAGGCAAACATCTCGACCTTCGTGAATTGGTGGACGCGGTAGAGTCCGCGACTGGCGCGGCCATAGGCGCCTGCCTCGACGCGGAAACAATGGCTGAGGCCCGCGGCGAGGATCGGCAGCCGCTCCGCCGGGAGGATCTCGTCCATCAGGAGGCCGCCGAGCGTGATTTCGGCCGTCGCAATGAGGCCCAGGTCCTGGCCCTCGATGCGATAAATCTGGGTTTCCTCGCCGCGCGGATTGAAACCGGTTCCCTCCAGAACGCGCAGGCGCGCCAGGTCCGGCGTCGTGTGGAGCGTGAAGCCTTCCTCGCGCAGGATGTCGAGGGCGAAGCGGCAAAGGGCGAGTTCCAGAAGGACCGCCTCGTTTTTCAGAAAGAAGAAGTTCGCCCCCGTGACCTTTGTGCCCGCCTCGAAGTCCACCAGGTCCATCTCCTCGGCGATGGCGACGTGGTCGCGCGGCTTGAAGGGGAACTGGGGAGGAGCGCCCCAGCGCTTCAGTTCCCGGTTGGCCGATTCGTCCTTGCCGACCGGCGCGTCGGGATGCGTCAGGTTGGGGATGCGGCCTTGCTCGGCCCGGAGGTCCTCTTCGACAGCGGCCAGGGCCTGTTCCTTTTCGGCGATTTGGGCCTTGAGGCGTTTGCCTTCCTCGATGAGAGCGGTCCGTTCGGGCTCGGAGGCCTTGCTCGTACGCTGGCTGACCTCGTTGCGGCGGTTGCGGAGGGCGTCCGCTTCCTGGATGAGGGCCGAACGCTGGTCCGCGAGGGCCAGGACCTTGTCTATGTCGGCCTGGACGTTGCGGTCGGCGGTGTTGCGGCGGACTTCGTCGGTGCGGGTGCGGATGGTTTCCAGGTCGAGCATCCGTGTCCTCTCGGCTGGTTCCGTGGCGGACGTATTGTGCCGCCGCCGCCGGCCGGATGCAAGCCTTTCGCGGCGGTCGACAGCCTTGCAACGCCGCGGGCCGGCACTAAAATGAGCCGACGCGACCGTCGCGGGAACGTGGACGAGAGGCTCACGATGCCGGCCAACCTCACGCCGCAATACCGAGCTGCGGAGCAGCGGTTCCGCGAGGGCAAGAGCGTGCCCGAAAAAATCGCCGCGCTCGAAGAGATGCACGCGACGATCCCGAAGCACAAGGGCACCGAGAAGATGCAGGCGGACATCAAGCGCCGCCTGGCCAAGATGCGCGCTAGTGCCCAGGAGGCCCGCGCCAAGGGGGGCGTGGACCTCTTCCATGTCGAGAAGCAGGGGGCCGGACAGGTGGCGCTCGTCGGCACGCCGAACGTCGGCAAGAGCGCCCTCGTTGCCGCCGTCTCGAAGGCCAGGGTCAATGTGGCCCCGTATCCGTACGCGACGCACGCGGCGGTGCCCGGCATGATGCCGTTCGAGGACATCCATATCCAACTGGTGGACCTGCCGCCCGTCTCCGACGAGGGAGTCGTCCCGGGGATGATCGGCGCGCTGCGATACGCCGACGTCCTGATGATCTGCCTGGACCTGTCGGCGAAGGATCTCCTGGAGCAGCCGGAGGTGTGCCTGAGGGCGCTGGCGGCGCGCGGCTTGGTGCGCAAAGGGGATGCTGTGCCGGAAGGCGGAATAGCCAAGCCGGTCGTCCTGGTGGGAACGAAAGCCGATGCCGCCGGCACCCGGGACAACTGTGAGGCGCTGGAGGCGTTGCGGCCGGACCTGAGGCCGATTGTCCCCACCAGCGCTGAAACGGGGGAGGGCCTGGAGGAACTGGGCCGGCGGCTGTTCGAGACCCTCTGCGTGGTGCGCGTGTACAGCAAGGAACCGGGCAAGCCGGCCGACCTGCAGCGGCCGTTCATCTTGCCCCGGGGCAGCACGGTGCTGGACCTGGCATCGGCGATTCACAAGGACCTGGCGCGGGGCCTGAAGCGGGCCCGCATCTGGGGCTCGGAGAAGTACGAAGGCCAGGCGGTCCAGCGCGACCACGTCCTGGCCGATAAGGACGTCATCGAGTTGCACGTTTGAAGGGCCTTGGCGCCGAACGGCCGAAAGCGGTGCGGCAGGCGGTTTGGGTCGGCAGGGAACCTGGGTTTGGGCTGTCAACGCAAAGTAGAAATGTCCTCTTTCCCGCAAAGTAGGAATGTCCGCTTTTTCTGGAAGGGCTGGCGCCAAGGGTGATCGGCCGCGGGACGTCGGGGGGCGGGGGCCGGAGCGACGGGGGGTGGCGTGGAGGCCCCCGCCCCCCGACGCCGTTGGCGCGTCGGCGGGTTCGGCGCCGCCGACGCCACCTCGTGCCACCGCAAGTACCGGCCCCGGAACCGCAGCCGCATCGACCCGTCCAGTCGTTCCTCCACGATCACCTTCGATCCGCGCAGGCCGCCCGCAATGGACCGCCGTTCGATCTGATACCGCCGCCCTCCGTGCCGCACCGTGTAATCGTTGGCGACGGTCCGCACCGTCTGAATGCTCAGGATGGCCGCCAGGTCGTACCCCTTCGCCGGGCGGTGGGCGTCGACCGAGGAGGCCGGCGGCACGGTGAAGCGGGCGTTCAGCATCGGCTCGTACTCGGCCTCCAGATAGGCGTTCGCGGAGGGGATGTCCGAGATGCCGCGCAGCCGGAGTTCCTTGACCAGGCGGTCCTGGTCGGTCTGGAAGGACCGCTCGACGCGTCCCTTGGCCTCGGGGCTTGCGGCCGGGATGTAGTCGCTGCCCAGTTCCCGCAGCGCCCGGCCGAATTGGGTCTCGGCCTGGCGGCCCGCGCGCGTCTCTTCACCCGTCGGCGGCCGGTTCACCTTGAAGATGCTATCCCGGTCGGCGTAAATCGCCCCCGGACGCCCATGACGCCGCAGCCAAAGGCCCAGCATCTGGAGGTTCGCTTCGGTGGTGTCGGCCGGGAAGAACCGAAGCAGGGTGCGGCTGGTGGCGTCGTCGATCATCTTCACCAGGACCGGTTCGGCATCGCCCCGGCCCTCGAACCACGCGTGCTCGCTGGTGTCCATCTGGACCAGTTCCCCGAACGACGGACGCCGCGGACGCCACAGGTGCACCTCCCGGCGGGGTCGCCGGGGCTTCCAGAGCCCCTCGGCCATCATCCACCCCCGCAGCGTCTCCCGGCTGACACGCAGACCGTCCCGCTCGGCCAGCTTCTCCGTCGCCAACGTCGGACCGAAGTCCCGGTACTGCCGGACCACCCGGCCCATCACACGACGACGTAGGGTCTCCGGCACCCGCCGGTTCGATGGCCGACCGCGCGCCCGGTGCACCAGGCCGGCGTCTCCCTCCGCCCGGTAGCGGACCAGGATCCGCCGCACCTGACGCTCGCTCAACCCCACCAGCCCGGCCGCCGCCCGCTGCCTCAGCCGACGCTCGGCCAAGGCCGCCACCACCTTCAACCGATCCCGTTCCTTCCGGCTCATCCGCAGTTCCATCCTCGTCCTCCTCCCGGCCACCCGGCCGGAAAGAGGACAATTCTACTTTGCGGAAACCGGACATTATCACTTTGCGGCGACA
>Ga0307375_10004053_pt1 | contig 14166 bp, 14 predicted proteins | sample TR1MG_FD_202531 | JGI IMG/M metagenome (GOLD analysis project Ga0307375, IMG submission 202531) | Soil microbial communities from Risofladan, Vaasa, Finland - TR-1 | ecosystem: Environmental > Terrestrial > Soil > Coastal area > Acid sulfate soil | place: Finland: Risofladan, Vaasa | collected...
CCGGTCCAGTTGCGATGACGGCTTGTGGACTCCCGGAGTATCCACAAATACGATCTGCGCCGCGGGGTGTGCGCCTTTGCGGGCCGGCACTTCCAACACGCCTGCAATGCGATTCCGGGTGGTCTGCGGCTTGGGTGTGACGATTGCCACCCTCTCGCCTGTCAGGGCGTTCAGCAGCGTGCTTTTGCCGGCGTTTGGCCGGCCGAGTATGGCGACAAATCCAGATTTCAATGCGGTCAGGTTCTCCTGTCTCCATTATCGGCTCCATCCTCGCGGTTTTGCACGCAATCGCTTGGTATCATGGCGCCATGACCTGCGAGGGCCGAACCGAGAGGTTGATTCTGCGACCCCTGGAGCTTGCGGATGCCGGGCAGATTCAGCAGTTGTTTCCCCACTGGGAAATCGTTCGTTATCTTCTGGATCGCGTACCCTGGCCGTATCCGCCCAACGGCGCAATGTCCTATTGCGAACAGGTGGCCCTGCCCCAAATGGAGCGCGGCGAAGCGTGGCACTGGACACTCCGGCAAATCTCCCACCCTGAACAGATCATCGGATTTCTTGGCCTGGTCCGCGGCGCAACAGACCATCGCGGCTTTTGGATGGGCCTTCCCTGGCAGGGCAGCGGATACATGAGTGAAGCTTGCGCATGGGCCAACGACTACTGGTTTGAGACGCTCGGTTTTTCCATTTTGCGCGTGGCCAAGGCAGCGGAAAACGCGGCCTCCCGCCGCATCTCAGAAAAGCAGGGGATGCGCTGCACCGGCACCGAGGAACGCAACTACGTGAGTGGGAGACTGCCTTCCGACATCTGGGAAATTACCGCCGCGGAGTGGCGCGCCTGGAAGCTGCGGCACAGCGCCTGAGTGCTTCTGCGTGTTGGCCTCGCTCAGTCCGCAGTGGCCTCGGGAGCGGACGGCGGATACACCCTTAGCCTCTCCACACGCCGATCCGTGGAGGCAACCACCTCAATGCGCAGGCCGGCCCGCTCCAGAAGCACCACCTCTCCGGCCAGGGGAATGCGACCCTCCAGTTCGCACACCAGCCCGCCGAGGGTTGTGGCTTCATATTCTTCGCCCAGATCCACGGGATCACCGAACAGCTCCACCATTTCGTCCACGGGAAAACCTCCCGGGACGAGCCATGCGCCGCTCGCCTCCCGCTGAGGATCTTCCTTGGGCGTGTCCTCCTCGTGCTCATCGCGAATGTCGCCGACAATCTGCTCCAACAGGTCCTCGATGGTGACCAGGCCGGCCACGCCACCGTACTCGTCAATCACGATGCGCATGTGCTGCTTTTCGCGCTGCATCTCGCGCAGCAGTTCGTAGCCGCGCTTGGTCTCCGGCACAAAAACCGCAGGCCGCTGCAGCGTGGCCACGGTGCGGGTGCCTGCCTCGCTGTCAGGAATCTGTAGGAGATCGTGCGCAAACGCGAAGCCTGTGATGTTGTCCAGCGACCCGGAGTAGACCGGAACACGCGAGAAATCATGCTCCTTCAGCAGTTCCAGAAATTGTTCCAACGTGATGGATTCAAGTACCGCGAAGACCTGCGGGCGCGGCGTCATCACCTCCCGCACCAGCATGTCGCCAAACTCCAAGGCAGACCGCACCAGGTCGCGGTCGTTCTCTTCCAGAATGCCCTCTTCTTCACCGGCCTCGAGCAGCGCTTCCACACTTTCGGCTGCTTCTTCTTCCGGGTTCACAGGCTCGTCCACCAGCGCAGCCAGAGAAAAGAAGAAGCGCACAAGCATGGCAAGTGGCGTCATGAGCCACAACAGCAGGCGGATGGGCCAAACCAGCTTTGCCGCCCATCGTCCCCGCGTGTGGTTCAGCAACAGCGAAGGCACGATCTGATTGCAGAAAATGACCACCAGGATGACGCCGAGCAGCGCCTGAGCGACCTCGGCGGTGGTTGGCCGTGTCACATTCGGAAGGCGATCAAACAGCACCGCTCCGAACTCCAGCGCGACGAGCCCCAGCGTAAACTGCTGCAGCACGGCGGCGGAGATGGCGGCATGCTCGCGGCTCAGTCCGAGCCGCGGCTCCACGCGCCGCTCCCAGATGTCGAGCGTGTCCTGCGCCTCGCGCGAGAGAATCTTTCCGAACTCCGAATAAATACGGCTTACGTAGGACGCCAGCGTCTCTACCAACGCCAGCAGCAACAAAACGGCAATGGAGAGCAGTGTCATTTCCGTGCGCCCCGCGCCATCTGCTCAGCCCGCGAGGGACGCAGCGCAGCTTGGTTTGCGCGTTCGATCAGCCCCTGAGGCAGACCCAGCCGTGCGCGCAACGCTCGCTCACGACGCGCCATCTGGCCCGAGTCTGTCTCATGGTCGAATCCGGCAAGATGCAGCAGCCCGTGCAGCACCAGAACTTTGATCTCCATACTTAGGGTATGCCCCTGCTCCGTCGCCTGCCGCAGCGCCGTGGGCACACTGATAGCCAGGTCACCGGCCACCTCGGCTGCTACCGGACCGGCCGCCGGAAACGATAGAACATCCGTGGCCTTGTCCAACCCGCGAAACTGCAGATTCAGTTTGCGGATTGCCTTGTCGGTGGTGAGCAGAACGGAAACCTGTCCCCGCAGGCCCAACGCGCTCTGCGCCCTGCGCAAAAAGCCAGACACCGTGCGCGAAGCCGGTATGCGTTCCCGACGAGGCTTCTGGATGGGCGAAGTCGCAGAGGATGGTCCCGCTGCCGAACGATTCCGCGTGGACTCTCGAGCCAGTGATGGGTCAATAATGATCATCGTGCGTGGGACAACGCCTTACGCGGCCCCCGGGTCTCTCTGATGATACGCGAATGCAGAATCCTGCAAAGATCAAACAGGACGGCCAAGCAGAACTCACGCTAAAATGAGCGCCAAGGTCCCGCGCATATGACACTGGAACTCGCACTCATGGCTGGCGTGTGTGTGCTCCTGCTCCTGGTTGCCTGGGGCACCATTACCAGGAACGGCTTGGGCATCAACGTGCTCTCGGTTACCTGTCCGCGTTGCATACGGCGCCAGCCGCGCCTGCGGCCCGGCCTCTCCATGCGCCAAATCCTCTTCGGAGGCGGAACCTGCCCGGAGTGGCGCACCCTCTTTGATCAGTGAGGGCCCGAGATCATGCCCGGGCGGTCCTCCGCTCTTCGTCCAAGATAGGCAACAACCGCTGAATCCGCGGCTACTGCGGCTTGGCCGGCCGTTGCGCCTGAGTCTGCGTACGGCCTTCGCGTCCCTGCGGCTCCATCTGCAGGCTTTCGCTTATCCCAAGCGGCAGTTCCTGCTGCTGCGGTTTGGCGGACTCGTAGGCCCGCACAATCCGCTGCACCAGCGCATGCCGCACCACGTCGGAATCCTCAAAGTGGCAGAACTGGACACCTTCCACCCCGTCGAGCACGTTGATGGCGTCCACTAGCCCGGACTTGCGCGGGTTAGGCAGGTCAATTTGCGTAATATCACCCGTGATGACCGCCTTCGAATTGTTGCCCATGCGCGTCAGGAACATCTTCATCTGTTCCGTGGTGGTGTTCTGCGCCTCGTCCATGATGATGAACGCGTCATTGAGCGTGCGGCCGCGCATGAAGGCGAGCGGCGCCACCTCAATGATGTTCTTCTCGAGCATCTTGTCAATCTTTTCCGGCTCCACCAGGTCGTAGAGTGCGTCGTACAGAGGACGCAAGTAGGGATCCACCTTTTCCTGCAGGCTGCCGGGCAGGAAGCCCAGCCGCTCCCCGGCCTCCACCGCCGGCCGCACCAGAACGATGCGGCTCACCTTTTTGGCATTCATGGCAGATACCGCCATCGCCACCGCCAGATAGGTCTTGCCGGTTCCTGCCGGACCCACCCCAAAAACCATGTCGTTCTGCTCAATCGCCTCCACATAGCGCCGTTGATTCACAGAGCGCGGCTGCACGGTGCGCTTTGCTCCCGCCGAGCGCTGCTTGCCGGAGTCGGCCAGCGAACGCAGGGTGGTCGAGGCATCGGCCACCACCAGGCGCAGCATACCGTTCAGCTCACCGTTATGGGGATGGATGCCCTGCTTGCGAAGGGATTCGAAGTCGTGAAAGACGCGCTGCACCCGGCCGACTGCATCTTCCGGCCCTTCCACGTGCACGGCGTCGGATCGAAGGTCAATCCGCACGCCAAGCGCGTCTTCCATCAGTCTGAGGTTTTCATCGCGGGTCCCGAACAGGGGCTCAAGATTGGGCGTGATCTCGAGAGAAACTTTCAGAGTGCCTCCAAGACTGCCTTTTGGGCAGACGACGGTTGGGAACTTCCGGTTGATAGGGAGGTTGCGAGGAAATTGCCCCGGATGCGGGAGCCGCCGGGGACACAGGAGCGCACAAAATCGTGTTCAATTTTGCGCGGGGCCGGATTGGTGTGAGCGACCAAGTCCTGTATCTGGGGAGAGAGTAGCGCCGTCCGCATCGAACGTCAATCCCGCCGGCGTGAAGATTCGCCAAACTGTTCACTTTTCTTGTACATCCACGGAAGGATCTTGTCCCGGCCCACTCCGGCCCCCCGCAGCCGGCCGCTTTGCCCGCCCCTCCGATTGACCCCACGCCCGGTTTCCCGTAAACTAGGGAATTGCGAGGGATGCGGCTCAAGTTGCATTCAATTCCGCATCACTTTTCCCTGACAATCAGGGCCTGAAACGAAGGAAGAGCAATGGCAAACCATGTATCCTCGCTGAAGCGCGTCCGCCAGACCGAAACCCGCACCGCGGTGAACCGCGCCAACCGTACCCGCGTGCGCAGCAGCCTGCGCGCCCTGCGTGAAGCCCTCACCAAGGGTGACCTGAAAGCCGCTCAGGAGCAGTACCGCCAGACCGCCTCGATTCTCGACAAAGGCGTCCAGAAGGGCGTGCTGCATGACAAAACGGCCTCGCGTTACAAGAGCCGCCTGAACAAGCGCGTCAAGGCTCTGGCCACCGCAAAGGCGTAAAACGCCAGACTTCTGACAAAAGCATGAGAATTGGCCGGGGCCACCCCGGCCATTCGTGTTTCTGTCTGTGCCGGCGAGACCGGAACTTTCCCCTCCGGCATCAATCCAGCCGTTCAAAGATGCCTGCAGCGCCCATACCGCCGCCCACGCACATCGTCACCATGCCGTAGCGCACTCCGAGGCGACGCATCTGGGCCAGCAGGGTCGCTGTCAGTTTGGCCCCCGTACAGCCCAGCGGGTGTCCCAGCGCAATTGCGCCGCCGTTCCCATTCACACGCTTCGGGTCCAGCCCAAGCTCGCGAATCACCGCCAGTGACTGCGCGGCGAAGGCCTCGTTCAATTCAATCAGGCCGATGTCGTTCAGTTTCAATCCTGCCCGCTTCAGAGCCAGGGGCACGGCGTACAGCGGGCCCATTCCCATCTCCTCCGGCAGGCAACCGGTGGCGGCGTAGGCCACAAGCCGCGCCAGCTGGCGGACCCCCAACTCTTTGGCCCGCTCGGCATCCATCAGAACCGCCGCCGCCGCACCGTCCGACATCTGCGACGAGTTCCCAGCCGTCACCGTTCCCTGCGCATGGAAGGCCGGCTTCAGAGCCGCCAGCGCCGCCGCGGAAGTATCTGCACGCGACCCTTCGTCCGCGGTAAACAGAGTCTCTTTCACCTCCGGCTTACCGGCCCGGGCCCCCGGCGTCGCCGTGGTCACTGGAACCGGAATCAGTTCCTCATCAAAACGCCCTTCCGCCTGCGCCGCCAAAGCCTTTTCGTGACTTGCCAGCGCAAACGCGTCCTGATCCTCTCGCGGGATGCCGTAATGCCGAGCCACCCGCTCCGCCGTCAGGCCCATGGTCAGCAACGATGCAGGATAATGCTCGGCCAGCCAGGGATTCGGGCTCGGCTTCAACCCGCCCATCGGAATCAGGCTCATCGATTCCGCTCCACCCGCCACCACCACGCGGCAGCCGCCGGAACGAATCCGCATGTCCGCCTGCGCAATCGCCTCAAGCCCGGAGGCGCAAAGCCGGTTCACCGTCACACCGGGGATCTGCACCGGCCATTGCGCGCGAAGAATCGCATAGCGCGCGATATTCCATCCCTGCTCGCCCTCCGGCTGCGCGCAACCTAAAATCACGTCCTCCACTTCGCGCGGGTCCAACCCGGGGACGCGGGCCAAAGCGCCGGACATTGCCAGCGCAGCCAGATCGTCAGGCCGGGTGGTGCAAAGTGCGCCCTTGGGCGCGCGGCCCACCGGCGTGCGAACAGCGCTCACGAGTACGGCTTCCGCCATTTCCACTCCTCACGACAACTCAAAAAGACTGGCACCAGGCTGGAGCCTGCAGGGCTGCGAACTGGCGCCGCTTACTGCGGCAACTCCAGCAACGACCAGGCGCCCTTCGAAAAATAGTGATACACCGTGCTCCGGTCAATCACCGAATCTGCCAGCGCATCATGATCCAGCGCTGGGGGCCGCGGATCCATGCCCGACTGCGCGTCGTGCACCTGATCCGGCGTTGCCGGATCGATACCCCAGTTGAACCCAAGCACACTGCTCGTGCCGTGCGCCTGCACACGCCCGGTCTCCATCGCGGAGGCCAGTTCCATCGGCTTCCACGGATCACTGCCGAAAAACACCAGCAGCGAAACTCTTCCTTGCGCCGAGCACAGCACGGCCCAATCCGAGCTGCCAGCCCGCTCCAGACTGGCGTGAATCACGTTCTCCGGCCGATGCGCTTCATACGTCTGCGGAATCAGGCATCCGCGCCCCGCCAGTTCCTCGGCAATCTCCGAAGGCAAGCCCGGAAACGAGTTCACCGGCAGCCGGCGAATGACAAACGGCACAGCTCGGCCGGCATCCATCCTGTGCCCGTACTCATTTAACTGCGTTGCCGGATCCTTTGCTGCCGAAGGGCTCTGCGGCCGCGCCGGCGCAGAGGCCGAAGCCAGCACGGTGGTCGCAAGCAGGATGTGTATCCCGTACGTCATTGTCCGTCCGCGTCCCCTCAGTTGCGCAGCGGTTTGCCGGTCTTCAGTGTAAACGCGATGCGCTCCTGCGTCTTGGGCTCGCCGCACAGGGACAGAAACGCTTCGCGCTCCAGATCCAGCAGATACGCTTCGCTGATCGCGACTCCCGGCGTGACGCGCCCACCGCAAAGGATGTACGCCGCCCATCGCGCCACTTTCTGGTCGTGGCCGGACGCGTATCCGGCCTCGCCCATCAGATAGATGCCCGTCTCCAGCGCAGCCAGTGCCGCCCTGCCGGGTGCGGGCAAACGAGTCTGCGCGACGGGCGCGGTGTAGCCGGCTTGCGCCAGCGCTGCAGCATCTCGCTTCGCGTCCAGCAGCAGTCGCTCCCGATGCATGGTGATGCCGTCCGCAGCGGCCAGCAGGCCAAGCGAGCGCGCCTCCAGGGCGGAAGTCGAAACCCTGGCCAGCGCAATGGTCTCCAGCGTTCTCTTCAGCGTCGTCATCATCTCCGGCGATTGCGCAAAACGGGAGGGCGCTTCGCGCGGATCCGGAGGCGCAAGTGCGGCCGCCGCGTCCACGGCACGCAGCAGCATTTCCTTGGTGCCTCCACCTCCGGGAATCAGCCCCACACCTGCTTCCACCAGTCCCATGTAGGTCTCCGCGTGGGGCCGGCGGCGCGCCGCGTGAAGGCACATCTCCACCCCTCCGCCCAGCGCTCTGCCAAATGGCGCGGCAACCACGGGCCGCGGGCAGAACTTGATGGCCAACGTCATCTGCTGGAAGCCGCGAATGGCCGTATCCACTTCCTCCCACTCACTCTCCTGCGCGGCCAGCAGGAGCTGCAGTAGGTTGGCGCCCACACTGAAATGTTCCCGGTCGCCGCTCAGCACAAAACCCGCAAAGTCACGTACTGCGGCAGAGGACGGGTGTAGCACCGCCGACACGAGCGCCACCACGTCATCGCCGATGGCATTCTTGGGCGAATGCAGCTCAATGCAGCCAATGCCATCGCCCAGGTCCACCAGCGAAGCTCCGGAGTTGCCTTGCACCACGCCGTGCGACCGGCGAAACTCCCCTACACTGGCGTGGCCAGGACGCTGCGGAACCGGTTCCCAGGCCTTCGTCAGTGGACTGTAACATTGCGGCCCGTCCGGTGAGTACCAGGTCACCGGCGCGGTCCCGGGTTGTGATTGAAGCAAGTCCTCCACGCGGGCAGATATGGGCAGGCTCATCGCCCGCATGCGGTCCACGCTCTCGCGCACGCCCACCGCATCCCACATCTGGAACGGCCCAAGTTCCCAGTTGAAGCCGGCGCGCATGGCCTCATCAATGGAAGGAGCATCCCTGGCCGCTTCGCCGATGCGCTCGGCGGAAAAATTCCAGAGAAAACCAAGAAACGGCCACAGAAATCTTGCCGACTTGTCCTTTGTCGGATTATTGGCCAGCAGCTGGCGCAGTCGCTCCTGCACGGTGGCCGCGCTCTTCGCCATCTCCAGTGCGGGCAGCGCGGCCCTGGCCACTGGTCTGTACTCCATGGTGGCAAGGTCCAGCACGAAGCGTTGTTCCCTGCCCTCGGCGTCGCGGCTCTTCCGGTAAAAGCCCTGACCGGCTTTGTCGCCCAGCCAGCCGCGCTGCACCATCTCCGCCAGAATGGTCGAAAATCCGCCCGGCGTCACGCCCTGCGGAAAATTCGCCGCTACGTGCGCCAGCACATCAATTCCCACCATGTCCGCAAGGCGGAAGGTTCCCGTGCGCGGCCAGCCGATGGCCTGACCGGTCAGCGCATCCACTTCTTCCATCGTTAGACCCTGCTCCAGCATGAGAGAAGCCGCAGTGAACAGAACGGCAACGCCCACGCGATTGGCGATGAAGTTCGGGGTGTCGTTGGCAAAGACCACCTGCTTGCCGAGAATCCGATCGGCAAAGGCGGCAAAGGCCGCCACCACACCTGCGTCGCTCTCTGCCGTGGGAATCACTTCCAGCAGGCGCATGTAGCGCGGCGGATTAAAGAAATGCGTTCCGAAAAATCGACTGCGAAGCTTCGTGAGTCCGACAGCGATGCGGCTCACCGGCAATCCCGAAGTATTGGTGGTAAGCACCGCATGCTCCCCCAGATGCGGCGCAACCCGCTCCAGCAAAGCCGCTTTGATTTCCAGGTTTTCCGCGACCGCCTCTACCACCCAATCGCACTCGGCCAGCCGCGGAAGGTCCGCGTCAAACGTGCCGGTTGTGATGAGCGCCGCAAGAGCAGGCTGAAACAGCGCAGCGGGCTTGGCCTTGGCCAGGGCGTGCACGGCAGCCTGCGCCGGAGTCAGACTCGTTCCGGCTGCGCCCGGCAGGTCCAGCAGCAACACCGGCAGGCCTGCATTGGCCAGGTGCGCGGCGATGCGCGACCCCATGGTACCAGCGCCCAGAACGGCTGCGCGGCGAACCAGAAGCGGCTGTACGGTTTGGCTGACGGTGCCCGTCGCGATCCCTTCCCGGGTGCTCATGCCTCTTCTCCCTGGATTCCGTCTGGCCCGGCCAAGTTCGCCGGCAAAGACGCTCCCGAGCATACGGAAGGCCCCAACGCCGGGTCAAATGCCGGACTGTGCGAACTGCGGTATTCTGATTCTGGAACTTCAGGGGTGAAGATTCTGCTCAAATGATCCTCCTCCTTCCAACCGTTTGGCGCGCAGCCATCGGAATCACGGTGTTGGCCGGTGCGGTTTCGGCCGGCGTCTGGCTGGTATTTCGCAAACGGCCTTCCGCGGACGAACTGGAACGTGCACGGCGCAAGCTCCTCTCCCAGTCTGGCAGGCTGGTGGACGGCATGCTTCTGGACATCTATGACATGGAAGCCGCCGACGGCCGCACACGCACTCTACTCGTCTTCAGTTACCGCATCGGCGGCGTCGAATACGAGTGTTCGCAAGATGTGAGCGGCATGCTCGGTACGCTGAATCCATCGGAGTTACCCGCAGGTTTCCCTTGCTCGGTGCGGTACCAGCCCGGCAATCCGCACAACAGCATCGTGATTGCAGAGGCCTGGTCGGGCATTCGGGCAAGTATGCCCGCGCATCCCATTTCGGCGGGGCCCGGCCCCGTAGACCTGCCGCAGCCCCCGGCGCAGCGCTAAAAGTCTCTATGCGGATACCACCCAGAGACGTCTAATCAGCCGGATAGCGGATGGCGTACGATAGCCACCCCCATTTACACTTGCCTCATGCACGTCCATGCCGCCCCGGCTGGGCCGGGCTCCCACCGGACACAAACCGTTCTGCGCATTTCGCTGGTGGTCACGCTCGCTTACGTGGTGGTCACCTTCGTGGCCGGGCTGCGCGCGCACTCTCTGGCTCTGCTGTCAGAGGCTGGGCACAACATCTCTGATTTTCTTGCCTTGCTGCTCAGCTTCGCCGCGGTGTACTTCCAAACGCGGCCCGCTGACGACGAACGCACCTTCGGCTACCAGCGGGCGGGCGTGCTGGCGGCCTTCATCAACGCTGCAACGCTCATCGTCATCTCCGTCTGGATCGGCGTCGAAGCCGTCCACCGCATCAGCACCCCGGTGCCCGTGCAACCCCGAATCATGATGTACGTTGCCGCCGCGGGCGTGGTGATGAACGGCGTGATTGCGGTGCTGCTGCTGGGCGTGGCCCACGACGTCAACCTGCGAAGCGCATTTCTGCACATGGCCGGGGACACGCTTTCCACGGCGGCCGTCATCGTCGGCGGAGCCGCCATTCTATTCACCGGCCAGAACTGGATTGACCCTGCGCTGTCACTGATGATTGCCGCCCTCATCCTCTGGTCCAGCCTGGGCATTGTCCGGGAGACCCTCAACATCCTTCTGGAAGGCACCCCCCGCGGCGTCTCCCTTGCAGAAATCCGTTCCGGAATGGAAGCCGTCGAGGGTGTCGTGAATGTACATGATTTGCACGTCTGGAGCCTCGGCTCGCAATCACGCGCGCTGGCCTGCCACGTCACCATCGCCGACATTCCCCCATCGGAAAGCGCCTGTATTCTGGTCAAGCTCAACCACGTCCTACGCGATCACTTTTTCATCCGCCACACCACCATCCAGTTCGAGCACATTGGCTGCTGCGAACTGGAAGGCTGCGTGGTGCCCATGGAGGAGCTCTCCAGCAGCGCCAGCCACGGCCACCACGGCCACATGCACTAGTTTCCCTTTTAGGAGGCCTTTGTCTTGATCCACCGCCGCGTCGCCCTCTCCGTGCTTTGTGTTTCTCTGCTTCCCTCGGCGCCCATCTTTGCCGTCACCGCCGCGCAGCCCCAGCAGCAGGCGGCCGCCGTGCCTCTACAGGCGCTCGCAGGCGAATACACCGACCCCGCAGATCCTGACACCCCGCTCAGCTTTTACCCGAGCGACGGCAAGCTCATCGTCGAGTCTGACCGCCGCGTGCCCACGGAACTGACTCCCGTCTCTGCCACGCAGTTCGCCCTGCCCGGCGAGAAGGTCAACTTCGACTTCACCCTCGACGCCTCCGGACGTGCCTCCGGAGTCGCCTTCTCTGACGAGTCCGACGTCGTCTACCGCCGCACCGGCGAACCCGTGCATCATGTCTTTCACGATTACCAGCGCACGGAGGAGATGATTCCCATGCGCGACGGCGTCAAGTTGCATGCCGTCCTCCTCAAGCCCGCCGATATCACCACGCCGCTGCCCTTTCTGATGCAGCGCACGCCGTACGGCTGCGACGACACCACTCGTGCTTCCTTCTCTGCCTCGCGGCCGGAGCTGGCTCGCGACGGCTACATTTACGTTTGCGAAGACATTCGCGGCCGCTTCAAGAGCGAAGGGCAGTTCATCATGATGCGTCCGCTCGCCGATCACCACGACCCCAAGGCCGTGGACGAAAGTACCGACACCTATGACACGGTGGCCTGGCTGCTGAAAAATGTTCCCGGCAACAATGGGCGCGTTGGGGTCGTAGGCACCAGTTATCCGGGCTTCCTTGCCATGATGGCCGGCATCGATCCTCATCCCGCCGTTAAGGCCATCTCCCCCCAGGCGCCCATGATCGACGTTTGGATGGGCGATGATTTCTTCCACAACGGAGCATTCCGCCAGAGCTACGGCTACGACTACGTCAAGATGATGGAGTCCAGCAAGGAAAACAGCGAGGTGAGCTACGGCAAGGACAAGGACGGCACTGCCCGCGACGGCTTTGACTACTTTCTGGAACGCGGATCTTTCGCCGAGGATGTAAAAAAGTCCGGCTCGAAATCACTCCCCACCTGGAAGCTCTTCCTCGAGCACCCTGCCTACGATTCGGAATGGAGTTCGCGCGCTGTCGAGGACCATCTCAACGAGGTCACCGTGCCCACCCTCACCGTGGGCGGCTATTACGATCAGGAGGACATGTGGGGCCCGCAAGAGGAGTACGACAAGCTGGAGCCGCATGACACCCACCACGAGAACTACCTGGTCCTCGGCCCCTGGCGCCACGGCTACTGGGCTTCCTCCTCGCGCCACCTCGGCAACCTGAACTACGGCGAGCCTATCGGCAAGGAGTTCCGTTCGCGGATTGAGGCGAGGTTTTTTGGTCACTTCCTAAAGGATGAACCCAGCTTTAACCTGAAGGATACCGCCAGCTTTCAGACTGGATCGAACACCTGGCAGTATTACGACCATTTCCCGCCCATCAAGTCTGAGTCCACCAGTCTGTATCTGCTCGGCAATGGCTTGCTCGGCTGGAACAACTCCACAACCAGCGCCACGACCACCTACGTCAGCGACCCATTCAACCCTGTGCCTTACCGCCACCGCCCCATCCAGCCTACTTACGGTCCTGGCTCACAGTGGAACAACTGGCTCACCGAGGACCAGCGCTTTGTCACCAGCCGCAAGGATGTGGCCTTCTGGAAGCTGCCCGTCCTCAAGAAGGACCTCGTCGTCACCGGCGAAGTGGTCGCCGACATCTATGCGGCCACAACCGGCACGGACAACGACATGGTGGTCAAACTCATTGACCAGTATCCTGACGACGACACTGACCCCAAGATGCGCGGCTATCAGCTCATGACCAACGCGGAAATCTTCCGCGGCCGTTACCTCTCCGGCTACACCCACCCTGAGCCGCTACGCGCCAACTCCATCCACGAATACCGCTTCAGCCTGCATGACGTGGACCACGTCTTCAAAGCGGGCCACACCGTCCTGGTCGAAATCCAGAGCACCTGGTTCCCGCTCTATGACCGCAACCCTCAGACCTTCGTGCCCAACATCATGACCGCCCGGCCCGCGGACTACAAGCCGGCCACCATCACCATCTACTCGGATCCGGACCACGAATCGAATCTGCTGCTGCCGCTGATGAACGCGTGCGACCACATTCAGTGCTTCTAAACATGGTGGTTGGCCGGGGCGGGAAACTTCTCCACGCGCATCTCGCCCTTGCGCCCGAAGTACTGCGCCTGGCGTCCCGCAATCAACACAAAGTAGCCCACGCAGCCCGCCGCCATGATGCGGCGTAGGAACTCCGTGTACTGAATTTCGCCGCGCTGGATGGCCTGGATGGCCGAGGCCACGCCCGCCTCAAAGAACTCTGCCGCAATCGGCTCCGGCAGAAGGCCCATCGGCTCCACGTGCACTTCGCCATTCGGCATGTAATAGACGTGTTCTTCACAGCACAGGTCCGTGTGGTACCGCTCCACGCCCATCTGAGCCAGCTTGCGCACCACCTCAGGAAACGAGATCTTGCCCTGCTCGGACAGTCTCGCGCACTCATGCATCGCCGCAACCGCCTCCTGGTGCATGTTGTCCTATTCCTCCACTCTTTTCATGAATTACCTCGTTTGAAAGATATCCCTACTTCCAAATTCGCAGACGCGCATTTCCATGCCCCGCGATTCACAATCTCCGGGAGGGACCCAGTTGGCGCTTCCGGCTATTCTCTGCTCAGGGACAAGGAACTCCGTGACGTTCCGGACAGCCAGTTCGGCGAGAGTCGCAGTCAGCCGTCGTCTGCAGACAGGCAGCCGGAAAGCATGCGACTGGTGGTTGGAAACCAACCCTATCCGGCTCCTCGCATGCGCCCTCAGCGCGCCCGCCTGTGCTGCCTGGTCAATGCTCATCCACCTGTTATTACTGAAGGGACCTAAGGAAAGTATCAGGAGTCTATCGCAGTTTGTCAGCCTTTCCATCGGAATTCTCCGCCTTGGCATGTTTCGCGTTAAAATAAGGGCGGAATGCGTCTCCATCATGCCATCCCGGCCCTTCGTTAGCGGCGCCCGCCGCATTCGCATGGTTTCCGCCTTTTTGACTTTCCCGCAAAT
>Ga0307375_10004054_pt1 | contig 14159 bp, 15 predicted proteins | sample TR1MG_FD_202531 | JGI IMG/M metagenome (GOLD analysis project Ga0307375, IMG submission 202531) | Soil microbial communities from Risofladan, Vaasa, Finland - TR-1 | ecosystem: Environmental > Terrestrial > Soil > Coastal area > Acid sulfate soil | place: Finland: Risofladan, Vaasa | collected...
TGAAACACGTAGCAGACTTGAAATCCTTTTTAGATGAACGGATTGCAGAATTAAAACAAGAGATTGAAGCCCTTCAAGAAGAATTAGAAGTTTATGAGCGCGCAATGGAGGGAGTGGATGCCGTTTTAACAACAGAAAGTTTCAAAAGTGCAGCAGATCTGATAAAAGAAAAGGAAGGTCCTGTTTTCAAACCAATTTCTGAGAAATTTTCTAAAAAAGAAGAAAAATCTGAAAAGAAAGAGTTTGAAATCAAAGATAAATTGGGGAAACTGCTAGGAATAATCTCAGTTTTTGGAAATACCATATCCATCATTCCAGAAAAGGGATTATTATTTCTAAGTAGCGTCCCCCCATTTCAATCATTTTTTGAAGGCAAGATTTTGAAACGAATGATCACTGAGGATGAGCAGGCAATTAAAGAAGGATCATTAGCAGAGGCAGAAAAAATATCAGTAAATGTGATAAAAGATGATGCAGATACTATAAAAAATATAATTATTCAAAATTTTCGGAAATATGATCGGATGATGGATATTGTGAATACAATAACGTGGACTTTTAGAACAATATATGAAGAAGAAACCAAATAAGGGAAAGCAAAATGAAAGTTTTAATTATGGGGTTACGATCTGCTGGTAAAACATCCTTAGTTAAACATGTTTTTGAAGGGAAAGAATGGGAAGATGTTAAGGACTTAAAACCAACAGAGTTTGTAAGTACCACTGATTATAAGTATCGAGGACTCCTTGAAGTAACAATATTTGACGCTGGGGGACAAAAGCAATTCATTTACAGTTATTTCACAGATCAGTGGTCCGGGCGAATTTTTTCAAAAGTGGGTATTTTTATTTGGGTTCTCGATAGTTCCGATAAGAGTATATTCAAAGAAGCGCAAGATGAATTGAAAAAAGCGTTGGATTATCTAAATCAACACAGTCCTGAATGCAGAAAATTCATTGTAGCTAGTAAATATGATAAAAATGTATATTCCCTCGAAGAATTACGCAAAATTTTTGCGGACTGGGGTATAGAAGAACTATCTGCAACTTCCATTCCGCTTGGAATAGCTCGAGAAATAGTATGTACTATCCTTGATGGCGCAATGTCGCCTCAAGAAAAATTAAAGATTGATAAATTGGAAAAACAACTAACTTATTTTATTAAAAAGGAAAATGCGTCCGCCTCAATGATAGTGAATAAGGCAGACGGACTGGAAATTGCTTCATCGGTTAATGTGAAACGGTTGGTTAATCCAAAATTGAAATATCTATCAATAAAATCTTTCATTGAACCATTAGATACGGCAAAGAAATTATTTGCGTCCAAAGGAGATATAACAGATTTTGCGATCTGGCATGTGGGTGAAAACTATATTATTCTATATGATCTTACAACCGAATTTGCACTCTTTTCCATAATTCCTGAACGAAATTTTAAAATAGGAGATATGCTGCGGCGATTAGAGGCGGTGAAAGACAAAATTATAGCACATTTGGATTAATCGGATTCTTTTTCATCTTTTTGAATTTTCTTCATAGCAGTTCCAAAATATTCCTTCATTTCTTCCATAAGAGCAGCACGAATAGAGATCGGTTCTGCTTTTGGTTTTTCATGCTTAGGAACCGGTTTAAGTAATTTCTGCCTAAACGCACGGATATCTTCTTCAGTATGGGGTGACTCAAGTTCTTGATTAGTGGGCGGTTGTGAAGTATCTATGGAGGGAGGTCGCGACTGAGGAGCACTAGAAGGCGGAATGGTCGCAGGAGGAGTTTTAGGAGGAGCAGGGCTTGGAGAGGTGGGGTGAATTGGTTGAGATGGACTTGCTGATAGGGAAGGCATAGTTTGGGGTATTATGGTACTGCCTGGCAGGGGAGTTGGTTTAGAAAGAAGGAAAGATTTGATGAGATCAATATCGTCCTCAAGTAATTCGAGACGTTTTTCAAATTCAAGTTCTCTTCGTTCAATCATTCCAATGGCATTAATCATCATCATTACTAACTGCTCTATGCCTTTTGAAACTTTTTCGATGGATCCATCCTTAAAGGCATCTTGAATAAATTTACTAATTTCCAATTCAAAAACAACTCCTTGCTTAAAAAATCTAGATTTTTAGGCTTTCAGCTTTTTGATTTCTATTCTTATTTTTAAATCTCTAAATTAAAATAAATATTATAAGTATATTATTTTTTAAAGAACGTTTTATAATCCAATTATTATTCGCAATAAATTCTGAACAAGAAGGCATTATGATTGGGAAAATTACTCCGAAAATGTGCGGGCTGTGGGCAATACACAATATTACAAGAAATATGTCCAAAATGTGGAGGAAAAACAGTGAATCCAAATCCTGCCAGATTTTCTCTTGTAGATAAGTATGGAAAATATAGACGCGCCCTAAAAAAAATGGAAGACAAAAATAAAACCGATTCCTGAAGAAAATCTCAAATTAACCACAGAATTGTTTAGCCAATTTAACAGCTTCCACTGCATCTTTTGCATATGCATCAGCTTTCACTTTTTGAGCCCATTCTTCATTGATTGGACCGCCTCCCACCATAACCCGAACGGAAGATCGTAACCCCGCGTTCTCAAGATATGCGATGGCTTTAGCCATAGGCTCGAAGGATGTAGTTAAAAGACCCGATAATCCGACTATATCTGGTTTAACTTTTTTAACAGTATCAACAATTTTCGCAGGAGGAACATCGACACCTAAATCTATTACTTCGAATCCTGCGCATTTTAGTAGAGAAACAACAATATTTTTACCAATATCATGGATATCGCCTTGAGCAGTTCCTATAACCACTTTCCCTAAAACCTCAGTTGTAATTTTTTGTAAGTGAGGCTCGAGTTGTTTTATCGCACCATCAAAAATTTCCGCGGCAAAAATCATATCGGTAAGATAATATTCTTTCCTATCGAATTTTTCACCGATGATTGTCATAGCCTCGCGTAAAGCCTCAATCAATTTCAAGGGATCAGTAGTTTTTAATGCGTCTTTTACTAGCTCAAGGGTTTTATCTTCATCTAAATTCACTAAAGCATTCGTGACTTCTTCAGACATTATTAGCCTTCCTTAAAATCATAAAAATTTGATTATTTAGCTTGATCCTGAGTAAGGCGATTCTCCCAATCTTCTGACTTACTAAGAATAGGAATTATCTCATTTCGGGTTAGTTGGGTGTTTTGGATTTTTAAGCGACGAAGTTGAGATTCGATCTCATAAAGCACAACATGCCAAGAGTATTTCTGAGTAATTTCGTCTTTAAGGCTAATCAGAGCATTAACTATTTCCTGAGGATTTCCTTTTTCGATAGTGGATTTAAGATGCGAAAATTGTATAGAAAACTCTTCTTTCTTCATTGCAATAGGTTCTTCAGGAATTTGTGTGGGAGTTGTATGCGTTATTTTAGGAATGTGCGAAGGGGTGGTTGATTCAGGAATAACATATCGCCGGCCTTGAAGCCAACAATCTTCGAGAATAGGTAAAAACATTTTTTGATGTTCATCAACGATAGTGGCAATCCCTGCAACATCACCCAGACTGGAAACTGCACTTACCAGTGTCTCTTCACTTTCGCGAGACATTCCCCAAATATTTTTTCGATCATAGTTACGTATTTGAATATTGGGTCTTGTTGCAAGTTCAGCCATGATTTCCTGGCATTTTTCAGAGTTCGGGTCGATATTTGCCGCGATTCTAACCGCGATTTGTGGTTTTAATTCTAAAATAGGAACAGGATCTATGTTTTCAAGCTCAGGAGCTACAAGTAAAATACGCGCTTTTGCTTTTATTACAGATTCATTAATTTGTGCTTGGGTAGCTTCTTTTCCGATGACAAACCACACATCTTTGAATCGATAAGTGACTAGACTTTTCGCCTGTTCCCATAAAGAATACATAGTATCCTGGGATCTACTGATTCTACTTTCAACATCGGTCAACATATCTTTAGTCGCAGCAACTACGCGTTCAGCATAGGTTGATCGAATTCGATTAATGGAATCGGTAATTAAAGTAGTAGCCGAGCCAACTTTTTCTTCGACTTTCGCGAGGGTATCTTTTGTCGTTCGGATAACATCATTTTCGAGCTGTTGTCGCAGGTTGAAAAATCCTTCTGTAACCGATTTAGAAGCGTCTCCAATTTCATGCTCTACAGTTTCCAGAATTTCAGATACGGCGCGTATCAAATCTTCATTAAACCAATTCCTCAGTTTTGAGAATTCATTAGTAATTATTGTTGCAGCAGAGTCTGCGCTGGATTCAACTTCTATCAACGTATTTGAAATATCTTCGACCACATCTTTTTTAAACCAAGTTTTTAAATTTTCAAACCCTTTTTCTACGGCGTCAAATGTGTAGACAGCTCCCTGCTCGACTTCAGATAAGGCGGTCGTAAATCCATTAATTACATCGGAATTAAACCAACCTTTCAAGCGTTTGAGCCCATCTTCTATAGAGGAAGACAGTTGTTCTGCACCGTTTTCAATGTCGGAAAGAGTGATATCGAGTTGTTGTATGACTTCTTGGGTAAACCAGCTTCCAAGGCGTTCAACACCTTGTTGGATAGCGGATGTGGCTTGAACTGCACCAGTTTCTACACCTGATAAAGCGTTTTTAAAACCAGGTACGACATTTGCGTTTAACCACCCACCAAAATTAGCAAACTCATTTTCAACGCTTTTAGAAGCCGTTAGTACTTGGTCCTCTACTTTTGAAAGAATATTTGTAACACCATTTATAACTTCACGTTCAAAAATCCCCCGGAGTTTTTCAAGTTCTCCAACAGCTATTTCTTCAATAAAGGCATTGATAAATTGTCCAAAAACGTCATCCATAATTTTCATATAATCCTCAAATTGCTGCTTGCTTGTAACAAATATCTTCTCACGTATTTTTTCAATTTCACCTTGGAATTTTTGGAATTGCCCTGCCAATTCTTGGGGGATATTTGATTTCAAAGTTGAAATATAATTGCGAAACTGTCCTAATTGACTTGCTTGTCTGAATTTTGATTCAAGTTGGGCATACTCTGTCAATAATTTACGGGGCACAGAATCTGCCAGCCCGGTTATATATTGAGTTAAATCATTAATTCCGCTAATTTTTTTAACTTCGCTTTCAATATTTTTAAACTGCGTCGATAATCGTGGAGGGACGGTCGCTTTTACAGTCTTTACGAAGTCTCGTAATTCAGTAATACCTGAAATTTTCCGGAACTCATTTTCTATTGCATTAAATCGCTCTATCAAATTCCGAGGAATTTCAGTTTTAGATTGTTGAATAAATTGCATAAGATCGTCTAATCCGCTCACTTTACGCGTTTGGGTTTCAATCTGTGAAAATTGGTCCAGTAATCGAATTGGAACGGATTCTTTCAATGATTTGGCAAAATTTTTAAATTCAGAAAGTCCAGAAATGGATTGAACTTCCTTCTCAATTATTTTGAACCGCTCTGTTAACTGTTGGGGGGTTTCAGATTTGATTTTATTAATAAAATTTTTAAATTTCACCATTTGTGTAAATTTTTTAAATTCATCTTCAAATTTAACAAATTGATTAATGAGAGCTTGTGGAACTTCATCCTTAATCATATGCATATATTTTACGAAATCCTCAAGCCCTGTTACTTCGCCAATTGAGCTCACAAATTCTTCAAATTGTTCAGCAAGGTTGCGAGGTACCTTTTCTTTCATTGTTTCAAGCAATTTTTTAAAATCATCGAGTTGCCGTAAAAGAGCGGTATAAGGTGGGATAGATTGATATCGAGGAGTTAATCCAGGAATAATTTTAAATAAACCGTTATCAACTAATTTTTCAGCTATTTTCTGAGCTTCATTCTGTTTTGATTGAATATGAATTGCTATTTCGCCTGCTGAAGCTGGAGGGCGTCCAACTAATGAGAGATATGCCTTAACTTCAATCTTTGTTAGTCCTAGTTCCAGTAGAACTTGTTCAGCAGTATCTAGTCCATATACTTTACTCATAAATCATTTACGCTCCTTAATTTCTCTGATCATTAGATCTTGATCGAAGTAAAGTTGCAATACGTGATCTATATGCTTATATTCAACTAGGAATGGATAACGATTAACCTTTTTTGGTTGTTCGACAATAAAATCAATAGTTTGTTCGCAGACCGGGCATTTAAAGATTTTACGTCGTTTTTGTTTTATTTCTGGAGGCTCTGCCATTCATCTACACCTAATTTTCTTCGTTTTTCATTCTAATAACAAATAGACTCATTATTTTTATTTTACAATTGTTATTACTACGATCGAAAAACAATTACTTGTTGTTTTTCATTATAAAAAAAACAGCTTCTTAAATTTAAAAAATTGTACAAATAATTTCAATAGTGGCAGATTTGGTGTCAATGCATGGTTGATGAAATAAGTTTTATTGGTTGGCGAAACGACATAGGGGCATATCTTATCATGCAATATCCTAGAGAATTGTCTCTTATTACTCAAGATGTGATGCAGATTTACACCGCACATCGTCAAAACACTCTATTTCCAAATTTCGCGGCGATTAATTATAAGGGAAAGAAAATTGCTAGTTTTTTCTCAGGGTTAAAAACAACAGAATTCGTCGGAGCCCCAAATTTTATTATTTCGATTTATTTGGATGATTCAGAACAGCCTAATTTCTTTCGAGATATATTAAGAGAGTGTTCAGAAAGATTCTTAATATCACTCTTTGAATTACTTCCTAATCTATTATCAAAAATGGAGGACGTTAAGGGGATTATTATTGTAGATATTGATGGATTCCCTGTAATAAAATATCCGGATCACATTAAATTATCATCAAAATTGATGTCAGATATTTTAAATATGCATTTAAATCAATCTAAAATCATGAGAGAATGCAGTTATGAGATGGATGGGGAAAAGTTTGCAAGTTTTTTTACTGGTAAAGAAGAAGAAAAGTTTGTGGTTGTCCCAAAGTATATTGTTGTGTTCTTACTCAAGTCGGAAGCGAATTCAGACCGCTTTAAAAGGAAAATATCAAAATCTGCTCAATCAATATTATTCAAAATTTCAAGATTATTAGCAGATACATTAGAGGAAATTAACGATCAAAAACTTGAATTAATAATTGATGAGGAATTAAGCGATAAACCGATCTTAGATGAAAAAGATTTTGAAAGAATAACTGAAGAGCCATCCATTTTAATGGACGATCAAGAATTTGGTCAGTCATCTAAATTAGATAATGATACGCTTGGGGTTTCAGAAGATAGAAGATCCATAGAACAAATGTTAGAACGAATAAAATTGAAGACTGAAGAAAAAACTTTAGAAAGCAATGAAATAGCTAGTAATTCTAAAGTAGAAGAAAAAGACACCAAGGAACTTTTGGAAGAAATTCAATATCTTCAGGACCAATTAAATCTGAAAGATGAACAATTAAAAGAAAAGGATCAGCAGATTAAAAAATTAAATTTAATTATTAAATCAATGCGGAAATATGTGAGTTATTGAAAAAAAGAAAAAAGGAGGATTTTTTCATCTTAGTCCAATAATTATTTCCATTATTGATACACAAAAAAAGGAGGATTTTTTTATTTTAGTCCAATAATTATTTCCATTGTTGATACACTGAAGTTACCGCGATCCTTGCTTTCGATGGTTTCAGTTCCTATAACAATATCTTTAATGTCTACTTGATTTTGCATGAAACGATTCCTGAGTATTTCCGCCACATCTACTGCCCGTGAAATGGCGCGACCTCTAGCTTTAATTATAATCTCTTTCATTCCTGCTTGAATTACGGTAAAACAAGCCATCACATAGTCCATTGCTGTTTTTCTGCCAATAAAGATTACGTTTTCTTTTCTATCATCACTCAATTTCATTATCTCCTTTGTACTGTGTTTTTCGCTCTATATATTTGCAAAGGTAAAGTTTGTGTGATTTAATCAAGTACTCTCAGAATATTAATTTTATTATTATTAAGCGATTTAAAGAACTATTCAAACCAGCGAGAAGCTATGAAAATATGAAAATACATCGATAAACGGGCTTGTGGACGATACCATACGATGATCTGAATAATTTATCTTTATATTTAAGGGCGCTCGGTCAAAGATTTGTCTTTATAGCAATTTTCTTACGTTTCGGGCAAGTACACTTTACCCTTCAAGCAATTTTTTTACTTTTCGTGCAAGTGCGCCGATAGCATAGAGAATGGCACCTGTTTCTAAGCGAATACTGTTATCAATTAAAGCCATTACGGCAGCATAGGGTCCTGCACCTGCAAGGGCGACTTTACCTTCTTGATAATTAAGAAGAACCTCCTGTAGGTCGCCTTTAGCGAGTTCTTTTCCAGTAGCTTCCCCCAAGAAAAGAATTCTTGCTGCATTTGCAGCCACTGTATCTTCATCACTACCAGCTGATTTTCTGGGTAAGCTAGATGCCATCACCAGACCATCACGGGAGACAATAGCAGAGGTTCTTATCCCCGTATCTTCTTCAAAATCTTTGAGTAATTCTGTAAGACCACCACCACGATCTTCGCTCATTTTTCAAACCTCTTTATCCGTTTTTTTTCTCTTTTTACGTTTTTAATAGAGATTAAAAAGAATACTGTAAGTAGTGTTAGTATAGGTTTTTTTAAGTATAAAAATTTAATTTGCAGTTTTTATATTTATAATTCACAAAATTCATTACAAAGTGGATATCAAAGATTTGTACTAATTAATATCTGTAAATGTGCTATTCAAAAAAGTAAGATTAATAAAGTAAAGGATATTTAAAATAAACAACAGTTGTAAATGGTCATGTAAATCTAAGAGGATTAGGTATGGAGAAGTTTAATTTTCGTAAAGTGTTTAAATGGATGAGTTGGCTTACGTTAGTCATTCTGGGAGGGTGGATAGGTCTGTTCCTTATTGATATGCTACATATGGGGACAAGAAATGTTGCACTCTTAGTAATTTTTCTTCTCTTAACATTGTTTACATTTGCGGTGGATTCACTTATGGAAGAGAATCCAGAAGTAGTTAAAAAATATTTTATACAGTGGTTATTGGTTTGTGGGTTGTTTATTTTTTTTGCATTGACAATATATACTTGGGCGTCATAAGTAAAGAGAAGAGCGAAAAGGGATAAAGATGTCAAAATGGCATAAAATTAAAAAAATGCAACAGAAGGCAAAAAAGTCCAACCCTAAAGATATGAAGCGGATGATGAAGAAGCTGTCAAAGGATGGCCAAATGGACTTTGAAGAAATAGAAAACGTGGAGGAGGTTATTATAAGAGCAGCAGAAAGGGAGATTGTAATACAAAATCCGCAGGTGACTAAATTACAAATGCCAGGTCAAGGGGATGTTTTTCAAATTGTTGGGCAAGGAACAGAGCGTGGTAGAAGTGCAGCAGAACTAACAACGGAACCCATAGAAGATTCTGAAGAAGAAATGATTATTGCACCTGAAGATGCGCAGCTTGTCGCAGAACAGGCGGGGGTAAGTATAGAAGAAGCAATCGCCGCCTTAAAGGAAAATCAAGGAGACTTGGCAAAAGCAATTTTGTACTTAAAGCAAACAAGTGCCTAATTTAGAAAAAATATTAAAAGTTAAATGCTAAACGCCTTTTCTTATTTTTACAGCAATACCTTTCTTAAAATGTAACATCTCATCCCGCATAAGAAGCGCTTTTCCAATTGCTAATAAGGCGTCAGCTTCATTTACAACAATAACTTCCGAATAAGGAACGATAGACGGATCGCAATCTACTACGTGCTTTGCGAAAACATTACCGCCCTTTTGTATCGCTTCAGAAACATCTGATTGAACTATGACACGTAATTTGGGAGATGGGAGTGTTTGAATTAAAAATTTCGCGGAATTAGGCGTTAACAGGAAATATCCATCGTGGGGACGAATTATTCCCCATAATTGATTTTCTAAAAAAACATAGCGGAGGCGTTTTGTTCTCTTAGATAATTCAATTTCAATAGTTGTGGGAATTAAACCAGCCAATTCTTGCTGGGGGATAGAAAATTGGTAGGATATTTTCTGTTTAATTTTCTCACAATAAGCTACGGAGGGATTGAATCGTTTCATTTCAAACAGTTAAAAGATTAATAAAAAAAGGAAATATCCTAAGCATACATCTCAGGTGGACATTCATCTGAACCGTATTTATCCATAACTTTCGTAACAGCTTTTGTAAAATCTTTCATAGTTATTATATCGCGTTTTTCTCGTATTGCAAACATACCGGCTTCTGTCACAATTGCTTTAAGATCGGCGCCTGATGCGCCATCGGTCGATCTAATCAAACTTTCATAGTTCACGGAGCTTTCAATGCTAATCCCTCTTGTATGGATGGCAAAAATTTGACGACGAGCGTCTTCAGTTGGAATCGGGAATTCAATAATTCTGTCAAATCTACCTGGTCGCAAAAGTGCAGGATCTAAGATATCTTCTCGATTTGTAGCTGCTAAAATTCTAACATCGCCCCGCGCATCAAATCCATCTAGAATACTGAGTAATTGCATTAATGTGCGTTGTACTTCACGATCACCTGAGGTCGCTACTTCTAATCGTCTAGATCCCACAGCATCTAATTCATCGATGAACACGATACTTGGTGATTTTTCTTTCGCCATTGCAAAAATTTCACGGACTAAGCGCGCACCTTCACCAATGAATTTCTGGACTAATTCAGATCCAATCACACGAATAAAAGTTGTACTTGTTTCACGCGCAACAGCACGCGCAAGAAGTGTTTTACCAGTTCCTGGAGGGCCACACAATAGTACGCCCTTTGGAGGAGTAATTCCAATTTTCTTAAATAGTTCAGGATGTAATAGTGGAAGTTCAACAGTTTCTCGAATTTCCTCTATTTGTTCATTTAAGCCGCCTATATCGGCGTATGCAACATCAGGAGACTCCTCAACTTCCATCCCCTGAACAAAGGGATCTATGGAACTAGGTAAGACTTCAACAATTGAAAAGGTGCGTTGATTGAGTGCAACTCTTGTACCTGAGGGAAGTTTTTCTTTTGGAATTTTACTGGAGTATTTTACTACGAATTGAGGACCAGTGGTACTTTTTACAATAATACGTCCATCATCTAGTAAATCTACGACATCTGCAGTAACTAAAGGAGGTTGACGCATTCGATCTAGTTCAGTCTTTATGCTACGCAGTTCACGATCTAACCGAATTTTCTCGGTTTCGATCAATTGCTTTTCTGCTTCCAAGTTCCGTATTTTCTTCTCCAGATGTTTAGTGTAGGAGATTAGATAGCTATCTTCCTCATTCTTAAATGGGGTATCAGTATTTTTTTCAATTTTTGTGTCATTCGGCATAATAATACCTTAATAATTTATTTTTTCTTCAGATCGCTTTAAATAAGGGATCGAATTATTTGATTCGTATGCGCTCTTCTAATTTAACTTTAGATTATGAAACAATATAAAGGTTTGTCATTCAAAGTGATTCAAACTTTAATAATAAATAAAACGGTAAGTATTACCCTAATATTACGATACTATGAGAAAATTCATTCATCTTTAAATAATTTTAAAGTTTAGCAATCACATCAATCTCTGGGATTTTCAATTAAGATATAGGAACACTCACCAGATGTATCATTCCAACCAAAATAGGATTTTACTTGATGAAACTTCTTTAATTCAGAGAGAATTTTTTCTTGTCTATCCATTTAGATCACCGTGATTAATCCTTTTTTACATTTTAAAATTTTTAATTTAATAATGCAGAATAGAGAGGAGATATTCAAGGAACGAAGAATCCTTCTAGATAAGACACATTCATTTAGAGGAAAGTATAATTATTGTCATAATTTGTATTGATTTAATGAGGAATCGAGTTTGAGTAAAAATTTAAAAGATAAAGAACAGATTCATGAGAAAAATAGGATTGCGAAGATTTCCACTATAATAATAGTAATAATTTCCATATTATCTGTAATAGGTGCGTTTTATATTTATAATGTTCAATCTTTTGTTAAGTAGAATTCAGAAATAGCAAACAGATACTATGATTTAGCGGATACTGTTGAGAAAGATATTCTAGGTTTATTACAGAACGATTTACCTAAATTACAAGAGCTACACCGATTTTATGATGAGTTCCTAAGAATTGATACGCTGATTTATCAATTAAAAACTTTTAATGGAACAGGCAATGTAAGTGTGTCACAAAACGAGTTTGATCAGCTGGCTTTAGATGCGGTAACTTATTTAATAAGCAGCTTGAACATAGTTCCTACCATATACGCTTATCTCTGGACTTTGGATAATGGAGGAACGTATCTCAACAATTTTACAATCTATGGAATTCCTTATTATCTTGTTGGTGATGATTATCACTATTTTAAATCATCCTTACAATCAGAAATTGTTTATTTTGCAGAATTAATTTTCTCAACTCCTCAATTACTACTTATAAAAGATTATAATTGGTATAATATATTATATCAGGACTTGAGAATCGTTGATCTCTTTGGCGTTACTGCGAAGCCAACTGCAATTGAATATGAGATTAATATATCAGATTACACCTATGAGACACTTCTAAGTAACGCCACAAGCTATGCCGCAAATGCAGACCTGCATGATCAAGCCATTTCGATCATGAGTACATCGATTCTATTGCTAGCCATATCTGCAGTCATTATAGGGTTTCTAATCCAAGTAAAATTAAAAAAACTTAATTGGATCTCCTTACTAATTGGGATATTTGTCGCAATAATCGCCCTATACATGTTCGGTTTAGCATTATTTTATATATTATAACTATTTTATTCATTTTTTAAAAATTGGAATCATTTTACAACAACAAAAAATTTAAAATATGCGACTTTGCCATAAATAAGTAATAAATAAGAAGGGCGACCTCTCTATTGATAAAGAAAAGAATTAAGAGTTGAAGTAGTATGGAAAATTTTTATTTGCCAGGAGCAACGACAATAGGTATCAGGTGTTCAAATGGAGTTGTTCTTGCATCCGAAAAACGCCTTACGTTTGGACGTGGTATTCAAAGCAAAAGTGTAAAAAAGGTATTCAAGATTACAGAGAATATTGGAATTGCTTTTGCAGGATTAGTCTCGGATTTTCAAGTTTTGAAGGACACGATTGGAGCTTATCTGAATTTATACAAATTAGATGAAAAAAAGGACATTTCAATTGCAGCGGCAGCAAAACAAACTTCGTCTCTTTTATATACAAGACGAATTTTTCCCTTTTATACAAATACTATCATGGGTGGAATTGACGCTTCAGGTCCAAGAATATATGCATTAGATGCGATAGGCAGTGTTATCGAAGATGAATATGCAACCACCGGAAGTGGCTCAGAGTTAGCAGTAGGTGTCTTAGAAAGTGAATATACTCCTAAAATGACAGTGGAAGACGGGAAGCGTTTAGCAATCCGGGCAATTCAATCTGCTGCACAGCGTGATCCTACTTCTGGAGAAGGAATTGATCTGCTCGTTATTCAGAAAGCGAAAGTAGAAGAACTAACGGCGGCAATTAAATAGCTATATATCCGTAAATCTTTGGAGAAAGTCCTGAATTTTCATTGAATTTTTAATTTGGGTATTTAAATTTCCCTGTAAGTGCCCCTTTTTTGCAAATCGCCCTAGCTCCGATAGAATGGCAGAATCTATTGGAACGGATTTGGTATTCTCGAATGGAGATCCAGCTAGCGGCATAAAATAATGAATTCGAATTTTCGCCCTCTTATTCTTAATTAACTCTTTAATTAGTTCCAAAGTATGATATTGGTCTTCTAATTCTTCACCTGGTAAACCTAATAGAAAATCAACTAATGGAGTTAGGTTAAAGTCTAAAATATTTGTTACTGCATTCAAAATATCGTCTATTGTATGTTGTCGCCCAATTAGTTTGAGGATTTTATCAGATCCTGATTGGGCTCCGAATGCAATCTGATTATTCGAAATGTAGGGAGTAATCGCTTCTAATACGGAGGGTGTAATGAATTCGGGTCGAGTTTCCGAAGGAAAAGTGGCGAAATATATCCGCACACCCAAATCATGGATACTTTTCAACAATTTCTGAAGGATCTCGGGTTTTGGGTTTCGTCCATCAGATCCATAAGCTAATGAATTTGGAGAGATAAATCGAATATCGGTTTTACGTCGAATTGTAAAAA
>Ga0307375_10004055_pt1 | contig 14158 bp, 15 predicted proteins | sample TR1MG_FD_202531 | JGI IMG/M metagenome (GOLD analysis project Ga0307375, IMG submission 202531) | Soil microbial communities from Risofladan, Vaasa, Finland - TR-1 | ecosystem: Environmental > Terrestrial > Soil > Coastal area > Acid sulfate soil | place: Finland: Risofladan, Vaasa | collected...
TGATATTTGAACAGGAACCATTGGTTCCTTGTAAGCGCCTATTTTTGGTGTATTATCCCCGTATAGTCGGCAGAAAATGCAGGCAGAGTGTTTAAACCTTGTGCCCATGTTGCAGGGCTTTGTTTTTGGTGGCTCGGTATGGCAAGACTTACCGATAAGCAGCGAGAAGAAATACTCGCAGAATTCCACATCGGGAAATCACAAAACGAACTGGCAAAACAGTTCAAGGTTTCACCCGCAACGATCAACAAGATATGCAAAGGCTTGGAGCCAAAGCACGTTGACAAAGTGAATACCTTAACCCGCATCAAAACAGACTTAGCGGGTGAAAGTGAATGCCAAGTGAATGCCATTCACCGAGAGGTGGATGAGCGCACGAAGCATATCCAGTTCTTCAATAGTGTGGCTGTAAAGAACGTGCAGGAATCAATGGCTCACCCTTGCGAGAATCAGAACGATTTTCGAGCAAGAGCGCAGACCATCCGGGAAGCAAAGGAAGTTGTTCTCGGCAAATCTCCCGACACGGCAATTCAGATCAACAGCAGCACCGGCTCAATCCAGTCGCGAGAAGAGTTCCGCGCCATTGCTGAGGATTTGATTAACAGGGTTTGACCATGCAGGAATACACCGCGAGCGAAAAAGACGCGGCTTCGATTCTTGCGGAAGCCGACCTGTACTTTTTTAGCCGCTGGATGTTTCAACAGCGTCGCGGCTATAAGTGGATTCGCGCAGATCATCACCAGATCATCTGTGACGCGCTCATGCGGGTTTTCCGTGGCGACTCAAAGCGCCTGATTATCAACATCCCGCCGCGCTACTCAAAAACAGAACTGGCCGTGGTTAACTTCATGGCGTGGTCGCTGGGCAAGGCGCCAGATGCAGAATTTATCCATACGAGCTATTCGGCGCGACTCGCCGCCAATAACGCATGGCAGACGCGAGAGCTAACGCAGCATCCGGACTATCAGGCTGTTTTTCCGTATGTTCAGTTGCGCGGGGACAGCAAAGCCAAGGATGAATGGCGAACCACTGACGGCGGCATTGTCTACGCGGTCGGATCAGGTGGCACGATCACCGGCTACGGGGCTGGCAAGCATCGTGATGGGTTTGGCGGGTGCATCCTGATCGATGACCCACACAAAGCCGACGAAGCCCGTAGCGACGTGATGCGCGGCAACGTGATCGAGTGGTTCCAGAACACACTCGAAAGCCGGAAGAACTCGCCCGATACGCCGATCATCCTAATCATGCAGCGATTGCACGAGGATGATTTAAGCGGCTGGCTACTCAAAGGCGGTAACGGAGAACACTGGGATCATATCTGCCTGCCTGCCTTGCGAGATGACGGGACGGCACTGTGGTCAGACAAGCATTCATCCGACGAATTGCGGCGAATGCAGGATGCGAGCCCTTATACGTTCGCAGGGCAGTACCAGCAGCGGCCATCCCCAGCAGAGGGCGGCATCATCAAGCCAGACAACCTGGTGACGATTGATGCGCTACCGCATGGGCATATCACATGGATGCGCGGCTGGGACTTGGCATCAACCACCGACGGCGACTGGACGGCAGGCGCGAAGATCGGCAAGTTGCCCGATGGCCGCTTTGTCATTGCCGACATGGTGCGAATCAGAACAGGGCCGGATGAGCGCGACAACGCGATATTGAATACCGCTCGACGTGATGGCGCTTTATGCCCGTTGAGCATCCCGCAAGACCCCGGTCAAGCCGGCAAAACACAGGTCTTATACCTCACCCGCCAATTCGCGGGTTTTCGCGTTCGATCATCGCCGGAATCGGGCGACAAGGTGACGCGTGCAGAGCCATTGGCTGCACAGATCAATGCGGGCAACGTCATGTTGTTGCGCGGCGAGTGGAACGACAAGTTGATCGACGAAATGCGGATGTTTCCGAACGGCTCATTCGATGACCAGATCGACGCACTCAGCCGGGCGTTTAGTGAGTTGATATCGGCGCACGATTCGGCAAAAGTCCAAGGACTCAGAATATGAAAAAGAACCCGATCAACATCAAGAAGTCGCACGAAGGAAGCCTCCGAGCCGCTCTTGGTGTTCCCGCTGGAAAGAACATTCCGGCAAAGACGCTGGAGCATGCCGCGCACTCGCAAAGCCCTACGCTGCGTAAAGAGGCTCAATTCGCTATCAACGCCCGCAAGTGGAATAAATAATCGTGGCTGACGCTTCCGTTCGCGCACCATCGGCGGCTATTGACGCGCAATCCGGCAACTGGCCGATGATTTCCGCGCTGATGGACGGAACCGGCGCAATGCGCAAGGCTGGCAAAGCATTCCTGCCCCAGTGGCCGAACGAGGATGCGGACAGCTACAAGGCGCGACTGTCACAAGCCACGCTCCACGCTGTTTTCAAGCGAACGGTAATCATCAACGCAGCGCGGCCATTCTCTCGTGCAATCAGCATAGGTGAGGAAACGCCGCCCGCTGTTTCCGACCTGCTTGATGACGTGGATTTGCAGGATTCAAGCATGGCTGCATTCGCCTCCCAGTTGATGGAGGATTGCCTGTCATTCGGTATGACTGGCGTTCTGGTCGATTATCCGCAGGCGGGTGGCGTCAAGACCAAGGCTGACGAATTAGCCGCGGGTATTCGCCCGTACCTGACCAGATACCCGGCAACAACGATCCTTGGCTGGAAACTCAAGGGTAAGGATTTGGTGCAATTGCGCTTGCTTGAGTCCGTTGATGTCAATGACGGGGAATACGGCACAAAACCTGTTGAACAGGTGCGCGTTTTAACGCCAGGCGCATGGCAAACATACCAGCAAGACCCACAAAACGCGGACGTTTGGAACATGACCGGCGAAGGCAGTACGACGCTGAACTTTATTCCGTTCGTGTTTTTTTACGGTACGCGTAAAGGATTTGGTGTTGGTTCGTCGCCATTACTTGATCTGGCCTATCAGAACATAGAGCACTATCAGAGCGCAAGTGACCAGCAGAACATTCTGCATATTGCGCGTGTGCCCATCCTGTTTGCGCAGGGTTTGGGTGATACGAACATCACCATCGGCGCGAGTTCGGCAACATCGACCGAAAATCCAGACGCCAAATTGTCGTTTGTCGAGCACGGCGGTCAATCCATCGCCGCCGGCCGTCAGTCGCTGCTTGATCTAGAAGATCGGATGCGGGCAACTGGAGCGGAATTGATCGCGCAGAAACCGGCACATGTCACGGCAACGCAAGTTAGCACCGAGGCAGAAGCATCTCAGAGCATCTTGCAGCAGATCGTCGAAGTGTTCGAGGAATCACTGGAAAAATGCCTGAACTACATGGCGGCATGGATTGGTCAGCCGCAAACAGCCGAGGTCGAGATTTACAAAGACTTTAGCGCAGTCACCGGCAGTGATCCTCAGGCGCTTGTTTCAGCTCAATCTGCTGGGGCAATCTCCAAGCAGACCCTGTTCGATGAATTGAAACGCCGCGACGTGATTGCATCAGACCGCGACTGGCAGAACGAAACACAATTGATCGCAGCAGAGCAGGCTGGGGTAAAACAAGGCCCTCCTGATCCCGCAGCAGTCAACACCGAGTAACCACAAGCCCCTTAGCCGGGGCTTTTTTTATGCCTGATGCTCGGATGGGCTAGGGCGCAATCGTGCCGGATGGCGCAAAGCAAAGGTTGGATGACCATGAAACTGAAGATGATCGAAATCGAAGGCAAACAATACGCCGAATTGGTAGACGGAAAGCCTGTTTACGTCCACGACGATGGCAAGGAATCGCCCTTTGATGCCCCTGGCACAGTGCAGACCATCACACGCTTGAATGGTGAGGCCAAATCTCACCGCGAACGTGCGGAAACCGCTGAAAAGGCCATGAAAGCATTCGAAGGGATCACGGACGCCGACTCAGCACGCAAAGCACTGGAAACAGTCAAAAACCTTGACGCTAAAAAGCTCGTGGATGCGGGCGAAATCGAAAAGGTGCGCGCCGAAGCAATCAAGGCAGTCGAGGACAAGTACTCACCCATCGTTCAGGAGCGTGACTCGCTGAAAAATGCCCTTGTATCTGAAAAGGTAGGCGGCAGCTTTGCCCGATCCAAGTTGATCGCGGAAAAACTCGCCATTCCTGCTGATTTGGTGCAAGCGCGTTTCGGTGATCGCTTCAAGCTCGAAGGCGATTCGGTTGTGGCGTTTGACCAATCCGGCAACAAGCTCTTCAGCCGCGCCAATCCAGGCGAAGTTGCAGGCTTTGACGAAGCTCTAGAAATCATCATCGAACAGTACCCGTACCGGGATCACATCCTGAAAAGCTCCGGCGCTTCTGGCTCCGGCGCTCAAGGCGGTGGTTCCAGTAATTCAGGATCAAAACAAGTGAATCGATCCACCTTTGAAAGCATGTCACCTGCTCAGCAGATGGCGCACGTCAAAGGCGGCGGCGAGATCACAGAATAACCTAAAGACCTCAAGCAGAATGCCCGCGAAAGCGGGTTTTTTTACGCCCGCATTTTCTTAAAGGAGCCGCATCATGGCTAATACGTTGACCAGTCTGGTACCAGACATTTATGAATCACTCGATGTCGTTTCCCGCGAACTTTCGGGCTTCGTCCCATCCGTAACCCTTGACGCTCAGGCCGAACGAGCCGCGTTGAATCAATCCATCCGCGTGCCAATCACCCCTGCTGCGGCTGCTGAGAACGTCACCCCTGGCCAGCTGCCACCTGATGACGGCGACCAGATCGTGGGCAATAACCCGCTGTCGATTACCAATTCGATGATGGTGCCATTCCGCTGGACGGGTGAAGAGCAGAAGGGCGTTAATACCGGTCCCGGCTATCAGAACATTCGCCGCAACCAGATTGCCCAGGCAATCCGCACCTTGGTGAATACCGTTGAAACGTCCGTCGCTAATGCCGCCATGTATGCATCGCGTGCATCTGGTGTTGTTTCAGCAGATCCGTTTGCATCAACCCTGACCGACACGGCTCAGGTTCGCAAAATCCTGAGTGATAACGGTGCGCCGTTGTCCGACTTGCAGATGGTTATCAATACCACTGCTGGCGCGAACATGCGGACACTGACCCAGTTGACCAAAGCGAATGAAGCAGCTGACATTTCCCTGCTGCGTCAAGGCGTGTTGCTAGACGTTCACGGCTTCGCAATCCGCGAATCTGCTGGCGTGTTGTCGCACGTTGCTGGCTCCGTTACCGGCGCCGTTACCGGTGCCGCCGCCAAAGGCGCTACCAGCGTCACGCTGACCACTCCATCAGGCGCTGCGGTTGCCCTCTTGGCGGGCGACGTAGTTACCTTCGCTGGCGACACCAACCAGTACGTTGTGGCCGCCCCCGTGACCATCGGCGCGTCTACCACTGGCACAGTGACACTGAATGCACCGGGTCTGCGCTCAACCATCTCTGGCGCTGCCATTACCGTGATCGGCAGTGGTTCATTCAACTTTGGCTTTAGCCGCTCTGCCATCGTTTTGGCGACTCGCGCACCTGCATTGCCGGAAGAGGGTGACATGGCGGCAGATCGGATGCTGATCACCGATCCACGCACCGGCCTGACCTTCGAGTTTGCTATGTACCTGCAATACCGTCGTGTTCGGTACGAAGTATCGCTGGCGTGGGGCTCGGCAAACATCAAGCCTGAGCACTCAGCAATCCTGCTCGGCAAGCCTTGATCCGTAACCGCTGAAATTCCGGTCAATTCTGGCCGGATATGAGGGAATCACTGTGTCTGAATTAATCACTGTCAGCAATGGCGAGCAAAAGCTCCGAATTCTGGATATTCATGAAGCCGAGCACGCCCGTCTTGGTTGGCATCGGATTGAAGATGAGCCAGAAGATTCAACGGACGAAGAAGAGCAGAAACCAGCTCGAAAAACAGCGGCACGAGCCGCTAAATAATCGGGGTCATCATGGCGCTAACAGCAGAACAAACAGCGGGCGTGCGCCGCTTTGCCGGTTATCCGGCATTGGGAACTGACACGCCAGCCGATGATTCACGAGATTTTGCCTACGGTTGGGTATCTCCAGGCGTATGGCAAACCCTTTTCCACCGGCTTGAAAATCTCACGCCGGAAAATGAAACGACGCTGACTACGATCTACCTGACCAACCTGTACACGCTGGAAACGGCGATTGTCGGGGCTGCTGCGAATCTTGATACGGCAGCGGCGGCGGTATGGACTCGAAATCCAACCGAAGTAGCCGACCGCATGAAGCTTTTCGATGATTGGCGGCGGCGTATGTGCGCATTCCTCGGTATTGCGCCCGGCCCATCATTGGGTCGTGGTGGCGTAACTGTGAGTCGTGGATGAACGGCACCACACTCAACGCCAAGATACAGCGCGGTTACGCGATTGCTGCGGGGAAGATCGGTGTTTCTCATGCATGGTATCGGCCATCGTCAGCACTGACACCATTTGCAACACAATTCGGGTCACTGAATGCCGCATTCAACGTGGCTGGATTGTTCGCAAAGCAGACACAGGCAGACCAGATATTCTGGCAGGCAATAGCTGATGGGTCACAACTTGCGATAGGCGATTACCTCGTCGGTCCGCATACATGGTGCATTGTTGGCCTTGAGCCGCTGATGCCGGTCATCGCCATGCGGTGTACTGATACGGTCAGCATTTCGCGCAGCACAGAGGTATTCAGTGCAACGGATGGATTGACGCAAACACTCACTCAGATTGCGGCGGGAATGCCCTGTTACATCCAGTTGAAAAAGGACAAGGGTTACTCGGCCCCGGTTGCGTTCCCCGCTCCGACAAACACAAGCGCGCCTATGCCGGAATGGATCGTATATATCGGCCTTGGCGGCATAACGCCCGACGGATTCATCCAAGAAGGTGACTTGATTCAGGATGAAAACGGCAATCACTGGAAAGTGGACGCTGCTTCTAATTCCACGCTGACATGGCAACTGGCCGTAACTCCATTCAAGCCTAAATCATGATCACAATCGATTCTGTGCAGGCACTGGCCGAACTAGACGCCATGCTCATGCGTATGCACGAGTCCGGCCCATTCCTCGAAGCGGTCGGCGAGCGTGAAGTCGAAGCAGTACAGCATCGAATCCGCGACACGAAAACCGATCCGATCGGTAACGCCTGGGCACCGTGGGCACCATTCACCCGATCAGAGCGCACGCATAAGGGAAATGCCGACCTAGGGCTTCTGCTCGATGAAGGCGACTTGCTGCTGAGCATAGACAAGGCGGTGTTTGGCGAGTCTGTCGAAATTGGCAGCAACTTGGACTATGCCGCCGACCTGCAAAACGGCACCGACCACATGCCAGCGCGTGAATTCCTCGGATGGTCGCCGGAGTCGGTTCCCGTTTACGAAAACCTTTACAAACGCTACATCGAGACAGGTGTTTTATGAAAAAAGTGACCGTACTCCAAGAGCACACGCATGAAGGCGTGACGTTCCCTGCTGGCTCTGAAATCGAGCTGCCAGACGATGCCGCTGATTATCTTCTGAACGCAGAGGGTGATCGCCGCGCGCGTGAAATAAAGGCGATTCAGAAGCGAAAAGAAATTATGGAAGCGCCGTCTGAATGATCGCTGAATGCGCCAAAGACTTGTACGACAAAGTGCAGGCAATTTCTGCGCTTGCCGCATCTGCTGGATTGGCAGTAGGGGGCAAAGAAGGCGACCCTGGCATGACGAAAATCCCGCTTCCCGCTGCGTGGATTCTAGCGCATAACGGCGTGACCACATTGCCGCCGACTGATGGACAAGTGAAGCAAAAGACCACGGCGCAACTGGTTTATGTCGTGATGCTTCACGTCGCGTACATCAGCCAAAGCGATTTGATCAACAATCAACTTCCTTTGCTGCAAGCGATCATCAACAAGGTTCACGGCACTGATTCGCCAACCGGCGAACGATGGGCGTTCAAGGATTACCTGCTAACGCTCGTCAATACCGACCGCCTCGGCTATCGCATCCAGTTCATGACAAATTCCGGCTACTTGTAGCCACCCACTCACCCCTGACACAGACCCGCTTCGGCGGGTTTTTTCATTTCTAGCCGCCATTGAGCGGCTTTTTCTTTGAGGTTCAAAAAATGGCTGCAACAGATAAATCGTATTACGTTGGTCAAGCTAACGTGTCACTGGCCCCGCGCGCATCAGCTGGCGCAATTAATGGCGGTTTTAAGTACACAGGTGATTTGCAAAGCCTGCAAATCAACTTCAAACAGACTTTTGCTGACGTTCAGGAAAACAATACCGGCTACGGATTTCAGGCGCTGCACGCGCCTACCGGCATTACTGCTGATTTGAAACTGGTGCTGTCTGAATGGTCGAGCGCCAACATTCAGAAGAACCTATGGGGCACTGCCCCGGCCCAATCTGCAGGCGGCACTGTCACCGGCGAAACCATCACTGCGTATAACGACACCGACTTCTATCTTGGCGCTTCGCTTTCCGGTGGTATGGCGCTTGGTGTTACCGCCCTTACCCTGACCGCAGGGGCAACCCCTCTCGTACTGAATACAGACTACACGCTAGATGGCAGTTATGGCCGTGTGTCAATCCTGCCTGGTTCTACTGTTGTAACTGCCGGTGCTGGTGTCGCCGTAACTGCCGCATACACCTACGCAACAACAAACGGCAATATCGGCGCGTTTACTGCTGGCCCTGTTGAATACGCATTGCGAGTAGATGCCAAGAACGTGGCAAACCCATTCATCGACAGCTCAAACTCGGCATTCGCAGCCGTTGGCATTCAGGTTTACCGCGTGATGTTCGACGTTGCCAAGGCGCTGGATTTAGTGGGCAAGAAAGATGCACCGCTTGAACTGGATGGCGTGATTCTGGTTGACCCGACCGTTCAATTCATTCCAGGCAATCCTCGCTCTGTCCTCATGAACATCATGAAGGCTTAAGGGGTAATCCATGAGTAACGAAATGGACATCCTGTTCCCAGAAGGGAAAATCCTCACCATCGGCGCCGAAGAAATCACCATCAAGCCGCTGACATTCGGCCAGATCCCGAAAGCATCAAAGATGGTCGCTCCGATCATCAAGGCAATGGCTAAATCCGAGCTTGCTGGCGATTCCGTCATAGACATGGTTGGTAATTGGGTGGATATCCTCGCCATTGGTGGAGATGACCTGATTAACCTGATCGGCTGGGCAATCGGCAAAGATCGCGCATGGTTCGATACGCTGCAAATGGATGACGGCGTTGAACTGGTCAAGTCAGTGATCGAGGTGAATGCCGATTTTTTCACAAAAAAGGTGATGGATCGCCTGAACCTGGGCGCACTGGAAAGCAAGGAAACTGGGGCGACATCATCACCATCCTCGTCAGCGCCGGACACAGCCGAAGAGACATCGACGGCTACACCCTAGGCCAGATACGCCTGTTCGCTGAATCGGCAATCAAAATGCAAAGGCGAGCCACAGCCAATCAGGCCCGCGCCGTCATGCTTGCGATTGCAGGCTCTTTTGGCGAAGACGTGCAACAAACCCTAGAAAAATTGGAAGAATAGGCAAGGATTGCCACTAATTCACAGGTGATATATGTCGGACATGAACGTATCAATGCGGCTGACGCTGAGCGACCTCGCCAGCGGCCCGCTAAAAGAGTTCATGGGGCAGCTCGATGGGCTGTCTGCTAAGATCACCGCTCTCAATACAAAGTTCACATCGTTCTCAACGACAAGCCGCGAGTTCAATGCCAGCAATCAGGCATCAGCAAGCAGCATCACCGGTCTAAATGCCCGCGTAGATGCGCTAATCGCTGGCCTGTCAACGATGACGGCAAAGCTGACCAGTTCAGTAGCCGCAATGGAATCGCTTGCCCCTGCGTCGAATGCGGCGGCTGTCGGGCTGCAAAACACCACACGCTCACTTGATGGTGTAGCAGGAAGCGCAGGGCGTGCGCGTGATTCGATTCGTGGACTTGTTGAAGCGTATGGCGCGCTCAAGATAGCGCAAGGTCTTGGTTCGTCGATTCGCGCTGGTTCTGACTATCAGGCAACGCAAACACGCCTATCGAACCTGAACGTTCCTGGCGCAAACGTTGCTATCAATCAAGCAGCTAATCAAGCAGCGCGCGCCGTGCCGCAAATGAGTCGTGAGCAAACACTCTCGATGGGTATCGACTTAGTGAACGCCACCGGTTCAGTCGAACACGCGGTCTCAATGCTCAAGCCATTCGCGCAAGCCATGTTCAATATGAAGATGGCAATGCCAACCGGCAAGCGCTTGACCGAAAGCGACATGCTCTCGGTTGCCAAGGCGCTAGAACAACGCGGCGTGACGATGGACCCGGCGAAGATGCAAACCGAGCTGGATTATTTCAGCAAGATCATCGCAGCTACACAGGGGCGCGTCGGTCCGCAACAATTGCTCGGCAACATCAACTACTCAAAAGGTGGTCTTGGCCTGACGATGGAGGATAAATTCCTTCCGATCTTTGCGTCATTGATTGAGCGTCAAGGCACCGGCAACGGCGGCCATGGCGGTCAAGTCGGCACGGCGCTCACTTCATTGCAGCAAGCCATCGTCGGTGGCGTCATCAAGCAGTCGGCGTTGATTGACTGGTCAAAAATGGGCCTTCTCGACCCGAACAAGCTCGTTTTCACAAGCACGGGCGCATTAAAAGGCGTTCAGGCTGGTGGCGTTGCCGGTTCGTCGCTGTTCATGAAAAACCCATATGAATGGGTGCAGCAATACCTTGTCCCGGCGTTAAAAAAAGCAGGCGTAAACACGGCAGATGCAACAGCAGTCAACGAACACCTGGCGCACTTGTTTGGCAATCGAAACGCGGCGAACATCGCCTCGATCATGGCAACACAGCAGCCATTGCTGAACAAAGACGCGGCCATCATCAACGAATCGCGCAACAACCAGCAGCAATACGACGCGAACGTCAAAACAGCCAAAGCGAGCTTTATTCAGTTCCACGCTGCGCTGGATAACTTGTCGATTGCGATCGGTACGTCTGTCATTCCCCAGGTCACCAAACTGACAAATGCCATTTCTTCGCTGATTGAGAAAGTGTCCGAATTCTTGCGCGTTCATCCGGCGGTTACCGGCGCACTCACCGAGCTGGCCGCAGCATTTGGCGCGGTCATGGCAATCAAGGCTGCTGCGTGGTTCTTGCGCCTCATTGGCGTGATGGAAAGCCTCGGCGGCGCTACTGGCGTGCTTGCTGCCACCTGGTCGGCGCGACTGGCGGCGATGGGTGCCGTTGCATTGCGCTTTGCTGGAGTGGTCGGGATTGCATTCGGTCTTTATGAAGGGTTGCGTCATCTTCAAGTCGCTGGCGTATCCATGCAGAACACGGTCGAGTCATTGGTTGATGCGCTGATTTCTCAATTCGCTTCATTCTTCCTGTTCCTGTCGTCGGGCTTCGACAAGATTTCAAACGCGATTCACAACACAGTCGCGGATGCCGTCAACGGCGCACAACACGCCGCGCAATTCCTTGGCATTGGTGGCTATGTTCACCCAGGCGCCCCGCAGCAGTGGATGGCAAAAAGCAATTCATCGTCATCGATGACGAAGTGGATCAAGTCATTCCGCGACAACAGGGACAATGCTGGTGTTGATGCACTGATGCCCCACGGTGGCAAGTCGCATGTAATCAGCATGCCAGAAGGCGAACTCGGCGCGGGTGCTGCTGTTGGTTCGGCGTTTAACCCATTCCCGCCAATTCCTGCACATATGTCTGGCTCGCACCTTGGCCGCTCGCGTGTCAATGCGATCCAATCCGAACAGGCGCGCAAGTATCAATCGGCGCTCGACTTCTTGCGCAATTCCCAAGCCAAGAACGATCCGATCCAGCAAATCAAAAACCGTTTTGCTCCGAACATCATGGCGCTGTCATCGGGTGGCCGTGTTGATTTAGCTGCCCAGCTTGAAGGTCTGCAGAATCAGCAAATCGGGAAAGAACACATTGTTCTGGCCCAGAAACACCTTAAAGATTTGCAGTCCGAACTCGCTGATAAGCAAACCCAAAATGCGGCCCTTGTAACTGCGGGCGTTCTCACCCCGGACCAAGCCCAGTCTAAAACCATCGCTGATCAAAAGGCGGCCGCCCCCGGCCTACTTAAGGCGGCCGAGGCTGTGCGCCAGTACCAACTGGCTATGGGGGAATCAACATCGAAGATAGACACGGCGATCATAACATTCCAAGCACTTGGGGATGAGCTTACACAACTACAGCAGAAGATCAGCAACGCAATTCAGGGCGCGTTCTCGACATTCTTCGACCAACTCATGGGCGGCAAAACGTCATGGAAGGACATGGGCAAGAAGTTCGTTGAGAACATCATGAACGGCATCAATAGCGCGGCATCGAAAGACCTATCCAGCCAATTGGTCAGCGCCATATTCGGCAAAGATACCATAGCAGGCCAAGGCTTGCGATCAGTTGGCGGCTCGGGTGGGTTAATGACCGCACTCGGTAACACAATTGGCGGCGGTAAATCCGGTGCCGGAATCGGTTCATTCTTCAGCAATTTAATTGGTGGTGGCGGGTCTGGTGGGTCTGGTGGGGCATCACAAAAAGCCATGCTCGATGCACAATGGGCTGGCAGTCCATCACAAAAAGCCATGCTCGATGCACAATGGGCTGGCAGTCCATCACAAAAAGCCATGCTCGATGCACAATGGGCTGGCAGTCCATCACAACAAGCCATGCTCGATGCCCAATGGGCTGGCAGTGCATCGGCAAGCACCGGTTCATCTTCAAGCGGCTGGATGAGCGCATTAGGCTCAATCGTCGGCTCTGTGATCAGCTCGTTTGCCGTAGGTGCTGACAACATCCCGCACGACATGGTGGCGCAGATTCACAAGGGTGAAATGATTATCCCAGCCGCTGGAGCCGAAGCAATCCGTCAAGGCAAGCTGGGGGGCGGCGGTCATACGGTAAATATGAATATCCATGCTATGGACTCGCAAAGCGTATTGGGCGCGATGGACGGCATTAAGCGCGAATTGGCTGGAATGCTTAACTCGACTAATTCAAACTTGAATCTGGGGTATTGATATGGCGTTTTCTGGTCAGTCATTCCCTACTCTGATATTCGGCAACAAGTTCAAAGATACAAAGATCGAATCGTCTTTGCCTGTTGCTGTATCTGCAAATTCTGGTTACGAATATCGTACACTCCGATTTCGTTATGCTCGTTTGAAATGGACTATTCCGGCGCGCGCATTGACATGGGCGGATAAAGAAACACTGCTTACGTTTTATAACCAGATGGGCGGCTCTCTTAAGTCGTTCCTGTTCACCGATCCAGAGCACAATGCGCTCACGGCTTGCTCATTGGGCGCAGGAACGCAGATAGGCGCACCATCAGCGCCCACGCTTACGGCAACAACTGGAACGCTTGCGGCTGGTACCTACACCTACAAAGTGACGGCCACGAATGCCCAAGGCGAAACAATCGCAAGCACATCGGCATCAATCACGCTGTCGACAACTGGCGGTGTCACGGTTTCATGGCTGGCGGTGCCTGGTGCAACTGGCTACAAGGTTTACGGTCGCAGCGGAACACCTGGGCTGATCGGCTCGGTTACATCGCCAACGATGGCATTCACCGACTCCGGATCAGTCACACCAGGCGCCGCATCACCATCTACCAACACGACAGGAACGCTCACTTATCCGGTGCTGATCCCGATTGCTGGCTTAGCGCATCCGCTCTGGCATATCGACGGTCTGACGGTTTCGTTTTCCGGTTACACATTCTCGACGGCAACAGGCGTACCAACGCTGACATATCCAGTCGGGTCGGCACCCACATATGGCTCAAACGTCACGCTGACCGGCTCGTACAAGCTTTGCGCACGTTTCGACATGAGCATGGCCTATTCGCTGGCAAATGCAGTCAATCCCGACACATCGGCATCTGTGATCGATGCAATCAAACTGATTGAGGTGTTTGAGTGAAAACAATCACCCCGCAACTCCAAGCCGATATTGAAGCCGGTGTTATCTGCACCTTGATGTACATCACCAAAGCAGACGGCGGCTCTCTTTATTTCACTGACAACGACGCGCCAATCACTGTCGAAGGCAATACCTACACGCCAGCCACCGGCTTGACCGGCATGAAGTTGACTATCACCAACAATGCGCAAGTATCGAGCCAAAAAATAGCCGCAGGCTGGGCATTCAATATCAACGAGGCTGATGTGCTCGCAG
>Ga0307375_10004056_pt1 | contig 14157 bp, 5 predicted proteins | sample TR1MG_FD_202531 | JGI IMG/M metagenome (GOLD analysis project Ga0307375, IMG submission 202531) | Soil microbial communities from Risofladan, Vaasa, Finland - TR-1 | ecosystem: Environmental > Terrestrial > Soil > Coastal area > Acid sulfate soil | place: Finland: Risofladan, Vaasa | collected...
CTCGTCCGCACCCGGCGCCGCAGTGCTGGCGTGCGACCAGGCGAATGGGGACGGGAAAATCCTGCCGCGCCTGCTCGGCAGCAGTCCGCTGCCGGGTCCGCTGGTGCGCTCGGTAATCGCCTGCGGCAGCGTGCAGACGCTCGGCCGCCCTGCGGGCGCTGGCAGCCTGAGCGGCGGGCGTCGGCGATCACGGGCCTGCTGGGTTACCTGGACCTGCGCGGTCAGGTGGTCGACCGCAGGTGAGCCGACAGGCTCGCGGGCCGCGCCGCCGCCGGCAGCGGTCCGGACGAGCCACAGCAGCAGCTCGTAGCTGCCGACGAGGCTGGCGGCGGCCAGGCTGCCACCGCGGCACCGATGGGGCCGTCAGGCCAGCCGTGGGCCACGTTCGCGGCGAGAGTTGCGACGATGCCGAGTCCCAGCAGCCACCGGGCCAGAGCCGGTACGGCGAGCCGGTGCCGGGCCGCGTACAGGACCACCATCGATGACGCGTACACAAGCCCGTCGATCGTGGCAGGCTCCAGGCGCGCCGTCACCCCGTCCTCTCCGTGCGCGCGGACCACCTCGTAGGCGTGCCAGTACGAGACATAGGCGGCGATGCCCGCCACGCCCAGCACGGCCACGGCGGTGGAGACCCGGATCGCCCGGTCGTCGGCACTCACCGGCCAGCCCTCCGTCGGCCGGGATGCCGGCCAGTCACGGCTCTTGGAACGTCAGTACCCATGGACCCTGGGACTATTCACAGGATCAGCGATCGATAGCACATGCCGACACTTGAACCAGTCCAAGATCTTCTGCAAGTGTGCGGCTAACCTGGCGTGGGGATCGCAGGGCGGAGGCGAAATTCGGAGCAATCTCATGGGCGGCCGCGAGGAAGGTCGCCGAGGGCTTCGTAGACATCGACTTAAGCCAACTATCGGACCCTTGTTCTTCGGTTCTCCGTGTTTGCAGGAGTGCAATTGAGCAGCGAGAAGGCAACGTCGCCACGCTCGGCCCGCATGCTGCTCGGCTTGCTGGCCAAGGAAGGGATCACCGCCGGGACGGTCACCGACATCATCCGACTGCTGGCTTCAGCTGGGAGGCCCAGCTCGCTGGCCGCGGCCCGCGCCTTGCTGGCCGCAGCCGCGGATGTCGGCGCGCTGACAGTGGACGACCAGACGTTCCAGGTCCTAGGCGGCGACGGCAAGCCCCTCAGTCCGTCGGCCGTTGACCCGCCCGACCTCACAAAGCATGCGAAGGCAGCTGAGGACGCACAGCTGGGACCAGACGTGCACCTCAGGCCGCTGCGGATCGTCGCCCTCGACATTGAAGCAGCCGTGCGCGCCCGTGTTGACGACGGCGGAACCCTGCGGCATGCCATCTGGCAGCTCGGGGCAGCCCGCTTCGGCCCCGACCAGCTGTGGGTCGACGCGTGCCCTCAGTTCAGCCGTTACGTCTGCATGCCCGAAGAGTTCACCATTCCCGCGCACCGTGCCACGTTGCACGCGCAACAGCAAGTCCCGTTCAAGCAGGTCATGGCCGAGTTCGCCGGCTACCTCGCCAACGCAGACATGGTGGTGGCCTATAACGGGACCAGGCTGGACTTTCCCGTGCTGGATGGCGCACTCAGCCAAGCCGGGCAGCCACCTCTTCCCGGAGCTCGCGCTGACGGCCTGTACCTCGCCTACTGCTTGTGGCCCGGCGCTGGGAGTCACCGCCTGTCCGACATAGTGGGGCATGCGGGGCTTGCGTTCGCGGGGACCGCGCATGACGCGGTAGACGATGCTGTGAACCTCGCTGCGCTGATGATGGCCGGCGCCCAGGCGCTGGCAAAGCGTGACCCGGCAGTGCTGACTGTGCTGACCGGGTTGACGCCCAATGCGCACTCGTGGCGGATGCTCCGGTCCCTAGCGGGAATGTCGGGGACCGTCACGGCTCGGACGCCGGCACAGGTAGCAGCGATGCTATGGCGCGCGCTCTCGCCGTTGCCGACCCGCCGCGGCGGGCCTGCCGCCGTCCTCCGGGTGGAGCGTGAAGTACGAGATACAGCTGGCCAGGTGGACCCGGCCATGCTGGCCCGGGCGCTGCACGGTGCAGGTACCGAGCCACGACCGTCGCAGCAGCAAGTGACCCGGATTCTGCGAACCATGGCCGACGATGCCGTACCTGTCCTGGTCGAGGCTCCGACGGGCACCGGCAAGAGCCTGTCAGCGCTGGCGGCAGCGCTGGACTGGCTCGGCCGGGACGTGCGCAACATCGCGATCATCGCGACTCACACCAAGGCGCTGCAGAGCCAGCTGGCGCGCGAGGTCGAGATCTTGTCGGCCGCGGTGCCGGGATTGCTGGAATCGACCGACGTCGTCAAGGGCGCCGGCAACCGGTTGTCGCTGCGTGGCCTGGTCTACACCCTGGCTGACGCGAGTGGGGCGGAGGTCGGAACCGCCGGGCACCTGGTACGGCATACCGACGCCGAAGGCTTCCGCGAGCTGCTGGCGTTCCTGCTGCTGCGCCTGGTCGAGCCTGACACCCGCGCGATTTACCGCTGGGCGGCGGCCAGCGTGGACGTGGCGGACCTGCCGGCTTTCTTCAGCGAATACTGTGGCAAGCCGGTGCACGCCTGGACCCTAGCTTGTCGCAGGCAGCGCACGGTGACTACGGCGGCAGGGCAGCTTCGCCGATCGCCGCCTGGACCGACGAGGTCCGCGAGGCGCTTGCTACCCACCGGCTGATCATCACCAACCACGCGCTGCTGCTCAGCCACGTGGATGATCTGACCGCCGACGCCGGTCGGACCATGCTGATCGTCGACGAGGCGCACAGCCTGGAGGGCGCCGCGACGGACGCGCTTAGCCCGTCGCTGGCGACGTCGGAAATAGGAGAGACGCTTGCCGGCCTGTTCACGCTGGCCCGGGACCTGGCTGGTGCGGCCGAGATCAGCGGCCTGGTCCGTGCGCTGGCGGAACTGCGCGACTGGTGGACCGACGGAAGGCTGCGCCGTCACGTCGCCCGCACCCTGGACCGTGGTGTAGGCGATGTGTCCGTCGGTAGCCGTACCATGACGCTGGCGAGCCCGTTCAGCGGCGCCCAGGCCGGGTCGGACGCCCGGACGGTTGCGAACCTGCTGCACAGCCTGTACGGGCTATGCGGGCGAGTTGCGGGAGCGCTGGGCAAGGTCGGCGAGATGAATGCCGGGCGTCTCGACGTCTTCAGCGAGCAGCGGCTGCTTGCTGCACAGCAGCGGCTCGGGTCGCTCACGACAGTCGCCGAGGAACTCTCGACGACGATCACCGCGCTGCTGAACGCACCGGCAACTGTAGCCGTGCCGGAGCAGGCCAGCGCAGACCTCGCCCGGCCGGCCATCGCTGCCGATGGCGGTGAGGGCGAGGACGGTGAGGACGACCCCGAACTCGCGATAGTGGGCGCCGGTGCGGAGTCCGCCGATGCCGACGATGAGGACGAGGCCACCGGCAACACCGCGCCGATGCCCGACGATATTGGGCCGGATCCGAGCCGCCGCTCCGCAGGCTCAGGCCGCGCTTCCACCGCATCCGACGGCGGCAGCGCGACGCCGGCGTCGGCGGCGGCGAGCGCCGTTCCGGTGCTAGCCGCTGCTCCGGACCGGGTTGTTTTCCTGCGTGAGGACGGCGAACTGGGCCGGGCCGGCCTGGAGGGTTACCGCTTCTCGATCGTATCCAGCCCGATCTTGCTGCCAAATGACACCGACTGGCAAGCGTTCACTGCGACGTTCCGGCGCGTCGGCCTGCTGTCGGCGACGATGCAGGTCCAGACCCCCGGAAAGGACAGTTGGGCGTATGTGCGCGGGCGCCTGGGCTTGGTGGAGGCGCGCACGCACGTCGTGGAGGGCCCGTTCGACTACGACAGTCAGGCACGACTGGTTGTCCTGTCGGACTTCCCGTCCTGGGCAGAGCAGCCCAAGCAGGCGATGCGCACGGTTGCGCATCAGCTATCGGGCTGGGCAGGCCAAGTCATGCACCGCTGCGGCGGGGACGGCCCGTGGATGGGCGGCGCGATGGTGTTGACGACGGCCAAGGCCGCCGCGGCCGGCATCGCAGACGAGGTCGTGCAGCTACTCGCGCGTTCCCCCGACCCGGTGTCGGTGCACAGCCAGGTGCTGCTCGGCACCGGCCGGGCCGTCGCGGAGTTCACCGGCCCCGCTCCGCACCAGGGAGGGTTCCTGGTGGGGACGCGCGGGCTCTGGGCAGGCGTCGACGTGTCTGAACCAGGCCGGATGAACCTGGTCTGGATCAACAAGCTGCCGTTCCCGGTGTTCACCGACCCCGTTGTGGCCGCCCGCCGCGAGCAGGTCCGCCGTGCCGCAGAGGACGCCGGGTCCGACGACCCGGACCTGGTCGCAACCGGAGAGTACTACCTGCCGCTGGCGGCGCTCGACCTGCGTCAGGCCGTCGGACGGCTGCTGCGCAACAGTGGCAGCCGCGGTGTCGTTGTCATCAGCGACCGCAAGCTCTCCGGTGACCTACCGCTGCGCCGGCTATACCGCCAGTTGTTCCTGGGCAGCTTGGATGCCGGCCTGCACGTGGCTGACCCGGATACCGGCGAGGCGACCGGTGGGAACGTGATGCCGATGGCGCGGGCGTGGCAGAACATTTGGGACTTTACAGCTAAAAACGGGCTCATTACCAGCGCACAGCAGCAAGCACTCACCGACCCTGACGCGCTCGAGCGGCACACCGTGCTGCCGGCGACGCTCGCGATCCGCCAGCTCGCCCTTACTCCTGAGCAGGTTAAGCGAATGCGCATGGACGGAACCCTCACCGATGAGGTCCTGGGCCGGTGCGGCCAGGCAGCCATCCTGCTGACTGGCAAGGTAGTGACGTTGAAACCCGAGCAGCAGGCGGCGATCGCCGCCACGGCACAGGGCCGTGACGTGCTCGCGCTGCTGCCGACGGGCGCGGGCAAAAGCTTCTGCTTCCAGCTGCCCGCGCTGGTCCTGCCCGGCCTGACCGTTGTGATCAGCCCGCTCGTCAGCCTCATGCACGACCAGGCTCTTAGCCTCAACCACACCATCGGCGGTGCAGTCCGCGCCCTCGTCGGTAGCCTGCCGGAGTCGTCCTCGCGAGCCGGCAGGACCGAGGTCGTGGAGCAGATGACCGGTACGAACGACCACAAGATCCGGCTGGTCTACGTCAGCCCGGAACGGCTCAGCCAGGCCCGTTTCCGCGATGCGCTCGCCAAGGGTGTGGCTGGCGGGCACATCACGCGCATTGCGATCGACGAGGCGCACACGTACGTGCAGTGGGGTGAGGACTTCCGGCCGTCGTTCCGCCGTGCGGGGGCACTGCTGCGGACGCTGCGGGAGACCTACCCGGGTGTGCTGACGCTAATGACGCTGACCGCGACGGCCACCCCGACAGTTGAGCAGGCGCTCCGCGAGGAAGTCCTGGGAGGCCTGGTCGGGTCAGCTTCCAGCGTTCCCGCCAGCCCTTCAGCCGCCGGAGTAGCCCCTGTGCCTACGGACCTGGAGGTGGTGCGGGTCAATCCGCTGCGACCGGAATTGGCGCTCGTGCGCCGCACCCTCCGGACTCGCGGGCGCGGCCCTGCGAATGCCCTCGCGGAGCAGGTGCTGGACGCCGTCACCGGGCACACCCTCATTTACTGCCTGACGGTGCGCGAGGTCGAGCATGTGCATGCGCACCTGCGCGACTACCTGGCGGGACGCCCGGTGCTGCTCCGCAAGTTCCACGGGCGGATGACCGAGGTGGAGAAGGCAGCGGTCTCTGGCGAGTTCAGTGAAGCAGCCAAGATCGGCCAGGAGGGGTACGTGCCGATGGTCGTGGTCGCTACAAGTGCCTTCGGCCTGGGCGTGTCCCGCGATGACATCCGCAACGTGCTATGCCTGAGCCCGCCCACCGACCTGGCGGCGCTCTACCAGCAGTTCGGCCGCGGTGGCCGCGACAGTGCCGGCGCCGACGTCGTGACGCTGGGGGCGCCAACTTACGCACTCGCGCTGGCGACGAGCAAGTCGCTGGACACCGCGCAATGGCTGGCGAGTCTGGACTTGCCGCTGAGCCTGCTGCGCGAGTTCGCGTCTGCCGTTTTGGCTGCCGCTCCGTCCGGTGTCCTGGACGTGGCCACGACCAGTGACCGGCTGCTGTCCGGGCACGTAGGCTCGGGCCGGTTGTCGGCCGCCGAGGCGCGTGACCGGCGTACCCGCGACGCCTGGCGGGTTGGGCTCACCAGGGCCGTCGCAGCGCTGGCTGACCTGGGAGCGGTTATCGACCACGGGGACGTCCCGGCTAGGATAGCGCTAACTGCTGGCACCCGCACAGCACAGGACGTGCTCGTGCAGAAGATACTAGATGCGATCCTGACGCTTCCGGCGCGCGCCGGAAGCGCAGTCGGCCCGGCGCGCACCTCTGCGGCCCTGTCAGATCTGCTGGCCCGCTGGCACACCGACCCAGCACTGCTAGCTGCCGGGTTCGGTGAGGCCTGCTCGAGCGTAGCCGACCTGTGGCTGTTGCTGTCAGACATGCACGACAGTGGGGTCATCGAGGTCAGTCAGCGCCCGAACACGCACATGCTGGTTGGGCTCGGCGCGTCCGGCGTTGCCGAACGCATCCCGAGCGGGTTCGACGAGCGGGTCAGCGGGAAACTAGGACGGGCCGCGGCGGAGGCAGCGCACCTGCGTGCATTCTTCGCTCCTGGGGCCCAGTGCCTCAATGCCCGGCTAGGCGATTACTTCAGCGTGCCTACCGTGGACGCATGCTGCAGCACCGACTTGGTGCGCTGCAATGTGTGTGCGGTCGGCCCGGCAGGATCAGGCATCGACAGCGATTCGGCTGCCGGAGCACTGGTCTATGGCCGGCTACGTGCGGCCTCCTTCGATCCGAAGGTGCGCGCCGCGCGGGTCGACGACGCGGTCGTACGGATGCTGCGCGGAATGTTCAACGGCGCCACGTTCTTGCAGATACGGCTCGTACTGCGTGGCGAGGACCGCATCTGGTCACGCAAGCACTCTAGCTACCGCAAGCTGACGCCGCGGCTGACCGATAGCTCTATGTTCGGCCACGTTCCGGCCTTGACCGACGCGGAGCTGACCGCGAGCATGCAGCGCCTGGCGACTGCCGGGTCGCTGGTAGCCGACGGTATCTACTGGCGTACCGCGGCTAATTTCTCACGCGGCCCGCGCAGGGTTCGGCCAGGGCGTGACGGTACAGGAGCTCGTCCGAGCACGACCGCATCGGGCGCCACACCGGCCAGTCCGCCGTCCGGTCCAGGGGCCACATCCCCATCGGCCGCGACAGGCCAGCTTTCCTCTCCGACCACAGCAGGACAGCCGTGACCGGCCCCGGCCTACACACGACCGCCCTGACATGTGGGCATCTGCCCGCAGGGTTGGTCACGGACGCCCTCGGCGCAGGCGAGCTGCCAGCGATCCTGGAGTTCCTAGCCGCGGCGGCCGCCCAGCGCGGAGGCTCGCTGTCGGTCCCGGTCGCCTGGAACTGCCTGGCCCTCGGCTACGACCTGCGCACCGGGCAGTACAGCAGCGAGTACCTGGACTGGAAGGCGTTGCCCGTCATCGCACTTGATGACGAGATCGAGGTGCTGCCGACCGGCGCGCTGGCAGCGCTGCGGACCGGGCGAGGTCTGGTTCCGTGTGAGATCGTGCATCGCGAAGGCGACCATCCGCTGCTCAGCCCGGACGGCTCCTGCCCAGCGTGGCTGTCGGGAGCCCCCGCCGGCCTGGACGCTGCGCCCCTTAACCTGCAGGACCTGCCGGACGGTCCAATCCTGGTGCCGGAGAGACTGGTACTGGACGCCTTCGCGCTCGGCAGCGAGCGCCGACAGTCCCTTCGCCGGCTGACCGGCCGATGGCTGGGCCCGTTCGGACACCTTTCGGTCCGGACCCGTTACCCATCCCCGGAGAAAGCTGAGATGCAGGAGGCGCGCCTGTACGCCAGCTACCTGCTGACTCGCCAGAAGTCGCTGCTCGAGGCCATCCTGGCCGGATCGGGTCTCCGGCCCGCAGGCACATCGGACTGGACAGAGTGCGAGCTAGCGGAGGCCTTGCTAGCGTCCCTGAGCCGGGTCGACGACCTGCTGACCCTGGCGGGTCTGGTGCGCTGGCGCGAGCAGGCGATCCATCCGGACCACTACCAGCGCTTCGCCGCTGGCCGGCTGACCCTGACTCCGGATGATGTACGGGCCTTCGCGTTGTCGACCTCCAAGCAGGTGCAGGCAGGAACGAACCGACGCGCACTCCACAAGGTCAGCTCCGCTGCGCACGTCGCGATCGGCCCCTTCCTTCGGGATCGCTGCGGCGGCCGGGCCGAGGACCAGTTCACCGGGCCGGCATACCCGACGACGCTTGCAAGCGCGCAGGCGTGGCTGACCGAATACCTCGAGTCGACCGGCCGGGGCGTCCTGGTCGCAGGGCAGCAGATGCATGTCCGCTTGGACGATGCCTGGCAGGGGGGCGGCATCTGGCGGGCAGAGCCGATTGCAGGCCACAACCTGCAGGCCAAGGCTCTGCAGGCGCAACCAGGCCCAGACTCGGGCCGCCCAGCCGGAAGCGGCCAGGACAAGGTCGACCTGCCGCTGGCACTGGGCTGGCTCGGATTTAGCGACCACCTGGCCCATGCTGACGCTCCCGGTGAGCCGGGGCTGGCCGAGAACCGCACGCCAGACCGCGCACGTCCGGTCGAGCCTGAGGGCGAATCGGCGGCGAGACGATCGGATGACTCGCAGCATCCTCCGAACAATCACGACGGCCCGTGGAACAGTGAGCCATTCGAGGAACTGGAAGATCCTCCTCCGCGAACGACTCGCAGCGACGACACCACGAAGACATGGACGTTCGTCCTCACCGGCCGGGCGCGAACGAGCGGCTCGCTGCCAGTCACTCACTTGGTGCGTGACCTGATGGAGGAACTCGGTCTGCGCGACTGGCCACTGCAGATGACCCTGAGCCATCCGGGGACCGACATCGCTCTCGGGCTGCGACGCCAGGGCGTGGCTCTGGTTGGCAGCAGGCTCGAAGGGATTAGCTGGCCAGGCCAGATGTTCACCGGCCTGCGCCTGACCGCCAGCTGGAGTGTGGACGGCTGCTTCATCGAGGTCCGCTCCACCCCGCTGGCCGAGCCGCTCGAGTGCGACGGGATCCCGCTGGACTACGACTTCGACGAGATGGTTGTGCTGCGCTCATGGGGCTACCCGACCGACCTGGACATCGAGACCGATGACCCTGCCGGTCCGGCCGCGGTGCTGCGCGTGCTGCGGTGGGCGGGGCGCCAAGTTCCGGAGTCCCCACATGCCTGCCTGGTGATGGGAGCGGCTGAACTCGTGCGCTATCTGCCAACCGGTACCACACTCGAGCAGATCGCCGTCGCCGTCGACGCGCTGACGGTCCGATCAAACATGGCAGGAGCGGCCGTCGCGCAATGGGCGACGTGGGAGTGGACGAGCGGCCTTGAAGGAGACTGGCGTGCTCCTGTCGCTACGGGTGCGCGCTGCGATCTGGACGTCGCCGAGCTCGCGATCGTGCTAACTCTGGCGCCGAAGCCGTCAGGACGGCCAAGCCTTCTGCCGACCGTGACCGGTGCTGCCGTCGCGGGCACGTCCAGGCGGGGCTACAACCGCATGCTGGGCTCCGGCACGCCGTCGGCACGCAACAGGCAGAAGGCCCTGGACTTTGCCCAATCACAAGGGATCGACCCGAGCACACTGCATCCGAGAGTCACCTATGTCCGGTCGGCCACGGTGCGCCCGCACCGCCGCGGGTAACAGCTGCCAACGGATACAGGATCGAAAATGTCAGCGTGATAGCACACGATAACGCGCACAGTAAAATTCAGGTGCCTGACAAGGTGGGCGGTCTAATGACTCGCAACAAGCTGACGGTAAGCCCAGGCAGTCTCGTGGGCGACTTCGTCCGGATACTCCCCGACAGCATCCGCAAAGAACTCGACATCTACGCAGACTCGCTGCCGCCACCGGATCTCGTCGGGGCGCTCAATGCGCTTGACGAAGCCGAACTGCGGGCCGCCCTGCGATCGTGCGCACCCCAGATCGGTGGAGCCCTCACGCGGCTAGGCGTAGACAACAACAAGGGTAGGCCGAGAGTGCCCGGCGTGCTCGTCACGAAGCTCATGCGCGGGCTATCTCGCGGGGAGATGTCGGCCAAGCTCGTTTTGCAACTACTCACCGACGGCGTTTACAAACTGCTGCTGGTGCAAGCGGCTGACCTTGACAGCGAAATTCCGCCCGGCTGGTATCGCAAGGAGCTGGACACCCCGGTGTTGCGGGCGCTTGCCGTGATGGGCGCTCAGCGGCTAAACGACCCGTCCGCCCCGTGGGCGCTTGCTGGCATGGTGCGCGGCGAGGATCCGGCCGTAAAGATCCTGGTCAAGCCCGCCGCCGTCGAACCTCTCAAGATCAGCACCAGGCAGTTCCTGCGGCGGGCAAGGCCGAATCAGCACGAGGTGCTGCGGGACTGGGTGCGGCGGCGTGCGATGCTGCCGGCCCTCCAGGACAACTCGGTGGCCACAGCCGTGCGGGTACCGGTTCAGCAGGCACCCCCAGGCCAACGCCCGAGTTCCTCCTCCCTTCCGGGGATCGGGGGGACACCAGGCTCCGGCGACATGGACCTCCCTGCTGCCGCCTCCTCGCCTCCTCTCTCTTTCTCCCAGGTGGTTGCTTTCTCGGTCACGCCCAGCCCTCGTCCGTCTGTCCCGGCAGGCGAGGGTAACGAACTGGATATCGACGACGCGCTAGGCCTGCTCGGTCAGCAGTACGCGGAGGCAGCCAGCGTTCTGCTGCCTAGCCTGAGCAGGGCGCTTATTGAGTCGTATGCACCCGACGAGCGCGACCTAGCCATGCTCGCGGACTTGCGGGCCCTGCTGCTGCAGACCTCCCACGAGATCGCAGTCCGGACCGGAACGAGCCAGACGACGTCCCTGCCTAGTCTGCAGCAGACCTGGGCTGCCTACCAGAATCAGCGGGATTCGCGCTACACACTGCAGATGCTGGCGACTTGCAGCGGCCCGGAAAGCATTCGCGCCTCCCTGGACTGGGTGCGCAGCAGCGCCAGTCGGCTCGCTGTCGGCTGGGAAGCCCAGGACGCCACGCTGGCCGCCGACTTGCTGTCGCTGGCAGGCCTCGCGATCCGCGCCCAGGCAGACGATGCGGACGACGACGAGCTGATCGCCCAGAGCCTGTACCTGAAGGAACGGTTGCCCGCGGAGGCCGGGAAAGCCGTATCCGCTGCTGCACGCGGCCGTATCCAGGTCGGTGACCCCGCCCAGATCCCGACAGCATCCTTGGCGTCTGGCCACACAGCCACCGCTCCTCTCAGCGCGGAGCCGCCGGGCATCATCACGGACACTGGCCTCTCTTCGGCTCCAGACCGTGCTCAGGAAGCCGACACTGTTGACGCTGTGTGCTCAGGTGCGGAACCCCTGACAACCGGCTGCGGGATAGCTGATTCGCATGGGGAAACGTCTGGGACAGTGGGTGGTGCGACGCCGGGCCTAGCCGGTCCGGACATCGACGACAGCGGCGAGCCCATCAGCGCGCTGGCAGGAGGACATCCCGAGGTCTCCGCGCCAGACGCGCCAGCCGTGACGGCGGAGCCAACGTCACCCCCCGCCTCTGCTCCTGGCGAGGTCGTCGCTCCCTGCGAGTCCGACGACTCGGTCAACGTCGCCGCAGCGCTGATCACGGTCGGCAGGCTCGGGCTCGCACAGCACGTGCTCGCCCACGCGAACCTGATTGACCAGAGCGACGCGGTCGCGCTCGCCGCGCTCGCGCTGCAGTTGCGCGGAGCCGACGGCCCCTGCGGCCTGGAGATTGCCGATCGGCTGGCCGTTATCAGCGAGGAGAGCCTGACCGAGGACATAACCTGCGCCCTGCTCGCGGCCGGTTCGCTCACCACGTTCGCGCTGCTGTCTGGCAGCCCTCACGCGATCGTGTTGCTGGCCAAACTGGCTGATTGCCTCGATCCGGCATGGGGAAAGCTGGCCCGTCTAGCGGGTGAGGTGGCGGCCAGTGGCGCGCTGAGTCGATTTGCTCTAGACGAGGCAACCGATACATCGCACCTTACTCACGCCGCAGAGGATGCCGCCGAACGGTGCGACGAACGCCTGGCCAGCGCCCCCAGCCTGCGAGCGCACCGGGCGAACGAGATCATCACCGTGCTACGCAGCGACAAGCATTCGCTCGGGCAGGTTCTCGGGCGTGCGGCACGCAACAACGTAGGCCAGGCAGCCGACGTGACTAAGGTCGTATCGGACCTGACGCGCCCGCACATGCTTGACCAGGTTCGCGCGATCGAGCGCAGTAACCGCGCAGCCGGGGGCAAGGCCCTTCCCGACGCTATCGTGAACGAGATCGTCGAGGTGCTCTACGCGGACCGGAGCAGCGTCGCCCGCTGGGCGGAAGCTGCTGCATCGCTGGGGGGCCCGCGAACCGGTCAGGACTGGCAGAGTGACCGGCTTGCGGCGCTGCGCTCCTTGCTAACAGAACATGCCGTTGACCTGCGTGGCGCGCTCAACAGCAACAGCGCGCGGGGAGAGCCGCTGCTGACGGCCGCGTGTACCGTCGCTGGGCAGATGCTGGACCGGTTGTCCGGCCTCGCTGTGGGCGGCGCAGCGCTGACTGGCACGGAACCGACCCCTGAGACAGTGCTGGACCTAGAGCTGCTCAAACTTCCGGACACCAGCTTCGACGTCGATCAGGGCACAGTCCGCGATGACAAGCACAGTAAGGATCTGGACTCCCTGATCGCCATCTCCAACGAACCCGACTTCACGCTAGCCCTGCAGCGCCGCCTTGAGCGCGACGATTTTGTCGCGGCAATGCGCATCGCCCGTCAGATGACATCGGCCGACACTCAGCACGTCCGTGAACTGCAAGTACAGCGCGCCGACCAGATGCGCGCCGACATTGACCGTCTGCGAATGCTTGTGGTCTCGGCTCGTAACAATCCTGCTAGAGACGACGACGAGCTGGATACCCTGGACGTCGAGCTCGGCCAGATGGATCTGCTGCTGGAAGCTGACAGCGTCGATCTGGCCAACGTGCGCACCGCCCTAGACGATGCGCAGAACCGAATGGCGGATCTGCGCGTACGCATCGTCGATGGATTCCGCGAACGCCTTGACGCGGTACTCGACCTGGAGGCGGCCGAGTACGCCCGCCTGTGCGCTTGCCTGGAGCGCAATGAGTTCGACCAGGTGGACTTCGAGCTGTCGCTGCTCGACACTACCGAGCCTGGAACCTTGGACATTAAGTCGACCGAGTTGCGAGCTTTCTTCCCGGCGATGGTCGAGCAGATGGGCGACGGAATCACCAGCGCGCTGCTTACTGTCGTGCGCGAGGGTGGCGAGTATGGTCCTGCGAGCTATGCGATGTCGCCCGAGCGCCGAGAGGACAGCGCGAACGGACTGGCAAGGTGGAGCGAGATCGGCGCCCTGATCCGGAGTCGCTCGCCCATCGAGGAGCTGCGGGCCGCGCTGCTGCCAGCACTTCGCGTCCTGGGCTTCAACATCTCCAGCGCGAGCCTGGTGCGCCTAGATTTCCCGTGGGCACGGGCCCGCGATCGCCGGCACCTCGAGCTAAAGGGAGCCCGCCCCATTGGAAATGCGCTCGTCCCAGCCTTCGGCAGCCAGGCTGACGGCACTTACCGGCTGTTGCTGTGCTCCGCCAAGCCCGCCGTTAACGAGCTGACCGACCTACGGGATATCGACGGTGGCACGATGCCGCTCATCATCTGCTACTTCGGCACCCTCGGCGTCACCGAGCGCAAGGAACTCGTGGCCAGCTGGACGGACGCCACGCGCCGGCCGGTGATCATCATCGATGACGCAGTGCTGGCGTGGGCCGCGTCTCGCACCGACCCGTTCCCGGCCGTAATGCGGGTAACACTGCCGTTCACGGCGACGGCTCCGTTTTCATCGGTCAAGACCGCGAACGTACCGATAGAGATGTTCTATGGCCGTGACATCGACGAGCGGCGCATCCTGGACCCGCGAGGCCCCTCGATCGTCTACGGCGGCCGCGGGATGGGAAAGTCAGCTGTAAGTATTCGGTGATCCCGTGGATGTCACTGGGCTTCCGCCGCAAGCCCGCGACGGCGGAGCAGGTGCTTGCCGGGCCGCCGGTGGCCTGGCCGTTCACCAGGGACATGTGCTGCGTGGTCACCGA
>Ga0307375_10004057_pt1 | contig 14155 bp, 11 predicted proteins | sample TR1MG_FD_202531 | JGI IMG/M metagenome (GOLD analysis project Ga0307375, IMG submission 202531) | Soil microbial communities from Risofladan, Vaasa, Finland - TR-1 | ecosystem: Environmental > Terrestrial > Soil > Coastal area > Acid sulfate soil | place: Finland: Risofladan, Vaasa | collected...
GCGGTAATGCGTTCAAATGAGACATGATGTGGATACCCCCAAGCCATAATGCAATTGATGTGATTGCGGTATCTTACCACTTGGGCTGATGACAATAAAAAAACCGCGTCACTGCGGCTTTTCTGGTTTTGGGCTGTCAGTTCTTCCTCATGCCGGATGCACGAAAATTCACCTTCTCAACCGATCTAAATTTGCCTGTTCAGAATGTTTATGGGGACATTACAGACGCCTGAGAGAGTTGGATGACGACCCTAAAAATTCTATCCCAGGATACTTCGCAAACAATATAAATACTTTATGTAATCAATAACATGCAATGTATAATAAGCATTATGTAAAACTGCGTCACCTGCAATAATATGTGCATTAGCAGATCATTCATTCTATTAAAACTGTAACCATTTTTATCAGAAAATTGTAACTCGCCCTACTTCAGAGCCAAACGGGGCATAACAATAAACGGCTACGCACACATTAACAATTACCGCTTTCGCTTGCAGATTACAAATCACTCTATCGCTGACTGGATTGCCTTTTTAATCGTCGATCGGCCCGATCCTGAGGCATTGCGGAAGATATCGGTTGAAAAATCGATACTGCCTGCTGGCTTGAGCTTACTTGAAAAATATGCTGCACTAATATCACGCTTTTCGTAGGCATCCCTGGCGAGGGTTCGGAGAATGTCAAACAGTGCCTGCACTCCAACAGTTTTTGTTATGAATGATCCTTCCGACGCGTTTTTCCAGAAGACTGCTTCGCAAGCAATCAAGTAGTTCAAAGTCATCGTATAGATCACCGCATCACTATTCGACAAATACACATCTCGTAATGGAGACTTGTCTTTACGCATACCTCCAAGCTCGCTGCGCCTTCTGCGTTTACCTTCGAGTAGATTGGTGCTGTCTTTCTTTGGGTTACTGGTATAGAGGCGCATGATGCCTTCAACAATCACAGCTGTTGAGACTTTCCATCGTGCCCCTTGAGCTAGCCGTGCGAGCGCCGCATCCTTTTTCGGTGCGATGACGATTTGCCCTTTCAGCGGAGACTTTTCATCTGTGCCGAGCCTACGTGTGAAAAATACGGCCAGTTTATCTGGACTCCAAAAGGACTCTTCCTCCTCTTCTACGTTGTAACCGAATAGCTCATATGTCAGGCTCTTATCTACCGGTTTTTGTGTCGAGTTGATCGTAGCGAATAAGGAGGCCTGAAATGGTTTCGGGAGATCAAGAAATATTGAACAAATTAGATTCATATCGAGTCGCTGTGGTCTCGCGTGCGCAAAAGAAAATAAGCGATGCTGACCGTCAATAATGGCGGCAAGTTTTTCTCGGGTGGGAATACGCAAAATGCAGTAGTCATCGCTCTCTTCAATGGACCACCTGTTGTTCGGCATCCTTTGCCCCGACGCATCCTCTTCGTCGTCGTCCTCAATGAGTCCATCTTCTTTTCTGTAATTCGCTGCCAAGATAATGGAGTTGGGAAAAGCTGAGTCAGCTCGATTGATATAGTCAGCAATTACCTGAAGCCGCTTAGGCTGTACCAAGCGCTGAGTTCCATCCAATTCGTAGCACCCTTCTTCCTCAATTAGACTCGCGCTCAAAACATCACTGAATGCCACGTCTAACAGGACACGAGCTGGTAGGATTGCAACGTAGTAGACACCGATAGGTTGCTCTACTCTTAGTGCTTTGACTTCTATAGGGAATTCCATTCTAGCATCCATAATTAGATGGAAAAACCATCTAAGTCACCTGATAGACTGGCATCCTGCTTGCCGCCAAGTGGTGCGTCTGGATCAATATCAAGCAAATCCTTTTGCCTAGCATTTGCGATCCACCAGGTCCACAACGCAGCAATGGATGCGACAAAGCCAACTACCAGTGCCGAACGATTTCCCACTGCATTTGGGGAAATTGCCAAAGCCATCACCGTCATAAGACAAAGAAATAAGATACCAAATGCACGAAGTGACTTTTGATGGCTTTCGGCCCAAACCAATTGTAGGCAAGCAGAGCCAGTCAGGGCGGGGAAAAAAGTGATGATCGCAGTTCTTAATGCGGACACTGGGTCAGCTTGCCCCGCGGGCGGTGTAGCAAAAAGCAGGTAAGCATATAGTTCAATCCAGAATCCAATCCCGCCGATGACGATTACCGCAACAACAAAATAGATTACAAAGCTTACATGTGCAAGTGGCTCAATTGTACGTTTCTTTAGCTCCCGTGCTAACTCAACCCATGAGCTGCCTTGACGTTTTACATGATCCTCAGTCACATACTCTCCTTCTTCATAAGTTGTCTTTCATGTGCGACTCCGTCAGCTAAGTCACACGCGCAAAAAAAGATCCGCCGATCTTCTTGTTTAGTAGGGACATCGCACTTCCTAAAACGCCTTAACCTTGACCTTCAAGTCCTTCAACGTCATGAATACGTCCGACGGAAGCGTGGCAAAGTTCGCTTTGCCCCGGAACATTGATCTAAGAGGTATTTGGTTTTATTTATTAGTTCTAATATCGCGCGTTGTTCTTGTCCGGTTAAATTGAAGAGCGAAGCGTTATGGCGATAGGGAATGATAAGCATATGACCTCGAGACTGGGAATTTGTCAAGGCGGGCGTAGGCATGTGTCGCGGGCGTAGGCATGTTCATTTGAAAGAACCGTGCTTATCGGGTTGTCACACACACCTACTATAGGTAGTGCGAAGCGACTGGCCGGTATAGCAAGATGGGAGAAATTACTCCTCGTATTCATAATCCTCATTGGCTACTTTAATGAATCGTTCGCCGATTGGATCAAATTCCCTACAAAATGCAGTACGTCTATAGGTACTATTAGTTTCAATAATATCAAAGTATTCGATATAGCCCATGACATACAAGTGCCACCACCCTTCGCTAGTAAGCAAAGTAGTCTGCCGTTTAAGATTGAACTGGTTAACAGCAACATCATTCATTTGGGCATCCCCAGTAAATGGAATTGGCATGGAACCACCAACCATCAATTTCGTAGTATCCCCGCCACTAAAGATATTGGGTGCCTCTCCTTCATAAGGCCTCTCCATTGGGAGAAAATCCTCTCTCTTGGCATTCTGATGGTATCTAGCAATTACCCAGCAGCCTATGCCAGTGATAACGGCCTCACTTCCCCCAATGTTAGCAATATAAAACTGTCCGCTGATTGGTTGACCTTTAACAAAAAGAGTTTTGGGGGCCGAAGCATGAATAGGGATTGGGTTTTTAATAACAACATTGCGAACTCGAATTTTAGGTCGATGAGTAGCAAAATATTGCAGACGCCCAACAGCATGTTGTTTTTCAATTATGTCAGTCTGTGCTCCTTCTATTCGCAATTGTCTCTCCGAAAGATCAAGAGAGCGTTGCATTTGGGTAGCTTGTCTAGCGGAAGTAGCTTTCGCATCTCTTCCAAGCTCAACCGTGGCACTCCACAGTTTCCAAGTGAATCCAGCAAGAATTATAGTGGCGAAAGACAGAATGGCAGTGATAACTGCAAGAGCGATTGTGCCTTTGGCAGTCAGGGATTCATTGCGCGAATGCTCGGTTTTGTCTGTTTGTTCTTCCTTGGTCTCTGCATCACTTTTTTTGGGAGCGGCTATCTTTATGACAAAAGGAATTTGCTCGGTTCCTTGCTTATCGGTAGTGGTTTTTTGTTGTGTGGATTTAGTTTGTACGATTGGTTCTTTAATGTTATCTGACCATGCATATCCACAAACCGATAAAGCAACAACCAATAGTAGGGCGCGCATTCTTAACATGCTCGTATTGCTGCGCCGAAAATATCAGGATTCATGCAATTATTATATCGGAACTCGAAATGCAAACACTACCGAAGAGTTAATATTGCAATAAGTCAGAGGGGGATTTTGCACGCTTGAGTTTATCTACGCCGTTGTCGATGTGGGCGGCGAGGATGAGTTGGGCTTCCTTGGCATTTATGTTACCGTGAAATTGGCGAATGAGTGCTTCGTAAAGGGTCGTGGCGTCGCCTAAAAGAGTGGGCAGATTGAATTCAGATCCATTAAGGTCTGTACCGTCAGGATTAGCCTTGTGGTTCTCCTCTAATGAGAGGGTCAAGGCCATACGGCAGAGGATATTTGGCGTAACGCCAGTCTTTGATTTGATTTGCTTGAGCAAATCAGTAGCGCGTTTTGAGATGTGCACGCGATTAGGCAGCATATGCAAGTGTTCCTTCATTATCTAGTGCTGACTTCCAAAAATATCCTTCCTTAATTTCAGAGGTCCCTTCTGTTTCGTCATAACTGATGTGGTAGCAGTGCGAGACGTGTTTATTGAGGTCATCATAAAAGCTCCTGTCCACTTCAGTGTCAGTTGAAAGAATGATGACTTGGTGACTAGCTTGCGGGAAGTAATTGTTAATGAGTTTCCCGCGATGGTGGCTGTCTAGCCTACCTAGCGGGGTGTCGATGATAATAGGGAGCTTGCGACCAGATGTTTTGGCTAGTGCCTCGAGCATGGCGACCGCGTAGATCTGTTTTTCACCCGCAGAGAGATCCTGTTTGGAGATGCCGTTACCGCTCTTGTTATAGAGGTGAACCTCGAAGGTGTTTGGGTCGATATTGGCGCTAACAACGGTGTCGGTTTTCCTTGCAAGGCGCGTGAAAGTTTTCGCGAACTCCTGCTCGAGTTTGACAATCTTGCGCTTGGTCATTTCTTCAGCGAAGGCAGTTAGAACGTCCCTAGTATTCTTCGCAAGATCAGTCCCAGTGCCTTTCGATTCACCGCTCTCGAGTTGCTCTTCGAGCTTGCGCATTTTGCGAACCAGATCGATGGCTTGCCAGGTATAGCGACGAGCAAGCTCGAGGTGAGTGTTGCGTACAGTTGAGAGCTGCACTATTTCTTCGTTCTTTGCTTTGATTGCGTCAAGATCTGACTTCAATGATTCCTGATCTGGCGCACGTTCAATCTGCAAGCTGACATTACTGAGTTCTTCATCCAATTTGTTGAGTTGCAGGTGAATCGCTTTAGTTTGGGCTTGTACGTTGGATAGTGCATCACTAATCCAGCTCTCAAGTTGTATGCAATCCTTACTAGCGAGATCGTGAAGAAACTTTACGTTCTTTAACTCAGCTGGCCTGGTAACCAAGTCTGAGAAGATTGTTTTTACTTTTTTTATTGCATCGGATGATTTCCTCGCCGGAACAAATTCTGCAATCACCGCATTGAGGTGAACAAGCCTCTGGTTGACAGCTTCAGCTATGCCTTTCCAATCTTTCAGAGCACGTTCCTGTTGCAGCTGCCCTTTGAGCTGCTGCATGAGTTTGGGTGCCAATGAGAGTGGATAGAGGCCGTTGAGGTGCTCGCGCACTTCGGCTTCCAGCAATTTCTTGTCAGAGACTAGTTTATCTCGGCGACTCTTCAGCGACTGCCGTGAGACTGCCCACGCCCCACCCTTAGAGGCGAGGGCATCCTCGATTCTACCTAGTTGCTCTTTAGCACTAGTGAGTTTAGGCAGGAACTCCCGTGAGCCAGCCTCCTCGGCGTTAATGGCGAGCTTGAGTTCCTTGTATTGGATTTCGAATTGCTCAAGCTGTGCTTTTGCCTCATCAGGTAGCGCTTTGTTATCTTGTCGACGGATATAGATATGTAGGTCACTTTTCAGGCGCTCAATGATATCTAGCCCGAGCAACTTGCGAATCGCATCGCGCAGTGCGACATCCCCTCCCTCCTCTGCCAGGCTAGCAATTTTCTCACCGTCAAAGAAGAATAGTTCAGATACGCCAAGCGGGATAAGTTCATTGAGGAATGCTTGGCATTGTTCCTGTGTGAATTCCGGGATGGGTTCCCCATCTTGGAGAATGGTGAGGGTTTCTTTGACCTGTTTGCCAGAGACTGTCCAAGAGCGAGCGATTTTGTATCGAGTTGGCTTACCTAGTTTGTAGTAGAGAAATTCAAGGGCGATATGAGCACCACTTAACACAACCAGCGAATGTGGATTACGATGGACTTTTGATGCCAGAAACTCATCGTAAAATTTTTGGCTAACGGCATAGCCCAAGGCTTGCCTTCCATAAATTGCTAGGCGGATTGCTGTAAGAATAGTAGTTTTACCGGCACCGTTCAATCCGCCAAATAGAATGATTGGGCGGGTGCTATTGTATTTTTTGCGGGGGTTGAGGTCGATGGCGTGCACGCCACGAAACAAGCCGAAGTCGCAGAGTGTAAGAGATTCAAGCTGCATGTGTTTTTATCTTTTCGAATTCGATGTATTGCGCCTGCAATGCTTTTTCTTCTTCATCCAGGTAGTTCTGTTTTTTGCTGACCACTTGATGTTTTTGCATGATCTCTTCAAGTGCGCCCCAGTCTTGTCCGAGTACTTGTCCTATACGATCGAAGATTGAGGAGCGTTTGCTGAGGCCATCCATGGAGAGCTCAAGCTCCATCAATTTCATGATGAGTGCTGCAGGTACTTTGTGCTTTTGTTCAAGCTCGGCGAGCAGATCAGAATCGAGCTTGGTAAATGTACCTGCATCACTTTCGGCCCATTCTCGATCTTCCCCCAGAGCTTCCTGGTAGATCTTGGGGAGGCTATCTTCCCAATCTGGTTCGTTGGGGTCATGCAGCCAGGCATTGCGGATCTCCTCGAGTTCGCCAGGAGTTATGAGTTCAAGATTAGGATCTTCCTTTTGGACTTCCTTCTGGATTTTTAGAAGTTTAGCTAATAGCTCTTTTCTGTATGAGAGCCAGTAAGGGCCTGGGATTACCTTGAGGTCATCATCTAAACCAGTGCTCGTTACTTTACCGGAACGGCGTTTGAAATTGCGGTATTCGTTTTTGTTTTCCGGAATGGTAGTGTTATAGAGCTGGTTCCGAAACTCTTGTAACGGCTTGAGCCATGTATGGCCACTCTCAATCAGGCCATCAATAGCCTTGTCTTTGCTAACAACAGTACAGACCCAGCAGCCGAAACGGGAGTTACCACAAGATGGGGTGCTAGTGTCGATAACCAATGGACATTCGCCGGCGTTAGAGTCCTTGTAAAGATTGAACAGGGCTTGGTGGTTACCACCCCAAGGAGCTTCTCCTGTAAATAGAAATTCCCAGACATCGTCAGCTGTCCAATCCTCTATTGGGGTATACACGTAAGCACTCGGGAGCGAAATGTGTTTGGCTAGGCGCTTACCTTCTATTTTGTGTTTACGCATGACTTGTGCACGAGAGCTGCTCTCGGCAATCCGGGAGCCAAGCACAACGATGACTTCACCATATTCAGCAACTCGACTGAGGATAAATTCGCTGACGGGGTTAATTTTCATGCGCTCAGTGCACCAACGAAATTGGCGAGTAGGAGCGGGGTAACCTTTACCGATCAGATTTACCCAGAAAGTTTCTTTGACATTAGGTACAACCTGCTGTGTATGCAGATTTATGCCGTGTTGCACGGCACTATTTTGGATTTTTTCTAAAGTGCCGGTAATCAGACCAACGACAACGGGGGTTTCAACCAGGGTATCGGAGGAGACAACAAATACAGGTTTTTGCCGCTCTTCTTCAGGCAATGCAAGAAGCGCAAGATAAACCAGCTGCAAGATTGAGGTGGAATCTTTGCCGCCACTGTAGCCGATCACCCAAGGGCGGTTGTCTGCTTTGTATAAACTGTGGATTTCGTCGATGTAATGCTGGATGGGAAGGCCAGCGATTGCTGTATCGACAGGGAAGTTTAATACAGAGTTCATTTTGAGGCCCCTTTTTCGAGTTCTGCCTCTTCGGGTTTTAATGGCAAGTCAATATAGCGCTTGATAAGGTTCGAGGTCAGTATGACGTTGGTCGTAGCTTTACTGATACGGCCATGCACCATGGCCCGTCCTTCCCAAAGTTGAGCATTAGAGCGAGACCAGTCGATCTTGGATAATTTTTGGAGGCGCTTCTTCCAGTCCTTGGGACGATCCGCAAGCAGATCAGCGCCTAGTAGACCTAACGCATGAAGCGCCACGCCATGGGCGTGAATAAAGTTCTGTCGTAAGTCTGCTGTTGCAACCTTTTTTTCTCGTACCAGCTTCCAGTCGGGAATATGTTCAGCGACTGCATCCCAAAATTCACGAGCTATGTTCTTTTCTTGATCAGAGATTTTGTCGGCATTGGTTTTGCGCAGCAGTGCGCGACTAGCATGCTTGATACCACTCAAAGTAAATAGCTTGGTTGAGCGGTTAGAGATGGTAGATTTTTCCATCTCTGTAAGGCCGATAAATGGCACACATGTGTTGGCCAAGTATCGCGCCAGTTCTGAACTTGCGTCTCTGTGATCATAGAGAGTGCCTAGCGAATAGCTAGGGCGTACTGCGTACTTGTTGAGGTCGGCAAACATTTGCTGGCTGCGGATGAGGCCGGCATCTATGAAAAATAGAACTGGTATGTTGTCTTGGCCGAGCATAGGGTTTTCTTTTAAAGCTTCTTCAATAGCCGCGCGGCGGTGTTGACCATCGTTAATAAGAATATTTACTTCCATCGGGACACTGAGGATTCCCATGTTGCTAACTGGACCACTGTCAATATACGGTTGAAAAGTTACCTTTGCACCATCAACTGATGCAGTCAATGCGGAAAGTATGTAGTTATTAGGGTTCTCGACAAGATAGGAGGCAATTTCCGGTATTCTTGCTCGGTTTAAAATGCGCTGAGCACGCAGCTCAGGGGGTACTTCTTCCTCATTGAATATGAAGATTTTTGGAACAATCCTCATTGGGCACATTGCCACATAGAACACGCGCCCTGCTTGAACACCACGAATTGCTGGAAATGAATGCAAATACCCTGTATCGCTCATTTTTTTGCAGCCCCAATTTATTTGGAAGTCAATGTTACTTTATTGGAAGTTATTTTAAATGTCAATAATAACTTCCATATTTGCTCGAGTTTTTACATTGGCGAACATAATGTATGTATTCGACTTTGATTGAAGGTACTGAAGAGGCAAAAGGACTTATCTGCAGAAATTGCTTTTGAATATGATCGTCCTGACGTGACCCAGATATCCAAGTACCTAAGATGATGGACGCAAAAAAAGCGGGTATGTATTTAGATTGTCAGAAAAAACCAAGTCAATGATCTGATCACAAGGGGCTGGGATTTTGAACGGATGGGGCGACAACGGGAACTTGGGCCTGAATCTTGGTTATGAGAGCTTGAACACCTGAAATATCAGTTGCGTTTTCATTTAGCCAGGATGCGATTTGCTCAAGCCCTCCAGCAGCATACTCTTCAAAGATTTTTATAATTTCGTCATCGTTCTCAACAGCCAAGGTAGCCGCATCCTTCTTTTCCGCGAGAGCTACCAGGAAAATGTATCCATCCTTCTGGTTGCGCTCGAAGATATGGTAGGGCACCGCCTTTCCAGTTGAGGGAACGGCGCAACGTCTATTAGTGGTCAGACCAACGCCGGCACAAAAAATAAGTAGATCCATTATCGTGGAAAAAACTGGAGCGCCAGTCCCGCTCATCCTTGGATTCGTAAGGCGTTCAACCAATGGCTCCGCCGATTCTGGTCGCCTGATGTCCCTCATTTTGCCCCCTTGATGGCACGTATCTCGGTCCAATTCTCGTCGGCATCGTAAATCATTTGTTCGTAGACTCTACCGGCGACATCGATCTGAACTGAGCTCGCTCCCATCGCTGGCCCGGGATGATATCCGATCAATAGATATTCATTACCAATGAATGGGCGAATTGTTTTGTCGACCTCGGGCGTTCGATGGGTCTTGGATAGCATTAGAATCAGCTGGTCTGAAAGGTCCATCATCGTATTTACCGCTAGAGCTTGATATTCCGGGTCAAGTTCACCAAACGGCGCATCAACCATAAGAGGGGCTACGGCGCCAGGAAGCAATATAGAGTTTATTTCGGATTCCCGGTCACGGCATACTGAGACAAGAGCAGAAACAAAGCATAAGTCAAGAAGCCTTCGCTCGCCGCTGGAAAGAACGAGGACTGGTCTTTTTCCTTCTCCATTTTCGCTCTTAAATAGTTTAATAGCGTATTCGCGAGTTACCTCAGCGGAGTATTTCTGTCTTGTGGAATTCCCAACGACACGATTAAGGGCGTTGGTAATTCGTACTATTCCCTGAGTTTCGACTGCTTTAAGTTCGGCCTCTAAGCTGCTGATGAGCGCCTCTATTAGCTCGAGACCAGTCCGTACCTCCTCAACTTGTGGTGAAGCAGCCTGTGCTCGGTCTAATTCCGTTCGGAGTCGCGCTATCTCCAATTTCTTGGACTCAATCTCGTCATCTGTCTTTTGCTTATTTACAATTAAGTCACGCAAAGTCGATTCTACGCCCTCCAATTGATTTTCAAGTTCTCGAACGTTCTGTGCTTCGTGTTTTTGTAGGAGATCTCGAATCCGTGCGTGTTCCTGTTCAAGTCCCTCGACCTGTTCTTGAGCGTTCGTTAGCTGCGTCACAATTCTATTGAAAGTTTTTCCAGCTTCTCCCGCAACAAGAGAAACGCGCTCTGAAATTCCACGAACTGCTAACGCCCTACGTATTGAAGTCTCGTCCGTTGCGCTATTAATCAACGAAGCAATTGCCCGGTATTCACTTGAACCTGGCAAAACGGGTCGCTCGCACACGCATAGTTGAGATTTGAGGATGTCTTGGACGAATGTTTTATCAAAAGGACTCGGGATTCGCTTCTTTGTAACAGCGTCATTGATAAAATCTGAAGCTTGCTTGGCGCTCTCCGCCAGAAAGAGCGCTGTTCCAGTTTCCGAAATTATCTCTTGACGCGCTGTCATTGCGTTGTCTAGGGTCCTTTTCGCTTGAGTTAACTGAGCTTCAATCTTATCTCTGCGTTGTTGCAAAGTTGAAGATGATTCGATCCCGCGCAGTTTGTCGAAAACATCACGCTTCTCCACTTCCAATTGAGTTATCAGCGACCGCTGAGCTAATAATTGTTCTGTTCGCGTTTCGACATAATGCTCAGCCTCGCCCAGTTCGGTTGATACCCTCGCCAAATCAGTGCCAGCCGAAAGTGTCTGAAGCTCTTTTTGTTTCTTTTTCCGAATGTCCTTTAGATCTTCAATTGCTTGCTCGGCAAGTTTAAGTCCGAGAACAGAGCGAATAGCATCTGTCGCACCCTTTTGATAGGCTCCAGTGGAAAGCCCCTTCATTATCATTTCGCCTGCAAAGAAGAAGAATGCAGCTAGTGTCTCAGGCAAAATTGAACCAACAAGGAGTTCTGGCTGCGGGTGCGGATTCAACTGCCCATTAGGCAACTGTTCGAGCACGGTCAGGTCCGCCTGGTCGGGTTGGCTACGCGCTCCTCGTCTAGCAATATAGTGCTTTGCTCTATGCTCGAATCGGACTTCGACGCTATATTCTTCACCTTTACTCTGCTCGCTTTTCAACCGCTCAGGCTCATTGAATCCAGCAAGGAAATTGCCGTAGAAACACCAATACACGGCGTTAAGCAATGTTGTTTTACCAGAGGTGTTCGGTCCGTGAACGAGCGTGATTTTATGATTCGGGTCGGTAGAAAACACGATACTTTGCTTGCCGGCAAACTGCCTAATGTCGACGAGATCAACGCGCTCAAGTTTCACGGTTAACTCCTGAAGTAACTTTTAATATTGCTACGCATTATTTTTTCTCATAAGGTCAGTGAGCACGCGATCAAGCTCCCGCTCCAGTTCACGTCTCCGCGCGGTTGGCGAGCCTGTTTTTGCTCCAAATATATGGTCTCGTTCTACCTCTAAAATGCGTCGCAAGGCTTCCCTAATTTTCTGCGGATCAATTTCCATAAAGTTCCTCTTCAGAAAGCGGTGCTTCCTCGTAATAAATTGCCCCCAGATCTATCGATTTCATTTTGTCATTGATTTGTATCTGCTGGCTTTCAGCATTATTGGAGAGTACTACGAATTCCCTCATTCTGGTCAGTTCAACAGCGATCTGTTTTCTCCAAATTGTTTTATTCCTGCGAAGAAGATCTAAAGATGGGACGGCCACAAAATCATAAATTATTGCTGCATCTTTTCCTGGTGCCCGCCGAAGGACACGTCCTCGTCGTTGTATGTATTGCCGATAGGAGTTGCTACTTGCGAGAATAAAAGCTAATCGGCAACTCGGAATATCAAAACCCTCGTCAAGAACCCGTATTGCTGCGATTGCATCTATGATGCCGTCATCGAAACTACTAAGAATTCGATTGCGTTCAGAAGCCGTTTCGGATGCGGTAATCCTGCCAATCTTCCAACCATCTGAAGCTAGGTGTCGGATTATATTGTCCACAACCCTCTCACCATTTCCGCCTTCGATCTCAAGGGGATGTTGACCCTCACCACAGTAGAATAGTGTGTGAGGTGTGCCATTAAACTCCATTGAAATGCGTTTAAGTTGATTAGTTTTATCGCGCAAGGCGCCAATTAATCGGGAACGGCGCGCGAAGAGCGACTGTATTTGCGTTTGAACAGGCGGGCTAGAGCGTTCAGGATCTTGAGCAACAAGCGTTGCAATGCGCAATGAAATGCGTTCATACTCTTCTGCTTCATCGTCATCGAAATTGCACGGAATCCAGTGATAAGAGTACTGGCATAGCACGCCATCTTGAAGCGCATCTCGCAAGCTGTATGTCGCCACAACGGGTCCATACAGTTGTTCCAGAACCGCCTTATGTTCATCTCTTCCAGGATTCCAAGGCGTTGCAGACATTCCCAGACGAAATTTTGCGCCGGTTGGCACTCGATCTAACCAGGATCGTGCCGAATGGTGATGACACTCATCACCAACAAAAAATAATTGCTCAGATGGAATCAGGGAAAGACATCTAAGAAAGTCCTCTGAGGCTAAAGTGTCATTCACCACGACAACAGATAAAAATTTGGAGGCCCCTGCAAGGAACGCTGAGATTGCTTGGTCAAGACGCGGCTTCCACTGGTCTCGTGAATAGAACGCTTTTATTGGGCGCATTCCAAAATGCCCCATTACATCTATCCACTGTTCGGCAAGTATTTGATACGGTACTGCGACAACGAGTACGAGTGGATATCCCTGGTTGGCGAATCGAGTTGCCGCATGTAGCGCTGTAACTGTCTTTCCCGAGCCAGTAGCAAGAGCGAATATCCCGCTATACGAGTTTGCCATCCATCGTGAAAGGGCTGCCTCTTGGTGTGGCCGTAATGAATACGTTTGTCCAAAGAATGTTCTTGGTAATCTCGGATCGTCGCCCGATGCTGGGGGCAGGAAAGCATACTCTGCCCAAATGGCTTCATATTCAAGATCTGGTGGAGAGTGTTTGCCTTTACGGAAATTAAGTAGATCTTCGTAAAATTTAGAGGGAACGGCAACGGAGTAAACATCGGGCGTTTTGTTGTTCCACAAGTCTTCAAAACCATCGACAAATGGAGTTCCATACTCGGAGAAAACGTCTTCTTTCCAACTGGGATAGACAGCTAACGATTCAAAGTTGCGAGTTGGAAGAAGAGCGTTGGCAGATTCATTCGCACTTCCATGAAATACTATTTGATTCAAATCTGAATCCTTGAGTATTCCGATCTTTTCGTGATACATGCCCACTTTACGAAAGGCATATCGAATCTCTATCGAACCTGTCGCAACCATCCACGATAGCAATTCGAAAGAATGCACGGTTCGCTCGCTTCCTGCGCGCTCTAGCATTTCTGCCAAATCAGTTGCCAGTTGATTTTGGATGGATGAAAGTGCGATTCCTTCCTTAACCGCATTCCAATCGTCATCTGACAATGGATGCCCAATGAGTAATCGCATTCGACCGTGGTTTTTGATGAGTCCAGATAGTCCAAGAGCGGCCTCTATCAACATTGAGGAGGAGAAAAAGCCTACAGCCCGATCATATTGACTTGCCTGCGAAAGGCAAGGGAGATAAAAATCTCGTACCAATGAATCTGTCGCAGTGCGATAAATTCCTTTTAATGGCAAATTCCGGAACGACATGGTTGACTTTGGGCTTCCCGTAGAACTATGAAAGAATTGTTAGTATTTTTTAGGCAGTTCCCTAGCCGATTAAGTATAAGTCACTAAGTAAATTAATAACATTGGGCGGATTCTAGGATGAAGTGCAATTTTGATTAACGCAGGTCAGGTGGGCGGGATGCGGTAGCATCGGTGTCCTTTGACCAGCCAGTCGAAATTACACAAATGAACTACACACACCTCACCCG